>ERZ1066118.1100-NODE-1100-length-18927-cov-7.477162_pt1 | contig 18927 bp, 9 predicted proteins | sample MGYA00382765_ERZ1066118 | MGnify/ENA primary metagenome ERZ1066118 (study PRJEB33369, sample SAMEA5778348) | biofilm metagenome | biome: Industrial cooling water; feature: Water cooling tower basin; material: Biofilm | place: United Arab Emirates | collected...
CACGCGGCGAAAAGCCCCTTTCGGAAACCGACTTCACAAGTGGGAAAGAGGTTGCAGAAACCGATTTCGCAGAAGCGACGGAGCTTGCGGAAACCGATGCGAAAGGTGTTGCGGAAACGTCGCGCGCTTTGGCCCGCTTGGGTGCAGGGTTTCCGCAAGGAGATGCGAAATCGGTTTCGGCAACAGTTTTCGCAATGGATGCGGAAACCGTCCGTTCGTTGGTGATGGGAGCAGCCAACGCCATCGGAAACGAGAGGTTGCGCCCTTCGGAAAAACTGTTGCTTTCGCTTCCCGAAGCGGCAATTTATACGGGTTTGGCCGAACGTCTTTTGCGCGGTGCCATCAAATCGGGGGAACTGCCAGCCCGCAAAATTGGGCGGGCACTGCGAGTGCGTCCCCAGGATTTGAAGCACTGGATTGACACTCAGTTTTGACCGGAGCCGTTGTTAAAAATTCCATGCCACGCTCTCGAAAAAACGCGCGCCCCAGCAATCCCGAACACGAAATGTTGCTTCGGGTTTGGCTTCCCATCGAATCCAAAGTTCAGGCTGTGGGCGGCGAATTGCCTCTGCGAGACAAGCAAAGCGAAGAACGGCACCGCAACTTCTTCTTGCGATTTTTCGAGGAGCGCGACGCCGGACAGGAAAGTGCGTTGGAAGTCGCAGAGTCTTTCGGAAACATCCTCGCACTCTATCAACACCACCTCGCCCAACGCTGCGCCGCCGGAGAAGAAGAGGAGCGCGCCAAAACCGAAGCCCTCGGCGATATGGAAAACGAGCCGAGCTTTTTGAGATTGGCGACGACTTACAGCGTGTTATTTCGGGAATGGATGGTCGATCATCTTTCGCGCACAGACAAACGGTTCGCGCCGGATGAAGAATCTGGCTCAATCAAAGCCATTCGCGCCGACAATTATCACGTCAATACCTCTCAGGAGGCCATGACTTTGCTGACCGCGATTTGCTCCGGTAAAAGCGGACGCAACTGGAAAAGCGACAATCAGGGTGGAACGCGCATTTATCAGCGCCCGGATACCAACCACCGCGTTCAATTGGGCCTTTCGCACGACGAACGTGACGCCGGTCTCACGACAACGGCTCTGGAAGAATTGACCAAACAACTGGACGCCGACGGAATGTTCGCGGTGCTTTACGTTTCGCGTCTGCTGGCGCCGCCCACTCCGCTTCCGCGCAACATGATGGCGTATGATTGGATCGAGCTGGACGATGTCATCACCAAAATTGGCTGGAAACCACGCTCGACGGTCGAGCGCCTGGAAATGCGCCGCACCGTGTGGAATTACCTCAAATTTTGCGCGCGAGCCAATCTCATCGGCCAACGCTCGACCAGCTACTACGACCCGGACAGCAAAAAGGAAATTCCAACGCGCATCGAAGCCCCGATTTGGCGGTTTATGAAAGAAGAAAAGCCCCTTGAGCTTTCTTTATTCGCCGAAAATGATGTCCCTCTGCGCGTGCAAATCGCCGTTTCGCCCGAATGGACACGGCTCACTTCGTCGCCGGCATTAGCGCAGTTTTTGCCGATGGGTGAACTTCTGGGACAAATCGCACCGGGCAAGCCTTCTGGCGCGTGGGCGCGCGCTTTGGGCATTTCGCTCGCGGGCTTTTGGCGGCGCAAACTGCCCGAAGAGATTCTCGAAGGCTCTGACCCCAGACGCGCACTCGATTATTGGCGCGGCGCACTGCAAATTCTGGTGGAAATTGGGTTTATCGAAAAATCAGGCGAAGCCGCTCGGAGCGAACAAGAAATGATGGCCGCTTTTCCACGCAAAGGCTGGCAAGGCGGTTGGATGAACGAAGCCGTCGAAATTCGGCCCGGCGCTCAAATGCGCGAAGCCGTTGAACGTTGCGCCGACAAACGCCCCGAATTGCCCTCGCGCAACCCAAAATCGCCGACAAAACGCAAGAAAAAAGTCTGATTTGGGTTTGCGCGAAGCAGTGCGCAGAAACAGGGATTCCCGCAGTTTTGAGTTGGATTCCCGCAGTTTTGCGCGCCAAAAACTGACTTGACACAATCGTTCCCGCAGTTTTGAGTCGATTCGGTGCAAAACGAAAAAAACGACTCAAAACTGCGGGAATCCAACTCAAAACTGCGGGAATCCAACTCAAAACTGCGGGAACGAAACTCAAAACTGCGGGAATCCAACTCAAAACTGCGGGAATCCACGCTCAAACCGGCCCCCATAACAATAACTATAACAATGCCCCGAACGACGCGGGCTACCGCCCGCTGTTCGGGTTTGGTTTAGTCTCCTTGTCAGAAACACCAATGCAGACTCCAACTGACCGACCAGCGAACGCCGCCGCGCAAATGCCGCAAAATCGCCCTCGTTTGTGTCTCATGGCCGACCTTCTCGAAGAGTGGGAGCAAGAGGCCATCAGCGCCCATACAGCGCGCGTTCAGAAGTTGCCGCGCGGTCCGCGCACCGGTTTCCCGAAATTGGACGAAGCCATCGGCGGTTGTCTTCCTGTGGGCCTCAATATCATGCATGGCCAGCCGGGTGCCGGAAAAACGGCCTTCGCGCTTCAGGTGGCGGCTCAGTGCGCGTTTCCGGCGCTTTACGTGACTTGCGAAATGTCGCCCCTTGAGCTGCTGCGCCGTCAAACGGCGCGCATCACCGGCGAATATTTGCAACGCTTCAAAAGCGGCGAACTTTCGCCGGAAACGTCTCTCTCTTACGCGCGCCGAGGCGCTGCCGCCGCGCCGTATTTGGCGCTTGTGGACGCGACGCGCGCCGGAGCCGAACTTTCCTTTCTGCAAGAGTGCGCCGAAGTAATTCGGTTGCGCGCCCAAAACAGCGGTCAGGACGCGCGGCAAGTGCTGATCGTCGTGGATTCGCTGCACTCGTGGGCCGAAGGCGTGGCGATGAGCAACAGGGCAGGGGAGAGCAACGAATACGAACTGCTTAACGCGGCTCTTGCCGGTCTGCGCACGTTTTCGCATGCGGCCAATTGTCCGGTGCTGGCGATTGCCGAGCGCAACCGCGAGGGCATGAAAAGCGGCGGACTTTCGGCAGGGGCGGGCACTCGCAAATTGGAATATGGCGCCGAAACAGTTTTCGATTTGTCGCGCGACGAATCGGCGCGAGAAGGCGGCGGGCCAATCGAAATCAACGTGCGCCTCGCCAAAAATCGCAACGGCGCAGCGGGCAAAACCGCGCCGCTTCTTTTTCACGGCGCGCGCCAACTCTTCGAGGAACGCTAAAAATGTCCCGTCCTACGCTGTCTTTGGCCGAACTCGAAGCTTTCGACCCTCAAGCTCCAGCGGGCGCGCGCCGCCGCTTTTACTGTCCTTTGTGCGGTCAGGACAAAGCCAAAGACGCCGCTCACCGTTGCTTGAGTGTCGAAACGGCGACGGGCTTGTGGAAATGCTTTCGCTGCGACGCGAGCGGGCGTCTGAGCGAAAAGTGGGAAAACCGCGAAAATCGCCGTGCGCGAACCACTCAAGCCCTCAAACAGCATTTCGCGTTGAACACGCCCGTTTCCAAAACGGAAGCGGAGACGCCCAAACCCTGGCGCGAGCATTTGAAAGGTTTGCAACCGTTATCTCAAAGCGCGGGCGAAAAGTATTTGGCGGGTCGGGGAATTTCACTCGAAATCGCCCAAGCGGCTGGAACAAAATTCAGCCGCAATTGGTTGGGCCGACCGGCTGTTGTCTTCCCAATTCGAGATGCGCAGGGAAAATTGGTAGCTGCGCAAGGCCGTTACTGCGATGGCCGCGAAGACCCCAAAACCCGCACCGTCGGCCCGAAAAAAGAAGGCGCGTTTTTCACCAGCGATTTTTGGAACGAAATCCGACGCGGCGCCCCAATCATCATCACCGAAGCGCCCATAGATGCGCTTTCAATCGCCATGTGCGGCTTTCCGACCCTGGCCTTGTGTGGCAAAAGCGGCGCTCCGTCATGGCTGGCGCGCCACTGCGCTTTTCAAACCGTGTGGCTGGCTTTTGACGCCGATGATGCCGGAGAAAAAGGCGCAATGAAGTTGGGAAATCAACTGTCGTTGTTTGGGGCTAAGCCGAAAAGACTTCTGCCCCATAGAGCGAAGGATTGGAACGAGGTGCTTCAACATGAGCCTCTCAAATTGCAAGATTTTCTATTGAAGTCGTTGATTGTGTAAGTCGATTTGCCAACTAACTCTCTGTCGTCTGAACGCTTGTTCTGAGGCAAATAAGCACTTGGGTTGGGGAACCGAGATTACACTGATCGACTGGCGAAAATTGCAGACTTATTATGAAACTTATGTTCGTCTCGAGATTAATGGACACAATACGATGACTACAACTTTTGACAACGAAGCGCGGGGAGATTGGCGTAATTTTAAAGGCGATTATTACCACATTCTTTATGCGGTTTGGCGTCTGCTACACCAACGCAATCAAAGCCTTTCTTTTTACGCGGGCAATGATTTGATGGCTATACCGACGCCTCAGACCCAGTCAGAATCCGTATTGGCTGGGGTGCGACAAGCAGAGCAGGACATTTGGATTCAACTCAAGTCGTCGGCGGCGCCTTGGGGTTGTGGAACTCTCTTCAATCAAGTCCTTTTTAATTTTGTATTCAACGCCCTGGCCTCGGAGAGCGAGGGCAAATCTTGGGAAGTGGTGCTGGTCACGCAAGGCTCGATTCCCAGGAGAGAATTACAAGAGTTCATCCAATCGCAAAATGCGACAAGTTCAACAGCGAGTTCTGCCATATCGCTTCCAAGTCCCAAGAAAACGAAAAAAGCACCGAAAATCTCCAAGACAACACCCTTGAAAGACCAATTCGCCCCTATTGTTGACCGGGTGCTTGATGCTTGGAATGAAGAGAAGAAAGCAGAACCGTCGCTTTTACGAACGCAAGATCAAGTGCGCGCAATAGCACTGCAAGTTTTGGAGAAGCTCGCCGAGCAGGAGCCTTTGTATGAAGACGTCATAAAAGCGGAAATTCACTCCAAAATTATGGCTTCGGTGCGCGGCAGTGAAACGACGGCGCGGCGTATCGAAGATTCTTTGGTTCATGGACTGATGGAAAGCGCGGCACAAGGGCCAAAGCATACGCGCGTCTTTGATGCGAAATGGTTAGATGAAATGGCGGGGCGCCCGCTCGATCCGCAAGGGCGATTTGACCTTGACCCTGCTGCGGCTTGCGCCCACGCCAATTCGACTTTCTTGCACGGCGATTGGGACGAGCATTGGCACGTCGAGCGCCCGGCTTTGGAAGCAGCCTTTATTGCGTTTTTGGACTCGCCTCACACGGTTTTCTCATTAGCTGGGGTTAGCGGCATCGGCAAAAGCTGGACAATCGCTCGCATTCTCAAAAATCTGTGCCAAGACCGACTGTGTTTGTTAGTCGGTGGAGAAGTTCTCGATGATTTCCAATCACTGGCCGCAATTGTTGGCTCACAACTGCGACCACTGGTTCAAGGCGATGAGACAGACGCGGGTTTATTGGAGCGTTGGCGGGCAGAATCGGCTTCTGAAAGTGCCAAACCGCCTCTTCTTATTCTTGATGACCTAACGCTTTCACAAACCGATCACTCGAAACGCCAACGTCAGTTGAAGGCATTATGCGTTCAGGCTAAAGACGCTGGCGTAAAATTGCTGTTTTCGGGGCAGTGGCATCTTTGGCGTCTGGCCAAGCTGGGCCAAGAACTCAATAGTAATGATGTTTTTCCTTCGTCCCAAACCGAGAACATCGTTGATGAGGATAAAAACGCTGCGTCTACCGCCGCTTCCAAAGAGGTTTTGCGCTCGCTCCGCGATGACCGCATCTCTTTTATCATTCAGGATTTCACAGCAGATGAGTTGGAAATCGCTGTGAGAAGACGTTTGGGAAATGCTCCGTCGGAGCGCGTCAACTCTCTGGCGCAACGTCTTCGCTCACCGGCTTTTGCGCCGCTTCGCAATCCCTTTTTATTGTCGCTGGCGCTCAAAAATTCCGCCGCTTATCAAGCGCAACCAGAAGACGACTCAATTTTCGATGTGGATGCTCTACTGGATAAACACATCATCCACATTTTAGAGCGAATTGCAGAACCGATGGGACTCACTGGCGAGGATTTGCGCCCCAGCCTTGATGCTTTGGTATCAGCTTTGTGGCAATCACGCGAGCAAGGATTGGTTTTGTCTGAAGCCGTGCGAATTTTGAACGAAAACACAGGCTTATCAGGCGCCGACTTGATTAAAGCCTTGCGAAAGTGGGGTTTGCTGGTTCCAACAGCTCCCATTCGCATCGAGCGAAATCATATTGCTTATCGTCTTTTTGCGCTTGAACTCCAAAAGCAAGTTGAGGCTGGTGTCGAACTTCTCACCATTCTCGACCCCAAGAATGAAGCAGATTCTGGCGCGGTCGCCGCGTTTTTACGCCATTTATCTGCTCAACACTCGCCGATTTTAGTGAGCGTTTCGTCCCCGTCAGCCAATCTTAATTTTATGGCTCCTGCGGCTTCAAAATTGGCCTTAGCGCAGATTTCAGCGAATTTTCTCTCGTTGAATGCTGCTGTGGATTTGGCTGAAAAGCTGGCTCGTCAAGATGGTCGTTGGTCGCGTGCTATCTGCGAAGGGCTATCTCAAACTTCTCCTGATGATGTTCAGGTCGTAGCCTTTTTAGCGGCTTTCATTCGCTCTTCGGAGCGCGGGAGTATTCGACACGAAGCCTGTCGTGCTTTGGCGCAACTGGCTGCCAAAGGAGGACAAGCGCGGCGCTGGGTCGGTGAGATGTATCATTTCGGTTCGAGCAGTGAAAGGCTAAGTGGGTCAATGGTTTTGCGAGAACTGCTCGAATTTGATCCAGTGCGCGTGAGGCGATGGGTGGCGCTGCGTTTGGAAAGAGCAGCCCGCTTCGACTGGCGAAATAACAATGAGCGCAAATACCGAAAGCATTGGTTGCGCTGGGCGCTCGACCCGGTGCAATATCCCCGACACCAAAAAGCAGCCCAGGCTGGACAGCAAATATTGGAGATTTATCGGCCTTTAGAGGATCATTATTGTGCCACTAAAAAGGGCGCATTTTGCCATGCCACAGGGCGTCGGAAAATGCTCTTCGACGAATGGGACTGGACTTATACCGAAGATATAGCTGAAGTGCGTGGTGGTCAAATCGCTTGGAACGCCGACGAAAAAGCGCGGCTGTTCGAGGAACTGCGAAATGGCGACGATGTGACTCGTTTTTTGGCAGCTAAAGCCCTGCGATCAGCAGCCTTCGACCATATTGGTCACGTCGTGGAGATTTTGCTCGAAAGATTGCGCGTCGAAACAGATGGCGGAGTTTTGGCGCGTCTGTTGTGGGCATCCTATAAATTGGGGCAACCTCCTTACGCTACCGATTTTCTATCGGCGATAAATGAGGGAACAATTGGGCAATGGGCAGATGGACGGTTTGTAGGGCCAGCCCTGACCATGCTCGCATTTGCGGCCACCCACCAACCCGAAGCCGTGTTGAACATCGCGCCAAAAGAACTGATGACTTTGGAGTCTCTCGAGCGCGATTATTATCACGAGGCTTTGGTTTATCTCTGGTGGGCCATTGCTTCTCAAAGCGACAAGTTACCGCCCGCGCGCTGCCAAGAAGCTTGGGAGCAGTTAGAAAAATTTGCACAACTCGACCCGAAAATCGCAGCTTTACTTACTTCGCTGCCCCAAGCAAAAACTGGTGAATCGAAAAGCGGTGAAGCCGAGGAACAGGTTCGTGTTCTGGAAGAGGATGGCTGGCCTTTTCGAGCGCGTGGTGTTGTGTTAGCTCAAATGGCTTTGTTAGGGCGCAGGCGCTTTGTAGCCTTCGATTTTCAAATGCACGAAATTGGGCGTGACTTACCCCAATATCTGTGCGACACAGATGAAATTGCGGCGCAACACGGCGAGTTCTTGGTCGCACACCCTCAATTCAAAGAATTGGAAGAAGCGTTGCTCGCGTGTGTAGCGGCTCAAGTTTTCGCACCCAAATTACAGGGCAACCATTTTGACCACATTACCAAGGCACTGGTGGGCGCTGCATTCCACGCGAGCCGCGAAAGTCTCGATTGCCTGGCTTTGCTGGGTAGATTTTTCACTGACCCAGTGGCCCTGGTGCAACAAGTGCCACGCACTGTGTTGGGCGATTGGCAAAGGCTTCATCTCATCACGGATTTACTGGAACATGGCCGTCGAGAGGCAGACTTGGTCGAAGCTGCCGAAATGCTTTGCGAGGAGTTGAAAGGTGCTTACACCATGGACGGTCAGCACGAGCAGAAAAGATGTCTGGCAACATTGGCTAAGATAAACGGCGATAGCGTCATCGAAGAATCGGCTTCAGAGGCTCTGCAAAGGCATCGTTCGCAAACGCACTCTTCCGGAATTTTCGGCACGACGGATCACACCGAAGGTTTCGTTAGCCTGACCGACGCCAACCCAGGACAACTACTAAAGTTGTTGGATGAAAGCCTCAAAAAAGAAGACGATTTGCTCACGCTCTATAAATGGGAAAGCCAGACCCAGAGTTGGCCTTCTTTACTGCTGGCGCGTGTTTTTCGGCGAATGTTCGACCCAACGCCCCTAAGCGCCAAAGCCGCGCGGCGCTCTTGTCTACATATTTTGGCCGCGTTGGGAGCTTTACCCGATTCGTTTTTGCGCCAGCAATGGTACGCGGTTTACAAAGTGATTCTCAATGTGCTGGATCGTCGTGATTGCGAAGTTGGCACTTTGCGAGGGGATAAATCGGTCTTGCAATGGAGTCATTTCCATGCTGTTTGGATGCTTAGTCAGACCGTCGAAGAAGTGGCGCGCGATGAAAAATGGTTTGAATCTCGCCTCGATCCCAGTTGGGTGCTGCAAAATCCCAAAACGTTCTCTATCAATCCCGATGGCGACATCAGCTACACCATGAATTTCATAGACAACAGCCGAACCCAATTCTGTTTTCCGGCTATTCGTTTAGCAGCAGTGGCTATCAGTCACAGTTTTGCAGGCGGTGATCCCATAGCGGTGCGAATGGCGGCGCGCCTCCGTTTGGCTGAATTCCTGAGTGATTCAGACGATTTCTTTCAGCAACTTAGAGGCTGGAAAATCACCGATGAGCGCAAGCAGCAGGTAGTGGGCGCTTTTGAACAGCTTTTAGCCGAGCAAAAGTCAGGTGACATACCCCGCGACGACCGTTTTCGCGTGACCCACTTGGATGTTTTGCTAATGGCCGGCCAACTACAAGAAGCCAAAATCGCAGCGCAGACTTACTTGGCGGAAGCAGAAAATTTCCCCACAACGCCCAAAATCCATAGTGGCTTATGGTATGACTTGGCTTGCGCTCAAGCGCGACTGGGTGAGAAGGAAGATTGTCGCATTTCTCTCGAAAAAGCGGCGGAGTTGTCGCCGTCAGATGGTGCAAATTTGCAACACGACACGGATTTAGATGCTGTTCGAGGCGAGGGGTGGTTTACCGAACTAATGGAGCGTTTCCCAGTGCAGCAATCTCGAACTGTTCACCTCAACTTTCCACAGGGCGCGCGTGTTACTACATCTAAAGTGGAAGGCAACAGGTTTGAAATTTCATTTCAGCTCGAAGAGGGACAAATCGTGCGACGAAAATCTGATACCAATGGCCAGCAAAACGATCCCGCCTCAACATAAAGCTCAAATGGTCGCTCTCTACTTGGAGGGAAAAACTCTAAAACAGGCCGCCAGTGCGTTGGGTTACTCAACCAAAGCGTGTATCACGGCACTCAACGAGGCGGGTGTCGCGCGGCGTCCTGCGTGCCAAGCGGCTTTTCACGCCGCTACAACCACTTCCATCGAACATCAAAAAGCGATGGTTGCTGATTATCAAGCTGGTGCTTCGGCGAAAGAAGCCGCTCAGAAATGGGGATATGGTGAGGGCGCGTGTTTGGGGGCGCTAAAACGAGCAGGAATTCCAGCCCGCAAAGTCGGCTCGCGGGTGCCACCAGAAATTCGAGAGGCTATCGCGCAACTCTATCTGGCAGGAAAAACGGCAGACGAAGCAGCTTCCGCTTTTGGCTACTCAGACAAAATTTGTTTTAACGTTCTCAAAGAGAAGGGTATTCCCAGCCGCCCTGCAAAAACGCGCCGTGCCCTCAATGAAGCCCAAGAGCGCCAAGTTATCGAGCTTTATCAAAGCGGCACCTCAATGAGCGACATCGGCTCTCAAATGGGTTGTGGTGCAACGACGATTCACACAATTTTATCGCGATACTCTATCGAGCGACGACCAAAACTGGGACGTCCATCTCCCATTTCTCAGGCCGAGCGAGATGGAATGGTCGAGGCTTATTTATCTGGCTCTTCGGCAGCAAAAGCTGCGGCTGTGTTCGGCTATACGGAAACCGCGTGCTACAACGCTTTGGAAGACAAGGGCATTTCACGCCGCGAACTGACGAAACTCTCGCCGGAACAACTCCTTCGGGTAAAGGAGGCTTATGCGCTGGGCAAAAATCCTTCGGCTATTGCTTTAGACATGGGCGTTTGCGCGGCTACCATTCTTAAAACACTGCGAAAAAATGGTGTTCAAATGCGAACAGTGAGCGAAGCCAACCAAAAGCGTATCGCGCCCCTGCCACTTTTTGGTGCCTCGGATTTTAGAACTGCACCTCACGCCAAAGTTCGGCGACTTTCTCATTCGGGTGTTTGTAAGATTTGTCTGCTTTTTCTGGCCGGTTATGGGCAACACGTAGTGGCTCGCCACGCTGGGGTGAGCAAGTTCACCGTGTCCTGTTTGGTGCGAGGGCGTGATTTAAAAAATCGCAAAGGCGAGCTTTCTTCTTCTGAAGTTTTAGCCGTTATCGATTCCATCATTAGCGATGCAGACGCCGAATTTTTTGCGACTCAATTCAACTTTCCCCTTACCATTGAGCGAATTCGCCTTCTGAATCAAGAGCAAGAAAATGCCATTTGCAGTGCTTACCGCCAAAGTCAAGGCTGTGTTCGCTTGGCTAAGGAATATGAGGTCTGCGAAGCCACGATTTTAGCTGCACTACGACGTGGGGGCATCGAGCCTCAAAACGGGAAGTTGAACGAAAATCAACTTCAAGAGATTGTCAAGCGTTATCATGCCGGCGAGAAGATGAAGGCGTTGAGCCAGGAATTTGGTCTGGCGGGCGGCAATATTCGCGCTCTTATGCAAGCGCGCGGAATCAAGCGAAAATCATATGGTGTAGATAACCGCATTTATAGTTGCAACCACCAGTTTTTCGCGGACATCAACAGTGAAATTCAAGCCTATCTGCTGGGATTTTTAGCGGCGGATGGGTGCGTGAGCCATGACGGAGCAATTCACATCCAACTTGCAGCCAAAGATGTCGAGATTCTTCATCTCTTCCAATCGGCGTTAAAAAGCAACCACCCCATTCGCCTTTATTCTCGTCGTCACAAGACTGGTGTGGGAGAATACTGTTCGATCTGTGTAGCCTCTCCGCAACTGACTCAGGACATTGCGAAATTTGGTCTTGTTCCGGTCAAAACTTTCATTGTGCCTTGGCCTGATTTACCCGACGAGCTTTTGCGGCACTATCTGCGCGGCTACTTTGATGGTGACGGATGCTGGTCTCTCGATAAACCCGCAAGGCGAAAGCCTCAAGCCCATTTTGGTTTAGTCGGCCCCGAACCTTTTCTTTTAGAAGCCCAAAAATTTCTGATGGAGAAGTGTGATTTGCGTCAAACCAAGCTGTGTAGAACAACTTCCCCTTTCCTGCTTAATCTGAGCTATGGCGGCAATCTACAATGCGCCCGCATCGCGCGCCTTCTTTACTGCGATTCCAAGTTCTTTTTGGAACGAAAAAGAGAGCGAGTTGCTACCTGTCTGAGAGAAAATTCGGCCACAAATTTAGAAGAGATTTTTGGTTCACTATGAACGCGACTAACGGTCAGCCGCCAGAATTATGAGCGAACAACTTTCACCCGATTCCGATCCTTCACATGAGAATTCGATTGAGAAAACGGAGCAGAATCTCTCCTCAGCCGATATTGGCTCTGACCGCCCCATCAAGAATGCCGACCAAGACAAATTCAAACGAGGGCCACTCGCTCAACATCTGGCCAAAGCAATTGGGGCGAGGCGAGGGCGTAATTCCTTCGTCGTGTCTTTGCAAGGGGCATGGGTAACGCCTAGATTGCGCTCGGCATTTTGCCGCGCCCTGTGTTGCAAAAACACGTTGAATGAGGCTTCGCCGCAATCGAATCCGGCGCGGTCGTGGTGCGCAGCAAGTGCCTCGAACTGCGGAGGAGTCTGAAAAACCGAAGTCATAAATTACTGACCTCGTAAATCACAAACCCCGATCTGGGTGGGCAGCTTTGGTGGCTTGATATTCCTGCATCGCTTTTTGTAACGCCCTCGTCGGCGGCGCTTTATCTTCGAGAATCTCGACAAAGCGAGCAAACTGCTCTTCGGACAAGACGATACGCTCTTGCTCGGCCAGCACATGCTGCGCTTTTTCGGCGAGGGCGGTCTCGGTAAAGGCGGTGATCGACAACCCAAGTGCGCGCGCGGCGGCTTCGGCTTGGCTTTTGATTGTCGGACTGATGCGACAGTTGAGACGGTCGCTGTTTTTGGCAATGACGGTGAGCGACATAGCTGACTCCTTTGAAGGTGGCAAATTGCCACAGTTTCTACGAAATCATTGTATGGCAATTTGCCATCTCGTGTCAACCTCCCCATTTTGGTTTTCAAGGTTCATAACTCCTTTTATGTATTTTAAAAACTATACTCGAATAGTTGCAGCCAATTTTTTTTCTCGATCAACGATGGACGATTTCACTGTAGGGCGTTTGGCCTCTCATGCTTCTTCTTTTTCTGGGGCGTTGGTGGAACTGCAAAAACTTCACCCCAGTGTGCCTTTGGCCTTGGCGCTCGAAGGCGAAAACGCGCAGCGGCGATTTTTGGAGTTTTTTGCCGTGACCATCCGCAATCCTAACACGCGGGCGGCTTATCTTCGGGCAACCACCGAGTTTTTTGATTGGTGCGAAAAACGGGGAGTGACCGAATTGGCCCGCGTCGAGCCGATGTTGGTCGCGGCTTTTATCGAAGAGCAAACGCGCCGCAAAAGTGCGCCCTCGGTCAAGCAGCAGCTGGCGGCGTTGCGCAAGCTGTTCGATTGGTTGGTGATTGGACAGATTCTTCCCGGCAACCCCGCGACTTCGGTGCGTGGCCCCACGCACCATGTTTCGGTCGGCAAAACGCCGGTGATGGAGAAAGAAGAGGCTCGGCGTCTGCTCGAAACGATCCCTATATATAAAGAAGACGGCACGCCGGATTTACTGGGTCTGCGCGACCGCGCCTTACTGGGCCTGATGGTCTATTCGTTTGCGCGCATTTCGGCGCTCCTGCAAATGCGCGTGGAAGATTACGCGCCGCGCGGCAAACGATTCTGGATCACGCTGCATGAAAAAGGTGGCAAATTCCACCGCGTTCCGGTGCATCATCTCGCCGAGGAGTATCTCGACGCCTACCTTTTGGCTGCGGGCATCGCCGATGAGCGCAAAAGCCCACTCTGGCGCAGCGGTCGCGGTCGAGCCGGAACGCTGAGCGCATCGGGCTTGAGTCGCGGCGACGCGTTTCGCATCGTGCGGCGACGCGCCCAGGCCGCGGGACTTGGGCCTGGCCTGGGCTGCCACTCGTTTCGCGCGACCGGTATCACCGCCTATCTTCAAAACGGCGGCACGCTCGAAAACGCACAGGAAATCGCCGCCCACGCTTCGCCTCAAACCACGCGACTTTACGACCGGCGCCGCGAAGAGATTCGACTCGAAGAAATCGAGCGTATTCGACTCTAAATCAGTGGCTTTTCTAATCAGTGGCTTTTTGGTTGCAAACTCACCACTAACTGTTAACCGTCCAAAAACTCCCAATCACGAGCTTTCATGGGAATTCGTCTTGTGTTTTTGGTGCGAGCAAGATATTTTTGACATTTGGGCTACACGTCCGATTCAGTAAGAGACAAATAGCCCGACTCGAATAGCGCACATTTCAGACATTGCGATAGATTTGGCGGCGCCCAAAAGCACCGAAAAGCGAATGAACTGTGAGCTTTAGCATTTATCGTTTTCAAATCATTTACAAATTTGGATTTTTGGTTTACAATTTTCGGGTTGACAGCGTATGGAATGTTCACGATTACGTTATGTGACATCTATTCGCTTCGATTCCCAACGTTTTTCTTTTCTCTATGCAGCGTTTCAACTGGGCTTTTCTGTTTTTTGTTTCGCGTTTTTCATCGATTTTTGCCCGATGTTCAGTCCCGAAGAAAATCGGCGCGATGTGGCTTTGCTCACTTTTGGCATTAAATGGTGCGACACAGGCGCACGCTTTTGAGTGGCCGCAGTGGTTGTCACGCGCGCCTTGGAAAAATTCATCTGCGAGCGAGTCGAAGCCCGTTTCGACTCAGGTTGCTTCACGTGATGAAGCTGCACGCCTTAGCGCGGCACCTTGGGTGGGCGATTCATCTGCGGTTCCTCATCCGCCGCATTGTCCTTGTGGTTTACACCCCGTTGATAACTCTATCTCAGCGGCTATGGCCACAGGAGCGACTTTGGGGAGCCTTTCCCTGCAAAATGGCGGAGTGGTGCGCTCCTTCAAAAAAGGCGGCCAAACGACACAAGCCGATTTGTGGATCCGCACGGCGAGCGAAAATTATTGGATCGGTCAGGATATTTACGATGCACATGGTTCGTTGCAAATCAAGCGACAGGACGTGACGCGCGGCGGAACGGCGATTTACATTCTCACGCTGCAAAATGACGGAAGCGTCAGTGATTCGTTTTCGGTGACGGGCGGTAAAAGCCACACGGGTTGGCAACTGCGCTACTTCAATGCCGCCAGTGGCGGCGCGGACATCACGGCTCAGGTCACGCGTGGTAATATCGGTTGGAGCAGCCCGACGCTTGCGCCGGGCGCCACTTTGCAATTGCGTTTAGAGGTTTATGCCGAACCCAACGGCAACAGCCCGCACGATCAAAACATCATCAAAGCGCGCTCCAATTCGGGTCAGGGCAATCAGGGCACCGATATCGTGAAAACCGATACCAATATTTTGGCGGTTGTCCCCACACCGACTCCAGCGCCGACGGCGACTCCGATTCCCAATCGCGCGCCGGTGGCTGCGAACGATTCCTACACGACGAACGAAGACACGGCGCTTTCGGTGACGAGCGGCGGCGTGTTGGCCAACGACAGCGACCCCGACGGCGATATTTTGGTGGCGACTGTGGCCCAAAGCACGACGCACGGCGCGCTGCAACTGAACCCCAACGGCACCTTTTCTTACACGCCAAACGCCCATTATAGCGGCGCCGATTCGTTCACCTACACGCTCAGCGATGGGCGCGGCGGGGTAGCGACGGGCACGGCAAATATCACGGTTTCGCCAGTCAACGACGCGCCGGTGGCGGCTGACGATGCTTACAGCACAAACGAGGACACGCCGCTCTCGATTGCGGCGCCCGGTGTTTTGGCCAACGACTCCGATGGGGACGGCGATGCGCTCACGGCAGCGGTTCTCACGGCGCCTTCGCACGGCTCGGTTTCGCTGTTGGCCGATGGTTCGTTTCTCTACACGCCGAGCGCGAACTGGCACGGCACCGACTCGTTTTCTTACCGTGTTTACGACGGCCCGACTTTCGATGATGCCACGGTTTCGATTGCGGTGGCTCCGGTCAATGACGCGCCCATCGCCGATGCGCAAAGCGTTTCGACGCCCGAAGACACACCCAAAATCATCACGCTCGCCGGTAGCGACCGTGAAGGCGATGCGCTTTCGTATCGCATCGTGACGCCGCCCACGCACGGCACGTTGTCGGCTTTGGTTGGAAACGAAGTCACTTACACGCCAAGCGCCAATTATCACGGCGCCGACTCGTTCACATTTGTGGTCAGTGACGGCGGCCTCGATAGCGCGCCCGCGACGGTTTCGGTCGCGGTGACGCCAGTCAACGACCCGCCGTTGGCTTCGGATGGCGCCGTCTCCACGCGCGAAGATCAGGCGGTTTCGATTGGGCTGGTGGGCAGCGATCCCGAAGGCGACGCGCTCTCCTATCGCATCACGCGCGCCCCTGCGCATGGCACGCTTTCGGGCAGCGGCGCCTCGCGCGTTTACACGCCCAACCCCAACTTTCACGGGCAGGACTCGTTCACTTTTCTCGTCAACGACGGCAACACGCCGCAAAACAACGGTGACTCAGACGAAGCCACGATTTCTATTTCCGTGACACCGTTCAACGACGCGCCGCTCGCCCAAAATCTGGCGCTCACGACACTGCGCAACACGCCGCTGAGCGGCCAGGTCGTGGCGCTCGACCCGGAAAACGACGTCTTATCTTTTCGCTTGGCCACGCCGCCAAGTGTGGGCCGCGTCGTCTTCAACCGCGACGGCAGCTTTTCCTACACGCCGGGCACGAATGCTACGGGTGTGGACGAGTTCACCTTCCTCGCCAACGATGGCCGCGCCGACTCGAACGAGGCAACGGTTTCGATTGAAGTGTTGGCGCCCGCGAGTCCCGCGCCACCCATCGCCAACGATGATTTCGCGCGCACAAGCGAAGACACGCCGGTCACGGTTGCGCCTTTGCTCAACGACCTGTCGCCCGAAAATTTGCGCCTGAGCGTTCGCCTCGAATCGCAGAGCGCGCACGGCACGCTCGCGCTGAGTAACAATCGCGTCGTTTACACGCCGAGCGCCAATTTTCACGGTGCCGACGAGTTCACCTATGTGGCTGTGGACTCGCAGGGCCGCGCCTCGAACGTGGCGACGGTTCGCCTCGATGTCGCGCCGCGCAACGATGCGCCGCTCGCGCTGAGCCAAAGTTTTTCGACGCCCGAAGACACGCCGCTTTCTTTTGCGCTTCGGGCACAGGATGCCGATGGCGACACGCTCGTCTACACGCTGCTTTCGCGCCCGCAAAATGGAAGCTTGAGCGGCGCGGCGCCCGATTTGATCTACACGCCCAAAGCCAACTTCGCGGGCGAAGACTCGCTGACGTTCCAAGTGAGCGACGGCGCTTTGGAATCGAATGTGGCGACGGTGACGATTGTGGTGGTGCCACAAAACGATGCGCCGGTGGCGCAGAATCAGCGGCTTTCGACGGCGGAAGACGTGGCGCTGCCCATCACGTTGGTGGCGAGCGATCCCGAAAACGAGGCGCTCTCCTACGAAATCGTGAGCGGCCCAGAACAGGGCACCCTGAGTGGCACGGCGCCAGCGTTATCGTATCGTCCCCAGGCAGGTTTTGTGGGCGAAGACGCGTTTACGTTTCGCGCGAGCGATGCGAGCGGCAACGTCTCGAACGTGGCGCGCGTGGAAATCGTGGTGATGGCGCAAAACGACGCGCCAGTGGCGCGCGCCGATTCTTACGCGACCGACGAAGACACCCCGCTTTCGGTGCCCGCCGCGCAGGGCGTTTTGGTCAACGACGAAGACCCCGATGGAGACGCATTAATCGCCGAAGTCGTCACGGCGCCCACGCATGGCACGTTGGTTTTGCAAAGCAGTGGAGCTTTCACCTACACGCCAGAGGCCGATTACAATGGCCGCGACGAGTGGGCTTACATCATCAAAGACGGCAAAGGCGGCGAAGCCACAGCAGTTGTTTCGATGGTCGTGCGCCCGGTGAACCAAGCGCCGGTGGCAGTGGGTGACGCGCTCGAAAGTGCGGGAACAGGTCTTATCATTCCGGTGACGGACAACGACAGCGACCCCGATGGCGACGAAATCCGCGTCACGGCTGTGACGGCGGGTGATAAAGGCGGCACCGTCACAGTGCAGGAAGATGGAAAAACGCTGCGCTATGTGCCCGCACCCGGTTTTGGTGGCGTTGAAAAATTCGTTTACACGGTTTCCGATGGAAATTTGACCGACACCGCAGAGGTGACAGTGACGATGACTTCGCCAGCGCCGATTAACTCGCGCGGGCAAGAGTATTGGTTAACGATTCCTAATAATTACAGCAACTCAAGCACGGCGACACTCTCTGTTTCTGCCGAACAAACGACCCAAGTTACAGTTCAAGTTCCAGGTTTATCGTTTTCAACGACATTCAACCTTTCAGGGGGCAGTAATCGAGATGTCAATCTGCCTGCATCAACGATATTGACGTCACAGGCATTGGAAAGCAAAGGTGTTTATGTGACAGCGGATAAGCCTGTTAGCGTCTACCTTGTTAATTTCAAGCAATATGAAACAGAGGGATACTTGGGTATTCCGGTGCGCTCTTTGGGCACTTCTTACAGAACTTTGGGCTACAGTTTGCAGGTTGTGCAACCACAACCTGGTAGCACTTGGCTGGGGACAATCGCTATAGTTGCTCCTGAAGATGGGACTTCTGTCACCATGACGCCAAGAAGTGGGAATTCGTCAACAATCAATTTGAATAAGGGACAAACTTATCAATGGCTTCAATCCACAGACGTTTCGGGGTTTCAGCTCAGTTCTACCAAACCTATTGCCGTTTTTTCTGGAAATAGTTGTGCCAACATTCCTGTTGGTTTCGGCGCTTGCAATCAAGTTATGGAACAAATTCCACCAACTTCCAGTTGGGGAACAGAGTTTGTCACTCATCCCTTAGCGTCTCGAAGAAATGGTGATACATTCCGTGTTCTGGCTTCTCAGAACGACACTACCGTAGCAATTGGCTCTACAAATGTCACTCTTGCTAATGCAGGGGATTTCTATGAAACCATTCTTACCTCGGCCTCTTTTATCTCAGCCAACAAACCGATTCTTGTGGCTCAATATTCTCATGGAACTTCATACGACAGAGTAATGGGTGATCCGTTTATGATGCTCGTGCCAGCCACGAATCAATACGCTCCAAGATACACGCTCACCACACCAGCATCAGGTATCGCTTCCAACTTCGTCAACATTTCCATACCCACTTCCGCGACTTCGCAGCTTCGTGTGGACGGGGAGGCAGTCACAATCGCATTTACTCCTGTAGGGAGCAGTGGTTATTCCA
>ERZ1066118.1101-NODE-1101-length-18921-cov-7.729725_pt1 | contig 18921 bp, 18 predicted proteins | sample MGYA00382765_ERZ1066118 | MGnify/ENA primary metagenome ERZ1066118 (study PRJEB33369, sample SAMEA5778348) | biofilm metagenome | biome: Industrial cooling water; feature: Water cooling tower basin; material: Biofilm | place: United Arab Emirates | collected...
AACGCTAGTGGCCTGTTTACGCGGAATCGACACCTGCGACCGCCGCTTCATCCCGCCTGGCGGCGCGGCGCCGGCTTGTCGTAGAGCCCCGCTATGCCTGCGCCGGCGTCACTTGCCAGCCGGGGGCATCGACGGTCTCGGCACTGCCGATTTCGCGTAAACAGGCCACTAGGGTTTCCGGCCGCCCATGAACTTCCAGGCCGCATCCGCAGCCGAGCCGAACGTCGCCTTGGCGCTGTCTGCGTATGATCTCCCTGCCGCCGCGATGTCCTCCATGTACGCGTTCTCGGGAGCGCCGCGCCGGGTGTACTCGCCCCTGAGGATCCGCTCGTACGCCCCCGTGTGGAACCAGTCCCGCATCTCCGCAACGCGCAGAACCGGGAAAGGATGATCTGCCCCTACCAGGTTCAGCACCTTGAACACCTGATCGGCGAGGTCGCCGGTGGCGCGGTACTCGTCGGCCTGCTGAATGAACTCGGTGAGATTCGTATCGGACCCGTTTCCTCCGCCAGCCAGCTTGAGCATCGCCCGCATCCCGACCTCCGGCTGCTGGATCGAAAGAATGCCGGCGCGGTCGGCGGAGAGCTCCGCTTTCCGATACCACTCGAGAAGCGCAAACAGAATCGCCCTCGCGGCCAGTCCAACGACGGGAAATCCTCGCTCCGCCAGCTGCACGAGGATGATCATCATCGTCGTGTAGAGGACGTGGCCGCTCATGATGTGGCCGATCTCGTGGCCGATCACGAACTGCAGCTCATCATCGTCCAGTAGGAGCAGCATTCCTGAGTTCAGGATGATGAACGGCTTCTCCATTCCGTATGCGCCTGCGTTCACCAGGGGTGTCTGCGAGACATAGACGGGATACTGCGCGGGGGCATCGATAGCGGCCGCAGCCCTGAGATACAGCCGGTGGACCCGCGCGAACTGCGTTGGCGAGCAGCGCACAGCGTTCGCCTGAAATGCGAGGCGAACCGGCTTCTCACCGAAGAAACCGAAAAGGGCCTTCAGCACCTGATCGAAGGCTGGCAGCTTCCGCAGTGCGTTGAGGGCTGCGCGATCAGCTGGATGTTCCCACGTGCGCGGGTCGATGTCGACGAGCCTGCGCAGAGTCGCTTCCATCATCTTTGGGCGGGTCCGGGAGAGGAGATCTTGTCTGTTCTAGAGTACGACCGGCGCCACGCCACGGTTTCAATGCCGGGGCTTGTCGATGCGGTCCGGGTGCGGAACCCCCGGCAGCGGAGGGGCTGGAAGGAGAGAAGCATACCCGCCCGGAAGGGACTCCCACGCCTCGAACTCCTCCGCATAACGAAAGCCCCAGCGCTCACCGATCTGCCGAAGCCGCCCCTCGAGCCAGGCCGGGTCACCGAAGCCGATCCCCTGCAGATACGACGCGGCCAACTCAGCGATCTTCTCGCGATGCGGAGTGACATCGACGCCGACCACCGGAAGCTGTGAGTGCTCGTCGCGCAGCACGAACACGGGCATTGGCTTCCGGTGTGGCGGGAGTGGAGCGACAACCTTCGCGATCCGAGCCAAGGTGATCGCGTCCCTGAAGATTTTGCCGGCAGCCTGATGATCCGGGTGTCGCATCCCCCGAATCCATGCGTCACCCCACGTCAGTAGCCCGTCCGGCTGGTATTCGCAGATGACCCGGGCAACGCGGAGGACACTCTCCCGGTCGTGAACGACAGCGGTGTCGGCGAAATCGAGAAAACGGGTATCCGCACCCAGTATCTCCCCGGCCCGGTGTCCCTGCTCCTCGCGCCTCCGGGCGACCTCTTCTATCGGGATCGGCCCGAACGCTTCCGTCTGCTCCCCGCGCGTCAACCAGACGATGACTACCCGATCGCCGCGCGCCACCTGCGCGAGGATCGTCCCCGCCATTCCCGTTTCGTCGTCCGGATGAGCTAATCCGACCAGCAGCGTGCGATGTTTAGGCTCGACTTCTCTATTCACCAATCAGCCTTCTCCTGGGATCTGGATCGTGGCGCAGTGCCGCGATCCTTTCGGATTCGTCGGAATCGCGGACCGGGAGGAGCGTAACCCTTCTCGCCCTCATCGTGATCGATACCAACCTCATGGCAGCCTGGTGCAACGACGGAACTACCCAGCAGTCCAGTTCAGAAGCGGCCGCCGATCGTCTGATACATGGTTTGATGTGTGCACCGGGGCGAGCCAACCTTTCACCTGCCAAGCAATGCGTCTATACAAGCTCGAGGCTACCCAACGGCTCCGCATCCCGCTGCACGAAGCATGGTCCTTCTTTTCGGATCCCGGAAATCTAGCGGCGATAACGCCGGGGTCGCTGGGTTTTCGCGTCACGAGCGATCCGCCTCCGACAATGTACCCGGGGATGATCATCACCTACCAGGTTTCGCCGCTGTTGGGAGTGGGGATGTCCTGGGTGACGGAGATCACGCACGTAGAGGAGCCGCGCTACTTCGTGGACGAGCAGCGCTTCGGACCCTACCGCTTCTGGCACCATCAGCATCACTTCTCCGAAATCGAGGGAGGCGTGGAGATGCGGGATATCGTGAACTACGCGCCTCCCACGCCGGCCGCCGGGATCATTGATCGGGTACTGGTCGGACCCCGCGTCCGCGCGATCTTCGACCATCGCCGGGAGGTGCTCGCGAAACGCTTCGGTGAGATACCCTGAGGTCGTTGCCATTCCTCGAGTTGCGCTTATCTTAAGCGTCGTTCGATGACTGAGCCGCGCCGGTTCTGCCGCGGCACCCAAACCGACAAAGAGAAAGATGGCTTCGACGGCATTGGTGCCCGTCCCAGGCGGACGCGTTCCCTCGATCCATACCTATATCGCTGTAGCTCTTCTCACCCTCTCAGCCGCCTGCGCGCCTACCCGGACCGTCCCGTCGGGACCTTCAACCCTTCCCCCGACTTCCGAGCCAGCGGCGCCGGGAGGGCTTCTGGGTGTGGGAAACGGAGCGGCTGCTCCCGACATCCTTGGAAACGCCAGCTACGACCTTCCCATCCAGGCGAACAGCCTGGTTGCAAGTGAGCTGACGTTCCTCACTGGCGATCGGCGGGAGACGGTGCGGAGCTGGTTGGACCGGTCGGATTTTTATGCCGAGTTCGTGCAGCGGGTATTCGCCGACGAGGGGATCCCAACAGATCTGTACCATCTGGGGATGATCGAAAGCGGGTATGTCGCCAGCGCACGCAGCTCTGTAGGCGCGACAGGGATGTGGCAGTTCATGCCCGCGACGAGCCGGGATGTCGGCCTGCGGATCGACTCGAATGTCGATGAGCGGATGGATCCTGTGCGCTCGACTCGGGCGGCGGCACGCCACCTTCGCAGCCTCTTCCGCATCCACGGCGACTGGACGATCGCGGCTGCGGCGTACAATGCGGGCAGCACACGCATCGCGCGGAGCATGGCGCAGTTCGGCGTCGACAACTTCTGGGATCTGGTTGCAGTCGGCGACCTGGCGACGGAGACGGAGCGGTACGTCCCACGGCTGTACGCGATGACGATCATCGGCCGTAACAGGGAGCGGTACGGCTTCGGGAAGGGACCATCCACGTTCCAGTTCGACAGTGTTCACGTCGACTTCTCGCTCCCGCTCGATGATCTCGCTGCCCTGGGTGGAGTCGAGCCCGCGCGTCTTCGCAGCCTGAACCCTCACCTGATAAACGGAGTTACTCCGGCGGATGGCTACTGGGTCTGGGTTCCTGCAGGCACTGCGTCGACCATACAGCGGGCATACCTCGCTGCAGATTTCAGCCGGGAGCAGCTGGACGACTACGAGGTACGGCGGGGCGATGCGCTCGGCGATATCGCGCTCCTTTCCGGGGTAAGCTCCTCCCGGATCCGGCAGCTCAACCCGAACGTCGACTTCGACCAGCTTCGCGCGGGTGCGACCATCCAGCTTCCCGAGGATGCAGCGCGTACCCTCAGCTCTCGCCCGGCGCCAGGCGATGAGACTGTCGCCTCGACCCGCGCGGATGCGATCCCGCAGGTGCGCACAGTCGTCACTCCCCCACCGCCCCCTCCTCCCCCGGCACGCGAACCCGCCAGGGCTGACGCGGACGCGGAGGACTTCGCCACCTACACCGTCCGCTGGGGCGACACACTCGGAGATCTGGCTCGGCTTTCCGGCGTGAGCGCCTCGCGCATGCGCCAGCTGAATCCGGAAATCGATTTCGACAGGCTGCAGACAGGTGCGAGACTCCAGCTCCCCGCGGATGCCGCGGAGAAGCTGGCGGATCGCCTGGTATTCTCCGAGGCCGCACTCGCGCGCCCACGTCCGGCACCCCCACCGGAGCCGATCACGCACACTGTTGCCGCGGGCGAGAGCCTGTGGCGCATCGCGTCACGATACGGCGTAACGATCGAGCAGATCCTGGAGGCGAACGATCTGGATTCCGAGGTGATCCGCCCGGGTCAGAGACTCGAGATCCCCGAGACGGAGGAAAAAAATGGCGACCCCGAAGAGGAGGCCGCCATCATCCATACCGTCGAAGCAGGCGAAAGCCTGTGGGGAATCGCTCGTCAGTACGAGACCACGGTCGCCGCGATCGAGGAGGCGAATGGGCTTGGCGCCCGTCCGATCATCCCCGGCCAGAAGCTGACGATCCCGAACTAGCTAGTGGCCTGTTTACGCGGAATCGACACCTGCGACCGCCGCTTCATCCCGTCTGGCGGCGCGGCGCCGGCTTGCCGTAGAGCCCCGCTATGCCTGCGCCGGCGTCACTTGCCAGCCGGGCGCATCGACGGTCTCGGCACTGCCGATTTCGCGTAAACAGGCCACTAGTCCGGGATAACGGCCTCGACCTCATCCTCTGCGATGCCAACGACGTTGCCGTCATCGAACTGAACGAGGAAGCCGTCGCGGCCGTGCTCATTGGTCTCGGGGCCCCAGTGTCCGATTACCTCGCCCACCTGGCCGGCGTAAACGCGGGACTGCTCATATCGGGGCGTAGTAACGCGAACCTTGTGCATTCCTGCTCTCCTCCGGAGACCAACGAGCTCCGGGCTGATGGTTACACGCGCTTGGCGGCCTGGGCAGCTGCCTTGCGCTGCGCTGCCTCGAGAACTTCCTGCTCGGCCCGCGCCTGATCCTGCTCAGCGCGCCCCTCCATCTGATCCAGCCGACCCTCCCGCTCGAGCTGGCGATCCCCAAGGATCTCGCCGATTCCTTCCTTTATCTTTCCGCCGACGTGGGTAGCTTTACCCGTCAAGTCGTCTGCCATGATCTTCCATCTCCTGTTGGGGCGAGGAACTGTCCGTCCGTGCGGATCGGGCAAGTCGTATGCCCTGAACAGCTACTCGAGCAGGGTCGTAGCGGGTGCTGACAAGGCTACGCGCCAGGATTGAGGAATGGTCTGGGTCCGGTAGTTGAATAGCTGCCTGAGCGTTTGCGGCACACCCAAACAGCAGTTGGTTCAGACGAAAATGGAAGATCGGAAGGGACTTCTCGACGGAGACGATTCACCACCTCCGTGGAAGCATCGTTCGGCAGAAGTGGTAGGCGAGTTTACGATGTTCCGGGTTTGCCGCACCAAGCTGCGTGCCCCCCGGGACGGCGCGGAGCTCACGTTCGACATCGCAGAATCGGCCGACGGCGTAGCGGTGATCGCGCTCACGGATGAAGGCGATTTGATCCTGGTCGAGCAGTACCGACCCGCTTTCCGCCGAACTTTTCTGGAGCTGCCAGCTGGGGTGGTGGAGGAGGGGGAGGATCCCGTCGAAGCCGGTCTGAGGGAGCTTCGTGAAGAGACCGGCTACGCTTCCTCGAGATGCCGCTCTCTCGGAGTGATGGTGCTGAACCCGTCGTGGCAGACGACCCGCGTGCACGTTCTACTTTGCGAGGGGGCCACCCGTGAAGGTCCCCCAGAGCTGGATGAAGGTGAGGACACCCGAGTACGTCTTGCATCACCAGAAGAGCTCCGGGAGGCCATCCACACCGGGGAGCTGGACACGGCAATTACGCTTGCGGCACTCGCAATTCGCGACAACGCCTGACCTTCCCGACGCGAGTTCCCAAACGGGTCTGATGTTCGTCTTCGTCTCACATCTTCGGGTTCCAGCAGCAGACCACGACGGGCTCGAGCAGCACTTTCGGGAGCGCTCACGCCTGGTCGACGGTTTCCCGGGCTTTCTCTATTTGCAGCTGTTGAAGCCGGACAAGGGAGAGGCTACGCATACCTTCCTCACCGCATGGGAAAATCGGGAGGCCTTCAGGCAGTACATGAGGAGCCAGGAGCATGCTGTTTCTCATTCACGTGAGCCTGGCGAGATCATGAGCCGCACGGAGGTCTCCCACGAGGCTTTTGAAGTGATAATGGATTCCCGCACTGAGCCGGAATGGCTCGGGGAGCGTTGATGCTCAGAGTCCGGGGTGGGCACAGTGTGTGCTTTTCGGCGGGCTATGCGGCGGGCGGAAATACCGGTCCAGCGCCTTCTGCCGCTCATCGGTTTCGGAGCCGCCGGGAAGATCGAAGCAGTAGGATCGAGCCGTTACGCTGGCTACTTTGACTCATCGGGCTGCAGGACGAGCGCAGAGCGCGGTTGTTCTATCTCCAAAAGCGAAAGATCGTTGATGACAGACCGGACAGAGGGGCAGGGCGCTGATGAAGGAACGGGCGGTACGGCCGCTTCGTCCGGTGGTCGCGGGGGAGACCGTCGGGGGCGCGAGCGGCGAAAGGATGATCGTCGCGCACCTACTCCGATTTGGAGGAAACCCTGGGCTTATGCGATCTATGGAGTGATCGGGGCGCTGCTGGTGGTGCTGTTGCTCCGAGACGCCGGGGACGACGAAGCACCAGTGCTCGCGGATGCTGGGGCGCTCAGCGATTCGGGCACCGGCCAGACGTACACCATACCGGATACGCCTCCAGGAACGGTCAGAGATGCCTACTCGGTTGCCGAGTTCGAAGCGTTGATCGCGGAGGGCGACCAGGCGGTAGGCGATGTGGTAAGGACCGAGATCTTCTGCGGCTCGATCAATCCCGTCGCGGTGCGGGAATATGAGGGGATGAACCCGGGTATCGCCGCGCTCGCGGACGACGAGGGAAGGGCGGCGGGGGCCGAGTGCCGTTGGAGCCGGGAAGCCCGCACGGCAGACTTCCTTCTCCTCGTCCCGCCGGTTCTCGCCGAAGCATTCGCCGGCGCGCCGGAGGAGGAGCTGAACTTCGTCCGGCTGCGGCGCGTCTCAGCGAATGTCGAGTGGCTCGGTCGCTCCGAGGCGCTGGCGCTCCGCTATTCCGGAATCCTTCGCGAGATCAATCCGACCTGATCAGATCCCGCCAGCCGCCATTCGCGCGAGCGTCAGGCGGCGGCGCAGCTCCTTCTCGCTCATCGTGCGGAGTGCGGAATCAGCCGCCTCGGCGCTGTTGAAGGTGAGGGTGGTCCTCACGAGATCGCCCGCCTGACCTGATACCGGCGCGAAAGCGAGCGCTTTTCCGACCCGGCCATGCGCGACGATCGCGTCATCCGTGAACGCGTTCCAGCGGACGCCTTCGTCGTCCGTCAGCTCCCGCCCCATCATTTTCGTCTCAGCCATTCCACTTCCGCTGTTCGTTCGTTCGAGCGCCTTCCCAGACGCGGCGTATGTCGACCCAGTCTCATCTCTTGAGCGCCTGGAGCAAAGTGGGCCCCAGCGCTTCGACCTGCCATCTGCGTAGCTCGGGAATCGCGGCGAGCTGTTCGAGGGTCTGAGGGTTTTGCCTCGCCACCTCGTCGAGAACGGCGCGCGACACTATGAATCCCTGATCCAGATCGAGCTCCTCGGCCACCTTTGCACGTGCCTGTCGAAGCTTCTCACCTCGCTCTTCGGCCTGAGGGTCCCGCTCCCAGCGGCGTGACGGTGCAAAGCGGGGGAGCTCGCCCTCCGGGACGGCCAACCCGCGCTTGATCGCGGCGAGGAGGTCTCGACCCCGACGGTCAGCGAGACCCGATGAGAGTCCCTGGATCGTCCGAAGGTCGCCCTGACTCGTCGGCGCCTTGAGGCTCATCTCCAGCATCGACTGATTGGGCAGGATGCGGAATGTAGCCTGGTCACGCTCCTTGCCGACTTCCTCACGCCAGGAGTAGAGCTCACGGAGGATCGCCAGCCCGCGAGGCGTCAGGTCGCGCGCACCCTTCATCTTCAGGAAGGCCTCAGCGCGGTCCTCGGGCTCGGCCCAGCGTGTTCCCTCCCGGCGGGTAAACTCCTCCTGCGCCCACGCCATCCGTCCCCGCTTCTCCAACTCGGCGATCAACTTCTCCCGGAGCTCCGCGAGATGGACGGTGTCGGTTGCAGCGTACTCCATCATCCCTTCCGTCAGCGGCCGCTCCGCCCAGTCGGCCCGCTGATACGCCTTCGGTAGAGCGATCCCGAGATACTTCTCTACAATCGCGCCGAGTCCGAGGCTGCGCTCCCCCACGAATGCAGCCGCAATCTGGGTGTCGAAGAGGTTGGAGATCCGAAGCCCCAGGTCGCGGTCTAGGATCCTCAGGTCAAAGTCCGCGTCATGGAAGATCTTCTCGATCGCCGGGCTCTCGAACAACGCGCCGAGAACGCTCAGATCGTCGATCGTGATCGGATCGATCAGGAAGTTCTCGGTCGGCGACGAGATCTGGACCAGGCTGATGCGATCGTGGTAGCGGTGGTAACCCGCTGCTTCGGTATCCACGCCGAGAATCGCGCAGCCGCGGAGCCGATCGACCAGCCTACGCAGCTGTTCCTGACTTTTTACGTATTCGTATTGCATGATGCTTTCGAACCCCTGCCCCGGAGCTAACCGGCGGAGGAGGCGGTTGATTATCGCGCCTCGGAGTTCGTAACAGCTGCCCGATAGCGCCGGGAACATGGACGTTGATTCAGCCCCCCGCAAGACCGAAACCTGCCGTGCGTCAGTGGCATTCAACGTCGTTTGCTGCACACTTTTCAAGGGCCTATCTTCACCCGGGGAGTAGTTCTTCGCGCCTAGCTTTCAGCTCGCGATGCAAGCAGAGATCTGCGAAGCGCTGATCATTGCGAACCGCATGTCTGGCGAAGCGCGCTGGGCCCCCGGTTATCGAGGTAAATCCAACGCGGAGCGAGATCACCGCCCTCGCAGACATATTCATCGCGGGACCGGCGGGTGAAGTCCTTGCCCCGACTTCCCAGGGCCGGAGCAGCGGCGCGAAACAAGCCAGTCACAACAGTTTCCGCAGGGGCCCTTCAGGACCACATTGTGCATCCCGGCGGGCACGCCGGCCCGGTCAGATCCGACCGTCCCAGCGATACCAACGACAGCTTCTCAATGGCACGCCGAACGAAGATCGTCTGCACCCTCGGCCCCGCGACCTCGTCGCCGGAAATGATCGCCGAGCTGATGGAGGCGGGGATGGATGTCGCCCGCATCAACTTCTCACACGCAGCCCCGGAAGCCCACGCCCGCACCATCCGCAACGTGCGCGAGGTCGCGGCCCGCATGAAGCGTCCCGTGGCCATCCTGGGAGATCTGCAGGGACCGAAAATCCGTGTCGGGCTGCTCCCGGAAACACTCCTTCTCAGGCGTGGGGATACCGTCACCTTCGCCCCCGAGGGTGAGCACGTCGGTGATGAGATCCCCACCACCTACGCCGGCCTGGCCGCCGATCTTCATGCCGGTGATGTCGTGCTCCTCGCCGACGGTCTGATGGAGCTGGTGGTGCTCGAATCGACGCCGCCGCGCGTGAAGATGCAGGTGATCCACGGTGGTAGTCTGACCTCGAACAAGGGAATCAATCTCCCGGGGATCAAGATGAGCGTCCCTTCTCTGACCGAGAAGGACATCCGCGATCTCGCGTTCGCGCTGGAGCAGGACGTCGACTACATCGCGCTCTCCTTCGTTCGTGAAGCCGACGACGTCCTCGATCTGAAGAACAGGATTCCCGAGGATGGACCACCGATCGTCGTGAAGATCGAGAAGGGGCTCGCGCTGGAGAACCTGAAGCCGATCATGGATCAGGCTGCTGCGGTGATGGTCGCGCGGGGCGATCTGGGGGTCGAGCTGCCTTTCGAGCAGGTCCCGCTCGCGCAGAAGCGCATGATCCAGCTCGCGAATCTCGCCAGCCGCCCCGTCATCACAGCGACGCAGATGCTCGAGTCGATGATCGAAAATCCTCGCCCGACGCGCGCCGAAGCCTCCGATGTGGCGAACGCGATCATCGATGGGACGGATGCGGTGATGCTTTCCGCGGAAACGGCGACGGGCAAGTATCCGGTCGCCGCCGTACAGGCGATGGTGCGGATTGCCACGGAGATCGAGGCATCCTCTCTCCTCGACGCTGGACCGCACTATGACATGCCCGCGGAGCCGGTGGAATCGCGGGAGATGCACACCGAATGGGCCATCGCCGCCGCGACAGTGGAAGCGGTGCGACGGCTCAATGCTCCGGTGGTCTTCACCTTCACCCGAAGCGGTTTCACCGCGCGAGTCGTCTCATCCTTCCGCCCCCCGGTTCCCATTCTCGCCCTGACCGACAACGAGAAGACGTTCAATCAGCTGGCGCTGGTTTGGGGGGTAATCCCGGTTATTTGTCCGAAGGGGTCCACCTATGACGACATGCTGGGTTGCGCCAGGGAGACGGCCGTAAAGATGGGGCTGGCGGAGCAGGGCCAGCGCGTGGTTCTGACGGCCGGCCTTCCACTCCATACATCCGGGACGACCAACACCATGCGCGTCATCGTTGTGTGAGCGCTTTGCGCCGGGAGCCGGAGGCGAGATGACGGATGGTCAACGAGCATCTTCGGCGACGGGCCACGGAGCTTCCAGTCAGGGTGGGGAAGCTCCACCCGCGAGGACGTGATGCGACTTCGCTTCCTCGGGACCGGCACCTCGTTCGGGATTCCGGTGATCGGCTGCCGGTGCGACACCTGCAGCGGCGGGGCCCCGAAGGATCAGCGCACTCGCCACGCGGTGCTCCTGGAGCAGGATGGCCGGCGGCTCCTTGTCGACACTCCGCCCGAGCTGCGCCTGCAGCTGCTGGCGGCCGGGGTAGGCGAGGTTGATGCTGTCTGGTACACGCATCAGCATGCGGATCATACGCATGGCGTGGACGACCTCCGGGTCTTTTCGATGAACGCGGGAAAGGCGTTTCAGGTCTACGGCTCAGCCGATTGCATCGACACGCTGCGCACCAAGTTCGACTATGTCTTCGACCAGCTCATCCAGGCGCAGGAAGGGACCTTCAAGCCCGATGGCGAGCTCCACGTCCTGGAGCCGTACACTAAGGTGAAGCTGGCGGGGTTCGACATCATTCCGCTCCCGGTGCCGCACGGTCCGCTGGAGGCGTATGGCTTCCGGGTAGGTAATCTGGGCTACATAACGGACGCGAAGGAGCTTCCCGCGCGCACAAGGGAAATGTTGTCGGGAGTCGACGTTCTGGTGCTGAACGCGCTCTGGTTCACGCTGCCGCACCCCAACCACTTCAACGTCGAGGAGGCGGTGGAGGTGGCGCAGGAGATTGGCGCGAGTCGAACGTACCTCACGCACATCAGTCATCTGGCCTCTCATGCGGAGCTCGAGCAGCGCCTCCCCGAGGGGATCATGCCCGCCTACGACGGTCTTGTCGTGGACATTTGAATCAACACTGAGGACGTCCGACAATGCCCATCAAGCTCGATTTCAACAACATGCTCGCCCCCCGGGTTGGCGACGGCCGCGGGATCGATCCCGCCCGACTTGAGTCTTTCGCGGAAAGGTTTCGCGAGATCCAGGCCGACGTAGACGCGCGCCGTGAGGACGGCCGGCTCGGCTTCTATGCTCTCCCATACGCGACTGACGTCGTTACCGAGATCGAGCGCTTCGCCGAAGGCGGCGGGCAGGCTTTCAGCAACGTCGTTATTCTCGGCATCGGCGGCTCCGCCCTGGGGACGATCGCGCTCCGCACTGCGTTGCTCGACCCGTTCTGGAACGAGCTCGACGACGAGGGCCGCGACTTCTACCCGCGCCTCTACGTGGTCGACAATCCCGATCCATCGACCTTCGCGGCTCTGCTCCGCCGCATCGACGTAGGGAAGACACTCTTCAACGTAGTTTCCAAGTCCGGCGGCACGGCCGAGACGATGAGCCAGCTCCTGATCATCCGCGAAAAGCTGGAGGCGGAGCTGGGGGACGGCTATCGGCGACACCTTCTTTTCACGACCGATCCAGTCGCCGGAGTGCTGCGCAAGCTCTCCAACGACGAGGGTATCGCGGCGCTTCCCGTTCCCTCCAATGTGGGAGGCCGCTTCAGCGTTCTCTCGGCCGTAGGCCTACTTCCAGCGGCGATGACCGGGATCTCGATCCGCGAGCTTCTCGCGGGTGCGGCGGAGATGGACCAGCGCTGCCGCAATCCGGACCTGATGCAGAACCCCGCCGCCCTGTACGCGGTCCTGCAGTACCTCGCAGACACCGAGCTGCGTGCGCCGATCCATGTGATGATGCCCTATTCGGACCCGCTCAGGGACATCGCCGACTGGTTCCGGCAGCTGTGGGCCGAGAGTCTCGGTAAGGCTAACTCACTGGGGGGTGAGCAGATCTTCGTCGGCCCAACCCCGGTGAAGTCTCTCGGTGCAACGGACCAGCACTCGCAGGTTCAGCTCTATATGGAAGGGCCCTTCGACAAGACGATCACCTTCCTGATGGCGCAGGATCGTCCGGAGGACATCACGATTCCGAACATCTACCCTGACATTGCTGAGCTCGGCTACCTGGGAGGCCATACCCTCGCGGAGCTGCTGCGGGTCGAGAAGGAAGCCACCGAAGCGGCTTTGACGCAGCGGAACCGTATGAACATGACGATCGAGATGCCCGTGGTGAACGCGAGCACCATCGGCGAGCTCCTCATGCTTCTGCAGATCGCGACGGTGTACGCGGGCGCGCTCTACGGTGTTGATCCGCTCGATCAGCCGGGTGTCGAGCTCGGGAAGCAGCTCACGTACGGGATCATCGGGCGCCCGGGGTTCGATGCGGCTCGGCAGGAATACGAGTCCGCCGAGGCCAAACAGGACGAGTGGATCGTTTGAGTCTGTCGAGCCCCGTCGGGCAATTGTCTCCGTCCGCAGGGATGGCAGGCGGCCCTGCCGCCCCGTCAGCGGGCAAAGGTTCTTGCGATGCCTGAGGCGATGCAGCCCCGCCAGGTGCTCCCGGAGATCGGCTCACCCCTGCACGATGGGAATGCCGCCCGCACCCTGATCGTGCTGAACCCGACAGCCGGCCAGACCGATACCGACCGGGTGAGGAAGCAGATTGGGGGGGCCTTCGCGGTGCGATCCGCCAGCTTCGACATCGTCGACACGACCTGCTCGGGGGACGCCGAACGGATCGCGCGCGAAGCGGCGGGACTGGGGTACCGGGCGGTGGTCGCTGCGGGTGGTGACGGAACACTGGCGGAGGTCATCACCGGTCTGGCCGGCACAGACGTTCCACTCGGAATAATCCCGCAGGGAACCGCTAATCTGGTGGCCGCCAGCCTCGGCATCACGAACGATATCGACAAGGCGGTCGACATCATCGTCAGCGGCTACACGATTCCGATGGATGTCGGGCAGCTTCAAAGTGGCCGGTACTTCGCCCTGATCGCGGGGGCTGGGTGGGACGCGGAGGTAATGAAATCCGCGACCCGCGAGCTGAAGGACAGGCTCGGTTTCGGCGCGTATCTGCTCGCAGCACTCAAGACAGTAGTCACACCCCCCTCAGCGCTCTTCCGCATCACCGCGGACGGTCAGGAATTCGAGATCAGAGCTGCCACTGTGCTGATCGCGAACATCGGCCAGGTCTTCCACGCGATGCTCCCGCTCGAGTTCAAGATCGCCCCCGCGACCTCGGTCAGCGACGGGATGCTCGACATCTGCATCTTCGCGCCACGCAATCTGCCGGACGTCGCCGCGGTTCTCTGGAAGGTCGCGAGCAAGCGTTATGTAGGGGATCAGCGCATGATCTACCTGCAGGCCCGCGAGATAAGGATCGACGCGGACCCGAGCGTGATCACCCAGGTGGATGGAGACCCGGCGGGGAATACTCCGCTCGAGGCGCGCGCAATCGCGGGGGGTGTGAAGGTGCTGGTGGCGCGGTGACGAAGATCCCGAGAACCGCCTCGCGGTGACGTTGTAGATCCCTCTCTCCCTCAGCCATCGGGCCCTGTTGAATATCCCCCGGACCTGCGGTAGGTTTTCGGTATGGCTGAAGAATTTCTGGTCGTCCGCGGTGCCCGCGAGCACAATCTCAAAAACATAGACGTATCGATCCCCCGGGACCGCCTGACGGTCCTCACGGGATTGAGCGGAAGCGGCAAGTCCTCGCTTGCCTTCGATACGATCTACGCGGAGGGCCAGCGGCGATATGTCGAGTCGCTTTCCGCCTATGCCCGTCAGTTCCTCGGGCTGATGGAGAAGCCTGATGTCGACGCGATCGAGGGACTCTCGCCCGCCATCTCCATCGAGCAGAAGACTGCCGGGCGAAATCCCCGCTCCACGGTCGGTACGGTCACCGAGATCTACGACTACCTCCGCCTCCTCTGGGCCCGCACCGGCACTCCCTACTGCCCCAGCTGCGGTCAGCCCGTTCGCCGTCAGAGCGCCACCCAGATCGTCGATCAGATCCTCAACTGGCCGGAGGGCGCACGCATCGAGGTGCTCGCTCCCCTCGTGCGCGGGCGCAAGGGAGAGTTCCGCGATCTTTTCGAGGAGATGGTGCGGAAGGGGTTCGTCCGTGCCCGCGTCGACGGCGAGCTGATCGAGCTTCAGAACCCCCCCACGCTAGCCAAGCGCCAGAACCACGACATCTCCGTCGTAGTCGACCGCCTGGCTGTGCGTGAGGAGGATCGGGGACGGCTGGCCGACTCGGTCGAGACGGCTCTTCGCACCGCCGAGGGCGTCGTTGAGATCGCGCTTCACCTACCGTCAGGCGAGGACCTGCACGTTTTCTCCGAGAAGTATGCCTGCCCGTCCTGCGGGATCAGCCTTCCGGAGCTGGAGCCCAGGCAGTTCTCGTTCAACTCGCCGTACGGCGCGTGCACCGGCTGCGGCGGGCTCGGCACCCGCAAGGAGCCCAACGCCGAGCTTGTTGTCGGCGATGCGAGCGTTTCGATCCTTGAGGGTGTTGTGCTCCCCTGGGGCGTCCCGCGGGGTCACCTGCGGACGACCATTCTGGACGGCCTCGCCAGGGCGCTCGACTTCGACCTCAACACACCGTGGGGCGAGCTGCGCGACGACGTTCGTCGGGTCCTGCTCAGCGGCTCCGCAGGGAACAAGTCGAGCCGTCTGCCGAAGGGTCTGAAGTGGGGCGGCATACTGAACGATGTCGACCAGCGTTATCGCGAGACGACGAGTGACTCGGTTCGGGCTCAGCTCGAGGAATACATGTCCACGCTTCCATGCACCGTCTGTCATGGAACCCGGCTGAAGGCCGAGAGCCTCTCCGTTCAGGTTGCGGGTACGTCACTTGGCGAAGTCGTGGATATGCCGGTGAATCGCGCCCTCGGCTTCTTCGGCGATCTCCACGGGCGACAGCTGCTGCCGATGGAGATCGCCGGTCCGATCCTGAAGGAAGTCACCGAACGTCTCCGCTTCCTGACGGACGTCGGGCTGGAGTATCTGACGCTCGGCCGCTCCGCCGAAACGCTGTCGGGAGGCGAGGCGCAGCGGATACGGCTCGCGACGCAGATCGGCTCACGCCTCGTCGGAGTCCTCTACATCCTGGATGAGCCCTCGATCGGCCTCCACCAGCGGGACAATCGTCGGTTGCTGGCGACGCTGGAGCAGCTCCGGGATCTTGGAAATACCGTGATCGTCGTCGAGCATGACGAGGACACGATCAGGGCCGCGGATCATGTGATCGACCTTGGGCCCAGGGCCGGTCGTCACGGCGGTGAGATCGTCGCTGAGGGCACCATCAACGACATCCTCTCTGCGCCTGAGTCGCTTACCGGCGCATTCCTCCGCGGCGAGAAGCGCATCGAGATTCCGGAGCAGCGGCGACCCGCGCGGGGCAGCCACGAAATACGCATTGTAGGGGCGCGGGAGCACAACCTGAAGTCGGTGGATGCGCGGATACCGCTCGGTTGCTTTGTGACCGTCACCGGCGTATCCGGGTCGGGTAAGTCGACGCTGATCAACGACATCCTGTGGAAGTCGCTGTCCCGCCGCTTTTACCGCGCGAAACTTGTCCCGGGCGTGCATGAGCGTATCGAGGGGCTGGACCTGATCGACAAGGTCGTCGACATCGACCAGTCACCGATTGGCCGGACCCCCCGCTCCAATCCGGCGACGTACACCGGTCTCTTCACCGTCATCCGGGATCTGTTTGCAGAGCTGCCCGAGAGCAAGATGCGGGGGTACTCGCCGGGCCGCTTCTCGTTCAACGTGAAGGGGGGCCGGTGCGAGGCGTGCCAGGGCGAGGGGCTCGTGAAGATCGAGATGCACTTCCTCCCCGACGTCTACGTTCCGTGTGACGTCTGCAAAGGGAAGCGCTACAACCGGGAGACGCTGGAGGTCTTCTACAAGGGCCACTCGATTGCCGATATCCTGGACCTTACGGTGGACGAGGGGCTGGAGGTCTTCGAGGCCGTTCCGAGGTTGAACCGCCATCTGGCGACGCTGTCGGACGTCGGCCTCGGCTACCTACACCTCGGCCAGCCGGCGACCACCCTCTCGGGGGGTGAAGCTCAGCGCGTGAAGCTAGCCACCGAGCTGGCGCGGCAGGCGACCGGCAGCACTCTCTACATTCTCGACGAGCCCACGACTGGCCTGCATTTCGAGGATGTTCGCATGCTGCTGGATGTCCTCCATCGGCTGGTGGACAAGGGGAACACCGTTCTCGTCATCGAGCACAACCTCGATGTCATCAAGACGGCCGACTGGGTGCTGGATCTTGGCCCCGAAGGGGGGAATCGTGGCGGCCAAATCGTTGCCGAGGGGACGCCGGAGGAGGTAGCTGCCATTCCCGGTTCGCACACCGGCACATTCCTGCGTGAGCTGCTGGAGAATCGCCGGATGGGGCAGCTGTCCGGGGCGTTTGGCGACTGAACTGACTTAATCTAGTCGAAGGCGGCTAACCGAAGGGCGCGGAGGATCCGTGGAGAACCTAGACATCGTTGCCCTCGGCCTCTTTGTACTTGCGGTATTCCCGGGCTTGGTCTCAACTGCCGTATACCGGTTGATAATGCCGACCAGAGCGGTAGAGTGGGGAAACGCCGTCGTGCAGGGGCTGTTTTACAGCACCGTCAACTTCGTTCTCGGCTTACCCGTTCTGTTCTTGCTGGTATTCGGACGAGATCCTCTGGATCATCCGATTCGATACACGTTGGCAGCTGCGGCCATATTCCTGGTAGGGCCGATCGTTTGGCCGCTGATTCTTGTTGCGATATTCAAATCGAAGAGCATCGCTAAACGCATTCAGATACCATATCCTACTGCCTGGGACTACCTTTTTGACAAGCGCGAGCCCTCCTTCGTGTTGATCCATCTGAATAACGGCGCCTTGTTGGGCGGGTATTGGGGTGCAAACTCCTACGCTGGTTCCTTCCCGAATGATGGCGACATTTATCTGGAAGCGGTGTATGTCGTCGATGAGAAGGGAGTGTTCGGGAACCCGATGCCGAGTACGCGAGGTGTTTTGCTCCGGAGGGATCAATACTCCTATATTGAGCTGTTTGGTGTTCCAGGTGAGGAGGATGTGAAGAATGTCTAAACGAGAAGGAAGAGCTCCAAGGGGAGCTGAAAGGGGCGGCTATCAGCCGCTCAACGAGGGGTACACTCCTCGAGATAGGCGTGGTAACATCCCCAACGCCTCCAGTACTGGACTCCCCAAAGCCCCGACTGGAGGCACTGGCCAAACCGCTCCCCAGACCAACGCGACACCGAGCAAGAACCGATGAGTCGCTACTAGCCCGCTTTTTTCTGGTGCCCCGCTTGGCGTGCCAAAGAAGTCGGGAGGGGGGCAAAGCCAGAATCGAGTCGTCTCACAAACAGCGCCCTTCCGAGGGCGCTGTTTGTCCTGATGGAGCTCTTTTACTCCCTTTCCCGCCGCTCCTGTCGAAACCTGGCTCCTTGCCATACGTAGGGTATCGTCATGTCGATCTTGTTGATTATCTTGCTCGTCGTCTTTGTTCCAGGGGCCGATCGCCCGGGGCGTATCCGGAGCGCCTCTCTCGCGGCGGCACATCCTCGCTCGGCCCCGCGGATGGAGATGTTGCACGGTTCCGCGAGGAAGTCGCTCGCTTGAGCGCAGACGTCGCGCGCCTGCAGGAGGAGCAGCGCTTCAGATGAAGCTCCTCGACAGCGGTGAGGAGAAGAGACTCGACGAAGGTCGCCATACCACCGAATGACGAGCGGATCCGGATCCGCACCAACGCTATACGGAGAGTCCGAATGGTGACACGTGAGGATGTCGAAAGCTTCCTTCTGCGGATGGAGGAAGCTGTAGAGGACGTAGGACCAGCGATGTGGGTGTTGGCAGACGACGCCGGGCCCCTCGTCATCCATTACTCGCCCCCGCTCCTTCTTCTTCGCGCGAAAGTGATGGCCGTACCGGAAGAAACACGCTGCGCCGACCTGTTCCGCACCCTGCTGGAGCTCAACGCCACAGACCTTGTTCACGGGGCATACGGAATCGAGGGTGCGGATGTAATTCTGAGCGACACCCTCGAGTTGGAGCATCTCGAGTTCAACACCTTCCAGGCTGCCGTCGACTCGATTCAGATCTCTCTTGCTTCCCATCTGGAGCGTCTTGCCCCCTTCAGAGAATGTTGAGACTTCAAGGCTGAAGCGGTAAGGCCTGCTTCTTCATTGGCTCCGCGCCAGAGCCCCGGCGCACAACTCGAGAACTCGAAGCTCAACAGTCTCAGGATCAATGTAAATGGGAATTTTCAATAAGCTCTCCACCCTTATCCGCTCGAACCTGAACGATCTGATTGCCCGGGCAGAAAACCCGGAGAAGATGTTGAATCAGATCATTCTCGACATGCGT
>ERZ1066118.1102-NODE-1102-length-18911-cov-17.852620_pt1 | contig 18911 bp, 18 predicted proteins | sample MGYA00382765_ERZ1066118 | MGnify/ENA primary metagenome ERZ1066118 (study PRJEB33369, sample SAMEA5778348) | biofilm metagenome | biome: Industrial cooling water; feature: Water cooling tower basin; material: Biofilm | place: United Arab Emirates | collected...
CCGCGCGGGTGCCGCGGGCGCGCGGCGCGGTGGGCGCGTCGACCGTGGCGCGGGCGGCGCGGGGCGCCTTCAACTCGGATTGGGCGTGCGGCTTGGCCTGCACCTGCGGCGCGGCCTGGGCGGCCCGGAGGGCGGCCTTCGAAGTCTTCATGGGGGTCGTTTCCGCTGCCCGCCGATCGGCGATTCGAAACGGGCGAAGGTTCGTTCGTCGGGTGAGGTCACCGGAGGCGCCGAACGTGGGCCGATGCGCCGCCGGGATCCTGCACGCACCGGCCCGACATCCCGGCGCAGGCCGGATTATACGGTCGGCGCCATCGGGTCGGCGCCATCGGGTCGGCGCGTTACCATCGGCGGTTTCGCCAGGAGACTGCCGCGTGAAGCGCAACGCCGCCCGGATGCTCGTCGACCAACTGCTGGTGCACGGCGTGGACCGCGCGTTCTGCGTGCCCGGCGAAAGCTTCCTGGCCGTCATCGACGCGCTGGCCGACGTGCAGGACCGGTGCGCGCTGATCGTGTGCCGCCACGAGGGCGGCGCCGGCAACATGGCCGAAGCGCACGCGAAGGCCACGGGCCAGGTGGGCGTGTGCTTCGTGACGCGCGGGCCGGGCGCGTTCAACGCGGCCATCGCCCTGCACACCGCGCAACAGGACTCCACGCCGCTGGTGCTCTTCGTGGGGCAGGTCGGCACGGATTTCGTGGGGCGCGAGGCCTTCCAGGAAGTCGACTACCGGCGCGTCTTCGGGTCGATCGCCAAGTGGGTGACTTCCATCGACCGCGCCGACCGCGTGCCGGAACTGGTGGCGCACGCCTTCCAGGTCGCCGCCAGCGGTCGGCCCGGGCCCGTGGTGGTGGCGCTGCCCGAGGACGTGCTGCTGCGTGAAGCGGACGTGCCCGATGCGCGCGCCGTCGTGCCCGTACGGCCCACGCCCAGCGCGGCCGCCATGGCGCGCGTGCAGGCGCTGCTTGCCGGCGCGTCGCGGCCGATCGCGATCGTCGCGGGACGCGGCTGGACACCGGGCGCCGTCGCGGCCCTGGAGGACGCGGCCGAGCGCTGGGCGCTGCCGGTGGCCTGCGCCTTCCGCTACCAGGACAGCTTCGACAACGGCCACCCGCACTACGCGGGCGACGTCGGCATCGGCATCAACCCCAAGCTGGCGGCACGCATCCGCGACGCCGACTGCGTGCTGGCCATCGGCCCGCGCCTGGGCGAGATGACCACCCAGGGCTACACGCTCTTCGACGCACCCGTGCCGCGCCAGCCGCTGGTGCACGTGCACCCGTCCCCGGACGAATTGGGCACGGTCTACCAGGCCCAGGAGATGATCACGTCGGGCGTGACCGAGTTCGTGCAGGCGCTGGCCGCGCTGCCCTTGGATGCCCAGGCCGAGGATGCCGTGGAAGCGCGCCGCGGGCACGTGGCCGCCGCGCACGCCGACTACGAAGCGTGGCAACAGCCTCGCCCGCAGCCGGGCCCCGTGGACTGGCCGCAGATCGTGCGGTGGCTGTCGGCCCATGTGCCGGACGACACCCTCTTCACCAGCGGCGCCGGCAACTTCGCCACGCCGCTGCACCGCTTCCACCGGCACCGCGCGTGGCCGACGCAGCTGGCGCCCACCTCCGGCGCCATGGGCTACGCGGTGCCGGCCGCGGTGGCGGCCAAGCTGGCCTACCCGGACCGGCTGGTGGTGGCGGTGGCCGGCGACGGGGATTTCCTGATGACCTCGCAGGAGTTGGCGACCGCCGCACAGTACGGCGCGCCCTTCGTCACGCTGGTGATCGACAACGGCATGTACGGCACCATCCGCATGCACCAGGAGCGCGAGTATCCGGCCCGCGTCTACGGCACGGCGCTGCGGAACCCGGACTTCGTCGGCCTGGGGGTGGCGTACGGATGCCACGCCGAGCGGGTGGAGCGCACCGACGACTTCGCCGCCGCTTTCGTGCGCGCTTGCGACGCCGTGGCGCGCGGGCAGGGCGCCTTGCTGCACCTGCCCGTGGACCCGCAGGCGTTGACGCCGGGCCTCACGCTGGACGAGATCCGCGCGCAGGGCTTGGCGCGGCAGGGCTGACTCGAGAAGACGGAGCCACGATGAACCACGCCGCCGCGCTGCCGGGCTGCGCCTACCTGGACGGCGAGTTCGTGCCGATCCACGAGGCGAAGATCTCCATCCTCGACTGGGGCTTCCTGCACTCGGACGCCACCTACGATGTCGCGCACGTCTGGCAGGGCGCCTTCTTCCGGCTGGACGACCACCTGGACCGCTTCGAGGCGAGCCTGGCGCACTTGCGGCTGGACCCGGGCATGCCGCGCCAGGGCCTGCGTCAGGTGATGCACGAATGCGTGCGCCGCAGCGGCCTCCGGGACGCGTACGTGGAAGTGCTGTGCACGCGCGGCCGTCCGGCGCCGGGCTCCCGCGACCCGCGCACCTGCGCCAACAAGCTCATGGCCTTCGCGATCCCCTTCGTGTGGATCGCCGATCCCGACAAGCAGCGCCGCGGCGTGGACCTGCACGTGTCCGACATCCAGCGGATCCCGGCCGCGTCGGTGGACCCTCGCGTCAAGAACTACCACTGGCTGGACTTCGTGATGGGCCTCTTCCAGGCCTACGACGCCGGGCGCGAGACCTGCGTCCTGGTGGACGCGCATGGCCACGTCACCGAGGGGCCGGGCTTCAACGTCTTCGCGGTGGTGGACGGCGCGGTGGTGACGCCGCAGGCCGGCGTGCTGGAGGGCATCAGCCGGCGCACCGTGCTGGAACTGGCGCGTGCGGAAGGCCTGGCGGTGCGCGAAGCGCCCTTGCCGGTGGAAGACCTGCGGCGCGCGCAGGAGGTGTTCCTGTCGAGCACCGGAGGCGGCGTGATCCCGATCGCCCGCGTGGACGGCCAGGCCGTGGGCGGCCGACCGGCGGGCGAATTCGGGCCGATCGCCCAGCGCCTGCAGGCCGCGTATTGGGCGCTGCACCGCGATCCGCGTCACGTCGAACCGATCGATTACTGAACCCACAGGATGAGTCGAATGACCCCAGTTCGCATTGCAAGACTGCTTGGATCGGCACTGGCGTTGAGCGGCCTGGCCGCCTGCGCGCAACTGCAACCGCCACAAGCCTCGCCGGCGGCGCGGACCCCGCCACCGCAAGCGGCGCAAGCACCGAAGGCGCCGCAAGCAGCGCAAGCACCGCAGGCGTCGTCGGCGCCGCAAGCGTCGTCGAGTCCGCAAGCCCAGTCGACCAGCCCCGCGCAAATGACGCCGCCCGCGCCGGCGCCCGCCTTCGAGCCCTCGGTGGGTCAGGCGGGCAAGGACGTGGTGTGGGTGCCGACGCCGCAAGTGCTTGTCGACAAGATGCTCGACATGGCCAAGGTGACGCCGAACGACTACGTGATCGACCTGGGCTCCGGCGACGGGCGCACCGTGATGACGGCCGTGCGGCGTGGCGCGCGCGCGCTGGGCATCGAGTACAACCCCGACATGGTCGCCCTGGCGCAGCGCAACGCGGCCCGGGACGGGTTGACCGGCCGCGCCGAGTTCATGAAGGCCGACCTGTTCCAGGCCGATCTGTCCCGGGCCACCGTCATCACCATGTTCCTCCTGCCCGACATCAACGTGCGGCTCCGGCCCACGCTGCTCAAGCTGAAGCCGGGCACGCGCATCGTCTCCAACACCTTCACGATGGGGGATTGGACCCCGGACGAGACCGCCACGCTGGACGCGGCGGCCGGCTGCTCCAGCTCGTGGTGCACGGCGCTGCTGTGGATCGTGCCGGCCCGGGTCGAGGGGACGCACCAGGTGTCGCAAGGCGAGTTGCGCCTGACGCAGACCTACCAGGCCTTGTCGGGAACCCTGCGACGCGACGGCCGGGTGATCCCGGTGTCCGGAAAGGTGTTGGGCGAGGACGTGCTGCTGGATGCCGGCGGACAAGCCCTGCGGGGTCGGGTGCAGGGTGGGCGGCTGGAGCTTCGCTGAGCGACAACTCGGCGGCTTCGTCCGGTTCGCGTCAGCGTAGCGGCGCGAAGTCGCCCATCGTGGCCTTGCGCGTGAGCGCCAGGTATGTCGGCACCGATCCCGGCCACAGCGTCGTGTTGCGGCCCTGCGCGTCCTGGTACCAGCTGCGGCAGCCGCCCGACTGCCACACGGTGCGCGCCATGCGGGCGTCGATCTCCCGGCCGAAGCGCGCCTGCGCCTGCGGGGTCACGTCCACCGCGTCGACGCCGCGCCTGCGCATGCGCCGCAAGCAGTCGACGAGGTGGCGCACCTGCCCTTCGATCATCATCACCACCGAATTGTGGCCGAGCCCGGTGTTGGGCCCGAGCAGCATGAACCAGTTCGGAAAGCCCGGCACCGCGATGCCCTTGTAGGCGCGCATCCCGCCGCGCCAGGCGTCGGCCAGCGTGAGGCCGCCGCGGCCGGTGACTCGCAGGTGCGTGAAGCCCTCGGTCACTTCGAAGCCGGTGCCGAAGATGATCGCGTCGACGTCGCGTTCGGTTCCGTCGGCCGCCACGATCGAGCGTGCGCGCACTTCCCGCACGCCCTCCGTGATCAACTCGACACTGGGCCGCGAGATCGTCGGATACCAGTCGTTGGAGATCAACACGCGCTTGCAACCCAGCGTGTAGGCGGGCGTGACCCGCGCCCGCAGCGCCGGGTCCTTCACCTGCTGCGCGATGTGCGCGCGCGCCATCTTCTCGGCCGCGCGCGTGAGCAGCGACACGCGCACGAAACCCAGCACGCGGACTTCGTGCAACCAGAAGAGCAGCCAGCGCACCAGCCGGCGCAACACCGGAAAGCGCGCGTAGAGCCGTTGGCGCGAGGGCGGAATCGGAGAGTCGAGCTTGGGCACCACCCAAGGCGGCGTGCGCTGGAACACGTGCAGCCGCGCGACCCGGTCGGCGATCTCCGGCACGAACTGGATCGCGCTGGCCCCAGTGCCGACGACGGCGACCCGCTTGCCGGCGAGGTCGTAGTCGTGGTCCCAGTCGGCCGAATGGAAGCTGCGGCCCTCGAAGCGGTCCAGGCCCGGCAGCTTCGGCGTCGCGGGCCAATGCAGCGCACCCGTGCCGGCCACCACGACGCGCGCATCGATGGTCGTGCCATCGCCCGCCGTCACTTTCCAGCGTTTGCGGGCTTCGTCCCAGGCGGCGGCGGTGATCGTGCAGCCCAACCGCATCTGCGCCCGCAGCCCGTGCCGGTCGGCCACGTCCTTCAGGTAAGCCAGCAGTTCGGGCTGGCGCGGGTAGCCGCGGCTCCAGTCGGCCCGGGGTTCGAAGGACAGCGAATACAAGTGCGAGGGAATGTCGCACGCCGCGCCGGGATAGTGGTTGTCGCGCCAGGTGCCGCCCACTTCGTTCGCGCGGTCGACGATCAGCAGGTCGTCGAAGCCGGCCTCCTTGAGCTTGATCGCGGCGGCCAGGCCCGAAAAGCCGGTGCCGATGATCAGGACGTCCACGTGATGCGGCGCGGGCGCCGATTTCGCGGAAGGCGCTGCGTTCGTCGCCGGGGGCACGGCGCTCTGCCCACCGGGCGCGCGCTCGGACGATGCCGCGGCCGCGCGGGACGGGCGTCCCGCCGCACCCGTCCCGGGCCCGGCGTCGTGCAGGAAGCGCGCGGCGATCGTGATGGAACGGCGCGCTTCGGGCAGGTGGGCGATCAGCTGCCACACATGGGGCACCACGGGCCAGACCTGCAGCCGCACCCGCACGCCCGCCTCCCGCGCGAGCACCGCCAGGCGGATCGAGTCGTCCCGCAGCACTTCGCTCTCGCCCACATGGATGATCATCGGCGGCAGGCCCGCCAGGTCCGCGAACAGCGGCGAGACGAACGGATAGCGCGCATCTGCGCCCTGCAGGTAGGCCTGCGCCAGGTGCGCCAGCCCGGCGCTGCGGAACATCGCGTCACGGCCGTCATTGGTGTACAGCGATTGCGCCGCGCCGGTCAGGTCGGTGGCAGGCGACAGCAGCGCGGCGGCCTCGGGCAGGGGCTGGCCCGCGCCGCGCAGGCGCAGCATCAGCCCCAATGCCAGGTTGCCGCCGGCCGAGTCGCCCGCCACGTGCATCGGGCCGCTGACCGCGGCCCGCAGCGCCCGCCAGCAGGCCACCGCGTCGTCCAGGGCGGCGGGGAAGGGATGCTCGGGCGCGAGGCGGTAGGCCGGCACGAAGACGCTGAAGCCCCGCAGCGCGAAGGCCGCCGTGATCGGCCGATGGGTGCGGGGCGAACACCCGACGAAGCCGCCGCCATGCAGGTAGAACAGCACCGGTCGCCCAGGCGCGGCCCGCTTCGCTTCCACCCATTCTCCAGGGACGCCGCCGATGGTGTCGGCGCGGTACAGCACGCCGCGCGGCGCCGGCAGCGGCGTGGCCGAGAACACCTTGCGCACGTGAAGCGGATCGCGCATGTCGCCCAGGGCCGATCGCACGCGTCGCTTCACGACCCAGGCGGCCGCATGGGCCAGGAGGCTTGCCATGATTCGATGTGTTCCTGTCTTCGAAGCCGGGTGGCGGACGCGCTTGGCATTCAGCGGCCGTCGCCGATGCGGCGCGCGATGTCACGCGCCATGAGTTTCCAATAGCCGACCGGAAAGAGCCGCAACACCAGGGCGGTCTTGACCGCGTCCTCGCCCACCAGGACTCGCGGCTCCCGGCGTCGGATACCCTGAACGATACGTCGTGCGGCCGCCTGCGGGGTCAGCACGAGAAGCCGCTCCCACGCGGCATGCTCGCGGCCGACCTGATCGAGCGTTGCGCCCGCCGGAAGGCGCGCGCTGGTCGCGATGGCCGTCCGCACGCCACCGGGGTGGACCACGGTGACGCCGACCGGCGAGCCGGCCTCGTCCAGCTCGTGCCGAAGCGACTCCGAAAAGCCGCGCACCGCGAACTTGCTGGCCGCGTACGCTGTCTGTCCGGGCGGGCCCGCCAGACCGAAGACGCTGGACAGGTTGACGACCTGCGCGGCCCGCTCGCGAGCCAGCGCCGGCAGGAACGCATGGGTCATGCGCAGCGTGCCCCAGAAATTGACCTTCATCAGCCATTCGATGTCGGCCAGCGAGAGCTGGTCGAAGCGGCCGCCCAACGCGACGCCCGCGTTGTTGACCAGCACGGTGACGCGGCCATGGGCCTGCAGCACCGCTTGCGGCAGCGCGGCCACGGCCGCGGCGTCGGCCACGTCCAGCACGTGCTCCGTGGCGTCCACGCCGGTCGCGCGGGCCGCGGCGGCCACCTGCGCCAGGCGCGTGCCGTCGAGGTCGGCCAGCGCCAGCGCGCAGCCGCGCGCGGCGAGTTCCCCGGCCAGCGCGGCGCCGATGCCCGAGGCCGCGCTGGTGACGATGGCGACGCCGCCGCGCAGCTCGATGCTGGAAAAGCGGTGCATGGCTGGGTCTCGCGTCAGTGCATTGCGTCAGTGAATTCCCAGCGGCAGGCGCATCCAGAAGCATGCACCGCGGCCAGGCTCGGATTCCAACCCCACGGTCCCGCGGTGCAGCTCGGCAACGCGCTTGACGATGGCGAGCCCGAGCCCGGCGCTGCCGCGCGTGGCACGGTGCGCGCTTCCCTGCCAGAAGCGGTCGAACACGCGCTCGCGCTCCTCGGGCGGAACGCCGGGACCGGTGTCCTCCACCGACATGCGGACCGCCTCGGCCTCGGGCGTGGCCGCCAATCGGATGCGGCCACCGTCCGGTGTGACCCGCAGCGCGTTGTCGAGCAGGTTGCCCACCGCACGCTCGATCAAGGCCGCGTCCAGCGGCACCAGCGGCAGACCGTCCGGATAATCCACCGCCAGCGTGATCCCCCGCTCGTGCGCCCGGGTGTGCCAGCGCTGCGCGATGTCGTCCAGCAGCTCGCCCAGCGCGGTGGGCTCGGTCTCCACCCGCAACTCCCCGCCATCCAGGCGCGCGAGCTCGGCCAGGGCGTCGATCAGGCGCTTGAGGTGCAACGCGTTCTGCGCTGCGGCGTCGATGAAGCGGCGCTTGTCGGCCTCGGCCATCGCGTCGCCCTTCAACCGCACGGTGTCCAGCTGCCCGATCAGCGCGGTGAGCGGGGTGCGCAGGTCGTGCGACACGCTGGCCACCATCTCGCGCCGGGACGCGTCGGTGCGGGTGACGCGCTCCATCTCGTGGCGCAGCCGCGCGAACATGTCGCGGAACGCCGCCGACAGGCGCCCGATCTCGTCGGTGCGGCTGCAATGCGGGAACATGTCGTCGCGCCACGGCTCGGCGAAGCCGCCGCGCTTGATGCGGTCGGCCGACGCGGTCAGCGCCGCCAGCGGCCGCGTGATCAAGGTCATCACCGCCACCGACACGATGACGCCCAGCGCCAGCGTGAGCACGCCGATCTTGATCGCCGCGGCCACGGCATGCTCCACGATGACGCCCGGCATGTGGTCGAGCTCGGCGCTGCGCGCCACGACATAGATCCACCCCGCGATGCGGTCGCCGTCGCGCACGGGCTGCGCGGCCACCAGGCCCAGCTTGCCCTGGGCATCCGGATCGTCGCCGAAGAAGGGCACGCCAGGGTCGGCCTGATGGGCGGCGGCCACCGGTTCCAGGTCTACCCGCCAGCGGCTCCAGAAGATGCGGCCTTCGCCCGCGCTGGACAGCACGCGCCCCTCGGTGTCCAGCAGGTACAGGCCCGTGTCGGGCTCGAACAGCACCAGCTGGCGCAAGGTTTCGCCGAAGCCGCCCGGGTCGCGGCGATAGTTCTCCCAAAGGTCGGGATTGGCCTCGATGATGCGCTCGGCGAACGCCTCGGCCCGCGCATGGCTCATCTCCGTCCAGTAGCCGCGGTAGGACAGGAACGCGATCAGCGCCAGGAGCGCCGCCAGCGCCATCGACGAGCCCGCCACCAGCAGCAGCACCCGCACCGCGAGCGACCGGCTCGCGCTGCCGTGCCGCTGCGCGGCGTAAGCCAGTCTCATGCGCCCAGCCGGTCGTTGAAGCGGTAGCCCACGCCGCGCACCGTCAACACGTAGCGCGGATTGGCCGGGTCGGTCTCCAGCTTGGCGCGAAGCCGGTTGATGTGCGTGTTGACGTTGTGCTCGTAACCCTCGAAGGTGGTGCCCCACACGGCGTCCAGCAGTTGCGCGCGCGTGAACACGCGGCCCGGGTTGCGCGCGAAGTGCAGCAGCAGGTCGAATTCCTTGGTGGTGAGGGCCAGCGTGGCCCCGTCGATGCTGCAGTCGCGGCGCACCGGGTCGATCGCCAGGCCCCCGGCCACGATGCGCGACTCGGCCGGGGCGGCTGCCGTGCCGGCGCGCGGGGCGGCCATCTCGCGCCGTCTGAGTTGCGCCTTCACGCGTGCCTGCAATTCCGGGATGGAAAACGGCTTGGTGAGGTAGTCGTCCGCCCCCAGCTCCAGCCCCAGCACCCGGTCCAGCTCCGAGGAACGCGCGGTCAGCATCAGCACCGGCGTGTCGACATGCTCGATGCGCAGCGTGCGCACGATGTCCATCCCGTCCCGACCGGGCAGCATGACGTCCAGGATGAGCAAGTCGTAGTGCCCGGTGAGCGCGGCCTCGAAGCCGACGCGGCCGTCGTGGACCATGTCGACGGAATGGCCGAGGTCGCGAACGTGCATCGCGATCAAATCGGCGATGTCCTTCTGGTCTTCGACGACGAGGATTCGGCGTTCCATCTGGGGCTCGAGCAGGTGGCCTGGGACACCCGTGGGTCGGGCCCTGCCGCGCCGACCTGACCGCGGCACGACCGCGGTCCGACCGGCGGTGTGCCGGATGAAAGACAGGACGACGGAGCCGGGGCGACGAACCGCGGTGCGCCCGATTCTATCGCCAGGACCGCGCGGATCGGCGACCGTGCCCGGGCGAGACGCAATCGTGATGTTCGCGACATGGCCACGAGATGGCACCGTCGCGTGGGCGCTGCACAGTGGGGATTCCTACATGGAGTCCACGATGCACGCCACCGCCGCCTTCCCGATCGCCTTTGCCCCTCGCGAGCCCCAGCCCGCCGGGCGGCCTCGCGCGCCGGCGCCACAGGCTCGCGAACTCGCCACGCACCGCGCCGCGTTGCTGCGCTTCGCCCGCCAGCGGGTGCGCGACGACGCGTTGGCCGAGGACGCCGTGCAGGACGCGCTGCTGGCCGCGATGCGCAGCGCCGACCGCTTCGCCGGTCAATCGTCGCTGCGCACCTGGCTGATCGGCATCCTGAACCACAAGATCCAGGACGTGTTCAGGCGCGAAACCCGCTACGTCCCGATGGCGCGGGACGAGGACGGCGAGGAGCGCCTGCCTACCGGACGCACCGCGGTCGCCGAGGCGGGCGACAGCGACACGGTGCCCGGCGCGGCGCGCGGCGCCGACCCGTTGACCGAAGTGGCGGGCCGGCGCATGCGTGCCGCGCTGGAAGCGGAGGTGGCCGCCCTGCCGGACTCGCTGCGTGAAGTCTTCCGGCTGCAGGCGCTGGAAGGAATGAGCACGGCCGAGGTCTGCGCGCGGCTGGGCATCAGCGAGGCCAACTGCTGGGTGCGGTTGCACCGGGCGCGCAAGCGCTTGACGGCACGGATGGCCGCGCACCTGGAATGACGGCGCCGAGCGATCGGCCGCGTCGAAACGAGGAGGAAGGTTCGATGAGCGAACGCAAACCGCCCAAGGTGGGCGACCGGGTGAGCTGGCGTTGGTCCGGCGGCCGCGCGCAAGGGCGGGTGGTGGAAGTGACCGAGAAGAGCGGCACCATCAAGGGCTACCACTACAAGGCGTCCAAGGACGAGCCCAAGTGGATCGTCGAGACCGACGAGGGCAAGCGCGCGGCGCACAAGGCCGACGCGCTGGACAAGCTGGACTGAGCACCTGGGCCGGGCGGGGCGCCCGCCTTGGGCCGTCGCTCAGACCCGGCCGAGCAGCAGGTACTCCATCAGCGCCTTCTGGACGTGCAGCCGGTTCTCGGCCTCGTCCCAGACCACCGACTGCGGTCCGTCGATGACTCCGGCGGTGACTTCCTCGCCGCGGTGCGCCGGCAGGCAATGCATGAAGAGCGAGTCCGGGCCGGCCGCGCGCATCATGTCGGCGTCCACGCACCAGTCGGCGAAGGCCGCGCGGCGCTCCTCGTTCTCGGACTCGAAGCCCATGCTGGTCCAGACGTCGGTGGTGACCAGGTCGGCGTCGCGCGCGGCGTCCATCGGGTCGGCGAAGACCCGGAAGTGCGTGTCCGAGTGAAGCCCTGCGCGCTCGGGCTCGATCTCGTAGCCGGGCGGCGTGGACACGTGCAGCGTGAAGTCCAGCAGCTCGGCCGCCTGCAGCCACGTGTTGCACATGTTGTTCGAGTCGCCGATCCAGGCCACGGTGCGGCCGCGGATCGAGCCGCGATGCTCGATGAAGGTGAAGATGTCGGCCAGGATCTGGCAGGGGTGGTACTCGTTGGTCAGCCCGTTGATCACCGGCACCCGGGAATGCGCCGCGAAGCGCTCGATGATCGATTGCTCGAAGGTGCGGATCATCACGATGTCGCACATTCGCGAGATGACCTGCGCGGCGTCCTCGACCGGCTCGCCCCGGCCGAGCTGCGAATCCCGCGTGGACAGGAAGATGGCGCTGCCGCCCAGCTGGTGCATGCCGGCCTCGAAGGACAGCCGCGTGCGCGTGCTGGCCTTCTCGAAGATCATGACCAGCGTGCGGTCGGCCAACGGGTGGTAGGTCTCGTAGCCCTTGAACTTGCGCTTGACGATGCGCGAGCGTTCGAAGAGGTGCTCGATCTCGTCGCGAGTGAAGTCGGCGAAGCGCAGGAAATGCTTGAGTTGCATGGCGGCGCGGCCGGGCACGGCGGGCTCAGGCGGCCCGAGCCGCGGGCTGGGCCTGGGATTGCGCTGGCGGCTGGGCCACGGGCTTGGCCAGCAGCGCGCGGATGAGCGGCGCCAGCGTGTCGACCAGCTGCCGCGCCTGCGCCGCGTCGAACACCAGCGGCGGCAACAGCCGCACGACGCGCTCGGCGGTCACGTTGAGGACCAAGCCGGCTTCGAGCGCCTGACCGACCAGCTCGCCGCAGGGGCGGTCCAGCTCCATGCCGATCATCAGGCCTTGGCCCCGGATCTCGACCAGTCCAGGCTCGCCTTGCAGCGCCTGCGCGAAGCCTTCGCTGATCATGCGGCCGATGCGCTCGGCGTTGTCCAGCAGGCCTTCCTCTTCCATCGCGCGGATGGTGGTGATGCCCGCGCGCATGGCCAGCGGGTTGCCGCCGAAGGTGGTGCCGTGGTTGCCCGGCCCGAAGACGTGGGCCGCCGCGCCGTGCGCGACCACCGCGCCGATCGGGACGCCCGAGCCCAGGCCCTTGGCCAGCGGCATGACGTCCGGCAGCACGCCGGCCCACTGGTGCGCGAACCACTTGCCGGTGCGGCCGGTGCCGCACTGGACCTCGTCGATCATCAGCAGCCAGCCGTGGGCGTCGCACAGCGCGCGCACGGCCCGCAGGTACTCGGCCCGGGCGGGGACGATGCCGCCCTCGCCCTGGATGGCCTCGAGGAAGATGGCGCAGACCTTGGGGCGCTCCTTGGCGACCTGCTCGATGGCGGCGACGTCGTTCAGCGGCACGCGCACGAAGCCCGGCACCAGCGGCTCGAATCCCTTCTGGACCTTGGCGTTGCCGGTGGCCGACAGCGTGGCGAGCGAGCGCCCATGGAAGGCGCGTTCGTAGACGACGATCTCGGGCGCGTCGATGCCGCGGTCGTGGCCGTACTTGCGCGCGATCTTGATGGCCGCTTCGTTGGCTTCCAGGCCCGAGTTGCAGAAGAAGACGTTGGTCATGCCGCTGCGTTCGCACAGCATGGCGGCCAGTTCTTCACGGGACGGGTCCAGGAACAGGTTGGACGTGTGGATGATGCGCCCGACCTGCTCGCGCAGGGCCGCCACCAGCTTGGGATGGTTGTGGCCCAGGGTGTTGACCGCGATGCCAGACAGGCAGTCCAGGTAGCGTCGCCCGTCGGTGCCGAACAGCCAGGCGCCGTCGCCGTGGCTGAACGCGACCGGCTGGGGCGCGTAGGTGGACATGAGGTGCGAGGCGCCGTGCGGATCGGAGGCGGTCATGGCGTCGAAGTCCCGAGAGCGCTGGCCCAAACGCAAACGGCGGCCATTTTCCTGGCCGCCGTCGGCGCGCATGCAGCGATGACCGCCGATTGTAGGGGAATCCGCCGCCCGGCGCGAGGCCGGCTGGCCGCGCGAAGGCCACGGGTACAATTTCGCCCTCGCGATGCGCGAGCCCGCTGCATCGCAAAGAGACTCCCTCCCGTTCCCGATGGACCCCGAGCGCCCCCGCGGACCTTCCTTCGTCATCAAGGGCGTGACCCGTTCCGGACAGCGCTTTCGTCCGAGCGATTGGGCCGATCGGCTGTGCGGCGTCATGTCCTCGTTCCAGCCCGGCGCCATGGGCCCGGGCGCGCACCTGCGCTATTCGCCCTTCGTGCAGCCCATCGACGACGGCGAGGTCAAGTGCGTGCGCGTGGACGCGCGCCTGGACGAGCTTTACCCGATGGCCTACCGCTTCTGCCTGAACTTCGCCAAGGACAACGACTTGGAAGTGGTGGAGCTGGGCGGGGCGGGCTAGGCGTATCGCCGCGGCGGCCAACCTGCGCCGTCAGGCCGCATACCCGGTCAGGCAGCCCCGGCCAGGTCTTTCGCGCTCCCGACGATGCGGGACGCCAGCCCATAGTCGATCGCCTCCTCGGCCGACATCCAGCGGTCGCGATCGATGTCCTGCAGCACGTCGGGAAGCGTGCGCCCCGTCGCCCGAGCGATCGCCTGGGCGATGCGCTGCCGCGCCTTGACGATCTCGCCTGCCTGGATCGCGATGTCGGCCGCCCGCCCACCCGCGCCCCCGCTGGGTTGATGGATCAGGAATCGCGTGTTCGGCAGGCACAAGCGCCGCTGGCGCGGCACCCCGAGATAGAGATGGCAGGCCGCGCTGCCGACCCAGCCGGTGCCGATCATCGTGACGGGCGCCGTCACGAAGCCGACCACGTCATGGATCACGTCGCCCGACTCGAGGTGGCCGCCGGGCGAAGAGACGTAGACATGGATCGGCGCATCGGACTCGGCGGCGAGCGCCAGGATCTGGCGAGTGGCGTTGGCGGCCAAGGCAGCGTCGATCTCCCCGAAGACGAGGACCGTGCGGGCGCGGAATGTCCGCTCTTCCAGGAATCGTGCGGTCGGTGGGTCGACCGGGACGGCGGCGGGTTTGTCGTGCGGCCGTCCGGCATCGGGCGGCTGGGGCGTGGCGGGGTGGCTCATGGCGGGCGCTCTGCGATCATGCGATGCGCGGGGCGGCATCGCGGGCAGCATTGACGCGCGCGTGCAGCCGGATGTGACACGACCGCGGATGCCATCGCTCGCGGACGCGATGCGCCGGCCGATGCGACGCGCCCGCGCTGTCACGCCGGCAGCCGCTCAAACGTCTGTGTCGCCTGGAAAACAAACAGAGGCTCGACCTTGGAAGACTCGCTCGCCCGGATCTACCGCCTGCATCGCGGCCGACTCGAGCGGCTGGCCCGCTCCCGGCTGTCCGTCCCGGCCGACGCCGAAGACGTCGTGCACGAAGCCTTCGCTCGGCTGGCCGCGCTTGGACTCGGGCAGGTCGACACGCCGGTGGCGTGGTTGCACGCCGTGATCGCGCATCTCGCGGTGGACCGGGGCCGGCACGAGGCGGTCGTGCGTGCGCGGACGGCATCGGAGCGCGTCGCGCACGACGCCGACCCGATGGCCGCCGTGGCGCCGTCGGCCGAAGCGCTGGCCGAGCGGCGCGAGGCCGTCGCCGCGGCGATCGCGCGCCTCGTCGAGCGGCTGTCCAGCGAAGAGGCGGCGCTCGTCGTGTTGCGCGAAGTGTTCGACGCCGACTACGCCGACCTCGCCGTGCTCCTGGCGCGCAGCGAGGCGGCCTGCCGCCAGGCGCTCCACCGCGCGCGGCGTCGTCTCGCGGACGAGACCCGCGAGGAGCGCCGCCCGGAGGTCGCGGCGGACGCGTTCCGGGAGCACTTGGAGCACGCCATCGCCAGCCGGGACGAACGTGCGCTCCGGGCGTGGTTCGCCACGCGCCCGACGGCTGCCTGCACCGCGCATGCGGCACCCGTGCCGCCGCGGTGCGTGCTGGCGCCGGCGGATTCCGGCGACGACCGCCTGCACGGCCTGTGGCTCGGCCGCTGGCTCCTGTGCGTCGTGCGCCTCGAAGCGCATGACGCGCCGTGGATGCAGGCGGACGCCGCCGCGCTGGCGGAGGCGGGCCGGTGACGCGAGGGCGTCGCCAGCGAGCCGGAGGCTCTACGCCGGAGGCTCTACTTCACCCGGCTGCGGTACTCGCCCGTGCGGGTGTCGATCTCGATCTTGTCGCCGATCTCGACGAAGGCGGGCACCTGCACCTCGAAGCCGGTGGGCTTGATGCGGGCCGGCTTCAGCACCTTGCCGGAGGTGTCGCCCTTGACCGCGGGCTCGGTGTATTCGACCTCGCGGACCACGCCCGTGGGCATCTCCACGGAGATGGCGCGGCCGTCGTAGAACACCACGTCGCAGGGCATGCCGTCGTCCACGTAATGGACCGCGTCGCCCATGCTCTCGGCCTCGACTTCGTACTGGTTGTATTCGCCGTCCATGAACACGTACATCGGGTCGGCGAAGTACGAATACGTGACTTCCTTGCGGTCGAGCACGAGCACGTCGAACTTGTCGTCGGCGCGATAGACCGATTCCATCGCCGAGCCGTTGAGCAGGTTCTTCATCTTCATCTTCACGACCGCGGCGTTGCGGCCGGACTTGTTGTACTCGGCCTTGAGCACGACCATCGGCTCCTTGCCGACCATCACGACGTTGCCGACGCGCAGCTCCTGGGCGATCTTCATGGGGAAATCCTGTCGAGAAATTTTGTATAAAGCCTTGAATCATAGCATTTTTCGGGCCGCATCCAGCAACTTGTCGGCCAGGTCGCGCTGGGCGGCCAGGCCGGCGCACCAGGCGGCGGCCCGCCGGCCGACCGCGGGCAGCGCGCTCGCCAACGCGTCCCAGGCAGGCCCGATGTCGCCGACCCCGGACACGGCGCGCATGGCGTCCGCCCAGGCCGCGAGCGCTCGATCGTCGTCCGGCGTCGACGTCGCGCCCGGCCCGCGCGAACCGGCAGTCGTCGCCGACACCCGCGACAGCAACGCTTCGAGCTTGGCGCGATCCACCCCGTCGGGCTGCGGGTAGGGCTGCCACAGCCACGGTCGCGCGGCCCACTGCGCCCGCACGGCCGAATCCTCGCCGCGCACGATGTTCACGTCGCAACTCCAGAGGATCTCGTCGTAGGTCGGTTGTGGAACGAAGGGCAGCACCGCGACCCGCAACCGCCCGGCCTGCGTCTGTGCGCCGGCCGCCGCGGCGCCAGCCCCCAGCACCGCCACGAGCGCGTCGGTGCCGACGCCAGCCGGGATCCACGTCCGCACCGGCCGGTCGCCGTCGCGCCAGTGGGCGAGCAGCGAGGCCAGCGGCGCATGCGGATAGCAGAAGACCGACACGAGGCGCTCGTCGGGCCGGCGGGCCTGCACGCCCAGGGCGGCCGCCAGGCGTTCCGGCGCCGAAGGATCCGCGCGGAAGGCGTCACGCCGCGCGAGCAGGCCGCGCTCGCGGATGAGGCCGCCGCTTTCGTCGTCGAAGCCGGGCACGAAGAAGTGCTCGACGAGCGGCCGGTCCGGCCGCGGCGACGCGAGGCCGTGCACGCCCGCCACCCAGGACTCGGCACTGAGGTGCTCCAGGTTGAACCAGGCCGGCCGCGGAACCCTGCGGGTCATCGCGTCCAGGTAAGGCTCGGGCAGCCGGCACGCGAAGGCGGCGATCACGATGTCGCCGCAAACGGCGACACCGGGGTCGGGCCACGGGTCGGGCCAGGGGTCTGGCCAAGGCATCAAGGCGACGCCTGCACGCGACGCGACGGCGGCATCCACGCCCAACCGGGCCAGCACTTCGGGGCGATCGATCCAGAGCCGCACCGACAGGCCGTGGTCCAGCGACAGCTGGCGTGCCAGGCGCCAGCAGATGCCGGCGTCGCCGAAGTTGTCGACGACGCGACAGAACACGTCGCAACGGGGTGGCGGCGTGGCGTCGACACCGCCGCTGCCGTCGGGGTCCGGGCGTAAGATCAAGCAGGGCTCGCCTGACGTGCCGTTGCGGGCCCGCATTCTGCCCCGCGGCCCGCGGCCGCGGCAACCCGACGCCTTGCCCGCCGCGCCCGCGCTCGTGCGGCCCACCGGAGCCTCGCAAGATGCAACACACCCGCCTCGGCCGCACCGGCCTCGTCGTTTCGCGGATCTGCCTGGGGATGATGACCTACGGCACGCCGCTGTGGCGCCCGTGGGTGCTCGACGAGGAGGCCTCGCGTCCGATCGTGCGGCGCGCGATCGAGCTGGGCGTGAACTTCTTCGACACCGCCGACATGTATTCCAACGGCGAGAGCGAGCGCATCACGGGCCGGCTGCTGCGCGAGCATGCGCGCCGCGACGAGGTGGTGGTGGCGACCAAGGTGTTCTACCCGGTCTTCGACGAGCCGCACCTGGATGCGGCCACCGCGCCGCGCGACAAGCTGCGCCCCAACGCGCAGGGCCTGTCGCGCAAGCGGATCATGGCGTCGATCGACGCGAGCCTTGCCCGCCTGGGGATGGACCACGTGGACCTCTACCAGATCCATCGCTGGGACCCGCACACGCCGATCGAGGAGACGATGGAAGCGCTGCATGACGTGGTCAAGGCGGGCAAGGCGCTGCACGTCGGCGCCTCGTCGATGTGGGCCTGGCAATTCGCCAAGGCGCAGCAGTTGGCGCGCGAGCACGGCTGGACGCCCTTCGTCGCCATGCAGAACCACTACAACCTGGCGTATCGCGAGGAAGAGCGCGAGATGATCCCGCTGTGCCGCGACCAGGGCGTGGCGCTGATCCCGTGGAGCCCGCTCGCGCGCGGCTTCCTGGCCGGCACCCGCAACGTCAGCGAGCGCGGGCAGGGCGACACGGTGCGGGCGCGCACGGACCCGGTCGCCGACCGGCTGTACCGGCGCGACGGCGACCGCGAGGTGCTGGCCGCGTTGTCGCACTTGGCGACCGAGCGCGGCGAATCCAACGCCCGCCTGGCCTACGCGTGGCTGCTGGCCAAGGGCGTCACCGCGCCGATCGTTGGCGCGTCCAAACTGGAGCAGGTCGAGGAGGCGTGCGCGGCGGTGGACACCAAGCTGTCCGCCGAGGAAGTCGGGCGGCTGGAGATGCCGTACCGGACGCACCCTGTGCTGGGGCATGCCTGAGGCCGGCCCTCATTCGATCCGGCAGGCCTCGTCGAAGGACAGCCGGGGGCTGCGCTCGAACAGGCCCTTCGGATCCCCGTAGCCCAGGTTGCACAGCATGTTGGTGCGAACCGACGTGCCCGCGAAGAAGGCCGCATCGACGGCGGCCGCGTCGAAGCCGCTCATGGGGCCGCAGTCCAGGCCAAGCGAGCGCGCGGCCAGGATCAGGTAGCCCGCCTGCAGCGACCCGTTGCGAAAGGCCGTGGCCTGCGCCACCTGCGGGTCGGCGAACCAAGACGCCGCGTCCGGCGCATGCGGGAAGAGCCGCGGCAGCTGGCTGGCGAAATCCAGGTCGTGTCCGATGACGGCGGTGACCGGGGCGGAGGCGGTCTTGTCGCGGTTGCCCTTGGACACCGCCGGCAGCAGGCGCGCCTTGGCTTGCGGGGTGGTCACGAACACGACGCGCGCCGGGCTGCAGTTGGCCGAGGTCGGGCCCATGCGGGCCAGCGTCCACAGCCGCCGCAGCAGATCCGCCTCGATGGGGCGGTCCAGCCACGCGTTGTGGGTGCGGGCCTCGAGGAAGAGCTGGTCGAGGGCCCGGTCGTCGAGTGGCGTGGCGATCGGCATCGGATGGGTGGCGGGTTGCATCGCGCGAGGACCGCATTGTAAGTTCCACGCGGAATCCGTTGCGCTTCGCTGTCC
>ERZ1066118.1103-NODE-1103-length-18909-cov-7.737085_pt1 | contig 18909 bp, 18 predicted proteins | sample MGYA00382765_ERZ1066118 | MGnify/ENA primary metagenome ERZ1066118 (study PRJEB33369, sample SAMEA5778348) | biofilm metagenome | biome: Industrial cooling water; feature: Water cooling tower basin; material: Biofilm | place: United Arab Emirates | collected...
ATTTATCACAACGTTGTCGCTCGAATCGGTAACGTCCCCCGCTCCTCCATCAGGTCGTACCTCCGCCTGAACACTCCCCGGGTGTTCGAGCGAACCGCCAGGGGCAGCTACCAGTTGGCCGGGGCACGCGATCCCCTGCAACTGGTTTTTTCAAACTCATCCCCGCCTTCCGAGGTCACTTGCGGGAGGTCGAGACTTGTTCAAGCAGACTGTTTCAGCTGGCTGGCGTCGCAGCCGCCTAACAGCTTCGAAGCTGTTGTTACGGATCCCCCATATGGACTGGTTGAATACTCGCCCAGCGAGCAGGGTAAGTTAAGGTCCGGGCGTGGAGGCAACTGGCGTATTCCGCCGTCGTTCGACGGTCATGCACGATCTCCACTCCCCCGGTTTTCGACCCTTACCCGAGACCAGATCGCCGAGCTGAGAACCTTTTTCTACAGCTGGGGAAAGCTGGTCCGGCGGGTTATCGTTCCAGGGGCACACGTCTTTGTTGCATCGAATCCGCTGGTTTCCTACGTACTCTCCGATGCCCTTGCCGCAGCAGGATTGGAACGAAGAGGAGAGGTAATCAGGCTTGTTATGACGATGCGCGGAGGGGATCGACCAAAGAACGCTCACGAAGAGTTTTCAGACGTTAGCGTTATGCCGCGGTCAATGTGGGAGCCGTGGGTGTTGTTTCGAAAGCCTGTGGAAGGGCGGGTTCAGGACAACCTCCGTCTCTGGAAGACTGGCGGGTTGAGGCGAATCTCGGCTGAGCGTCCGTTTGGGGACGTCATACAGTCGCATCCCACCGGACGCGAAGAGCGCGCGATCGCCCCGCACCCGAGCCTCAAGCCGCAGTCTTTTCTACGGCAAATAGTTCGCGCTGCGCTTCCCTTGGGAGAAGGCACGGTGCTTGACCCTTTCGCCGGCTCGGGATCTACGCTCGCTGCAGCAGAGGCGGTAGGGTACGCCTCCGTCGGGATCGAATCCGACGCAACCTACTTCCACCTCGGCAGTGAAGCTGTCCCCAAACTTGCGCAACTGAGTATCAGGAAAGCACTCGTTCACGGTAGATCCAGCTCTGGCGGAGCTTGAGTACTCCTTCACGGTGTAAGGTCGCCGTTCGTGTTCCAAGCTCACCCCGGGGATTTCGGCGGAAGTCTTCAACTACTACCTGTGCGAGGTAAACCTCTGTGAACCGCATCGGGGCGCGTTGTTGAGCGGGCTCCGTAACAGAGTCGATGTCATAGACAAATACGCACATCCACTGTTCACGGGCGCCGTGTGTGTCTACCGCTCCCCCCTTCTTCCGAGTTGTCTTGATCTCGACACCCTCCGAACCCGCCTGCACAGAATCGTTGGGATAAACTCCTCTGACGATGAGGTCAGGGTGGCCGTTGAAGTAGCGATTCTCTGTCAGTGTCCGGGCATGTTTAGCTAGGCTCGACGTAAGCATATCCGACAGAAGACCAGACATAATGGCGGGCCTCAGCATGTCGTCGAGCCGCATCAAACCCTTCGAGATCAGATGCGAGTTCACGTCGAAGAAGAAGTCGTAAACGTCTTGCAATGCTACTTCGAAGTCCTTCAATCGGAGCTGAAACGGCAGTCGGGCTTCCGCGTTTAAGGAAGCTACATCGACCGTTCTGCGTGCCAAGGTCACCGACATTCGGCTCAGCCTCCGCCGCCCGTCGCCTTCCCACCGCCCGGAATCCCGGGCTCCGTCATCTCCCGAACGTTGAGCACCTCGTCCAGCTGATCATCCGAGAGAAGGCCGCGGCGCTTCACCACATCGCGCACCGACTCGTAGTTCTTCGCGGACTCCTTCGCCACCGAAGAGGCCACGTCGTAGCCGATGTAAGCATTGAGTGCCGTCGCAATGGCGGGGTTCTTCTCGAGCAGGTCGCGGCAACGCTCGCGATTGGCCCCGATACCATCTACAGCGTTGGTCCTGAACGCCTCGCAGCCCCGGCCGAGAATCTCGACCGACTGCAGGAAGCTGTTCGCCATCATCGGCATCATTACGTTCAGCTCGAAGTTGCCGTGCTGCCCTCCGACCGTCACCGCAACGTGATTCCCCATCACCTGCGCGCAAACCATCATCAGGGCTTCGCTCATCACCGGGTTCACCTTCCCGGGCATGATAGAGCTGCCAGGCTGAATCGCCGGGAGGGTGATCTCGGCAAGGCCGGACGTCGGCCCACTCGCCAGCCAACGAATGTCGTTCGCGATCTTCAACAGGCTCACGGCGAGCGTGTTCAGTGTGCCCGATGCGAAAACGAATGCATCCTTCGCCCCTTGCGCCTCGAAATGGTTGGACGCCTCCCGGAAGGTCAGCCCCGTCATCCCGCTGATGTGCCGAATCGCCGCCTCCGGGAAGGCGGGCAGCCGGTTTGTGCCCGTGCCGACCGCCGTTCCGCCGAGTGCAAGCTCCGCAAGTTCTTCGCTGGCCGCTTGCAACCGACGAATCGAATTGTCGATCTGGGCCGCGAAGCCCGCGAACTCCTGCCCGAGCCGAACTGGTGTGGCATCCATCAAGTGCGTACGCCCGCTCTTCAGGACGTCGTCAAACTCCACAGCTTTGGCCTCGAAGCTATCCCGCAGCCGCTCGAGCGCGGGGATAAGATCGCGGTGGATGGCCACTCGTGCGGAGACGTGCATAGCCGTGGGAATCACGTCGTTCGACGACTGACCCATGTTCACGTCGTCGTTCGGATGCACCGCCCTGGCGTCTCCGAGAATCTGGCCGGCGCGGCCGGCGATCACCTCGTTCGCGTTCATGTTGCTCGAGGTGCCACTACCTGTCTGGTAGATGTCGAGCACGAACTGATCATCCAGCCCGCCCGCGATTACTTCATCGGCCGCCTGAACGATTGCGTTCGCGATGCGCGCATCGAGCTGCCCCAGGTCCAGGTTCGCCTGTGCCGCGGCTCTCTTGATATAGCCCATCGCGGCTATGAACTGCCGCGGAAAGCGGATGCCGCTGATCGGGAAGTTCTCGACTGCACGCTGCGTTTGAGCCGCATACAGCGCTTTCTTCGGGACCCGCATCTCGCCGAGCGAGTCCTTCTCAATCCGGAAATCCGTATCGTTCTGCATCAAGACTCGAACCTGTGAGGTCGTTGTTGGGTGGGGACGGAAGCGCGGGAATCTGGCCCCCCCTGGAGGAGACCGCAATGTGATGGAACCGGAAGGATCTACTCCATTTCCTCCTGCTCGATGTCCAGGATCTCGAGTGCCTCAGCCGCTGCTTCAGCGCCAGCGCCGTACAGGAAGACAGGCGTCCCGGCGCGTCGCAAGCTTTCAGCGACGTCGATGCGGTCCTCAAACGCACAGACAAGCTCGTACTTCTCGCGAAGGGACGCGACTACTTCGACCTTGAAGTCACCAGCGGCGCGGCGATCTCCTTCCGGCCGCATCAGAAGCAGGTCGTATTCGTCGAGTCCGTTCGCCTTGAGCCAACGTTCGGTTTTCGCGCGTGTATACTCGGGCCTGCCGGTGAGGTAGACGACGCGCAATCCGTCTTTTCTGAGTGCCCCCAGGATCGCAATGGACGCCGCAATCGGCGGGTCCTCCTCGATCGCGTCGAAGTACGACTCCCAATCCCGCGCCTTCCCCGCCTCTACCTCCACGTGGTGTGCACGCGCACGATCATCGGCGAGAGTCCCGTCGAGATCCCAAAGCACCGCTCGTATCGGCAGACCCATCGGCTACTTCTTCGGGGGCCGGCTGGGGCGCATCTCGACTCGGGAAGGGAGAGCTCTGGAGTGGAAGGAGAGCAGATCCAAAACCATTTCCGCGATGTCCTCAGGCTGCAGCTTCCATGCGTTCTCACCTGTGGGCGCATGACCATTGAAGTAGGTCTCGACGCTCCCGGGCATGATGCAGCTGACGCGGATGCCATGATCGCGAACGTCCAGCATCATCGCCTCCGAGAAGCCGAGCAGGCCGAACTTCGAGGCGTTGTAAGCGGCACCCCCGGGCATGGGGTTCTTACCAGCCAGCGATCCGATGTTGATGATCCACCCCGCTCCCCGCACTTTCATGTGCGGGATCGCTTCGCGGCACGCGTAGAAGACGCCGCTGAGGTTCGTCTCCAGAACCTGCGCCCAGCTCTCCACAGTGATCTCGTCGATCGGGGCAAACGTCCCCACACCGGCATTGTTGATGAGAATGTCGACGCCGCCGAAACGGCCGACCGTCTCAGTCACGAGACGCTGGACTGATTCGTAGCTGCGCATGTCGCACCCGATTCCGGCCACCGAGCCGGTACTTTCCCCATCCAGCGCCTCGGCTGCCGCCCGAACCTCCTCCTCATTGCGCGCGCAGATCATCACGTTCGCGCCTGCACCCGCAAGGGTTCGCGCGATCGCGTAGCCGATCCCTTTGCTGGCGCCCGTGACGACTGCCGTTTTGCCGCCCAGGTGGTTCTGCATCTCGGTTATAGTACCCTTTGATTGATTATGGCGAAGAGGAACTCAACTGCTTCCGGAAGAGCCCCTCACGAGAGGGAGCGCCTCTTGCGAGAGCTGCTTTGGTCGAATACAATCCCGGCGCTTCAAGCGGGCTGCGCTGCTTGAAAGGGCGTGGGATGACGAAGTCATGCATATCTCATCGGAGCCGTTCGAATGAAAATCATGATGTTGGCCGGTTTGATGATCACGCTTCCCGCGATCGTCGTCGGCCTTTTCTTCTTCGGGCGGACGATGATGATCCCGGCTTTGGTGAGTCTGGTGATCAACTTCCTCCCCTTCGTAGTGGCCGGTATGCTGTTGAAGGGTGACGACGAAGATATGAGTCACTGACCGATAGTTTCGAGCTGGTGGATCTCCCCCGGAACGAGCAGGAGTATCTCGCCCGTTGAACGAAAAGCGACATCTCGGGCCGGTCCAGCTACTTGCCCGAGCATCACTCCGGTCTCCGCATCCAGGATGTGGAGACCTTCTTCATTTTCAGGCGTGAGGACAGCAAGTAGCTGACCAGAGGGGGCAGTATGTAGCTGGGTGTTGGAGGCGGGTTCGATCCCGGACAGCACCGTGCGCCACTGCTCTGCCAGAGTTCCGCCAGCCCACGTGTAGCGCACGACATCCGCGTCACCCCTGTGTGATTCCACGACGTAAATCCCTCCGTCTGTCGCCATAGCCATGCGGCGTACCTCTCCTTCCACTTCGATTTGTCTCAGGATACGTCCCGTCTGCAGATCTCTCACAAGGAGCAGCCGCTGACCATCCTTGGGGGCGACTGCCTGATAAAGGCGGTCGCCCTCGGGAGAGAGAGCGATTCCCTCCGAGAGCCCGCCCAGCGCTGGCCATCCCCATACCGGGCGGAGCGTCTCAGCCTCATGGGCGGTGATGGCACCGTGGCCGCCGGACTGATAGGCGAATCTTCCCAACGGATCGAGCGTCAAGGCATCCGTTTTCCCAATGGGGGCGCCGACCCGAAGCGAGTCCCGGCCTGGAGCGAGCGCACCCAGGGCGGGGCCGACTCTGAAGAACAACATCCCCGCTGCATCCCCCAATATTTCTGCGCCTGCTTCAGGGGTGCCGGGAAAATCCAGGTGCGCGACCTGCTGGCCGGCGGAGTCGAGATGAACGATTCGAGTGGGGCCGGCGAGCCATAGCTCTGGCCCCAGAGCGTGAAGGCTCGAAGCGGTCGAATCGGAGAGGGAAATTCTCCGCGCGATATCAGGCGTGTTGCCCTCTTCGCCGCAGGCTGTCAGGCTTGCGGAGTAAAGCAGTATTATGCCGAGCAGTGTTGAGCTCTTCCTCTGGTTCAAGGCTCCTACGTCAGTTCGATTATGTGATGCTGCTTCGCAGACTTCCAATGGCATCGATATCGGATCGGCCGCGAGACGAGCGACCTGATGATCGCATTTGGGAGTGAGTGAGCGAAGCACGCACGGTACCAAACGACAAGAACCTTCGCCCCGGAAACGTAATTGAGAGACGCTGACGCTCTGGAAAGGATCGACGCGGGCCTCGCAGCATCTGCCCGACTGAAGGAAGCACTCCGCTTGCAGGGAGCACAGATCCTCAACGTGGCCCGCCAGCTGGAGCAGACCTTCAGGTCCGGTGGCCGGCTCTATGCCTGCGGAAACGGCGGCTCGGCATGCGACGCCATGCATCTCGTCGAGGAATTGGTCGCCAGGTACAAGCGAGACAGGCCGGGGCTTCCAGCGCATCACCTGATGGACGCATCGACGCTCACGTGCTGGAGCAACGACTATGAGTATGCCACAGCCTTTCAGCGGCAGGTGAGGACGTTGATGCGTCCCGGTGATGCTCTGGTCGCCATCAGCACCAGCGGCAACTCGCCGAACATCCTGCTTGCGGCTGAGGCGGCGATCGAAGCAGGGGGGTGGTGCCTCGGTCTGACAGGCGAAACCGGCGGGAAGCTGGACAGCCTCGCCTCTGTGACGTTGAAGGCACCGTCATCTGCGACCGAGCGAATCCAGGAAGGACACATTACGATCATCCATCTCCTCTGCGAACTTCTCGAGGAGATGCTATTCGGCGAAGGCGCCTCAGTCTGATGCGAGAAGCAACGAACAACATGAAGAAGAAGCATCTTTTCTCGCTGGCGGTTTTTGGCCTGCTCTGCGTAGGTGGTTGTGGTGACCAGGAGCGGGAGGTAACGCCGGAACAGCGCGCGGAGCGGGAGAGTGCGTTCCGGGAGGCGTGCGCAGCGCAGGCACTCGCGGTTTCGGCCGACGAGAGCCTTGCGACGATCCAAAGCACCCTTCTCACCCTGGACCCCGGCGATCCCACGACCTCGGTGAGCCGAGCTGCTACAGAGGCAGCCATGGAGTATAGCGTAGCTTACCAGAATCACGCTGCTCTCCGGCTCGGTGCTTTCGCTCACCTGGATTCAGCTGTGAACACGGCAAGCACAACAGCTGATTCGGCACGGTACATTGAGCGCGCAGGCTCCTTTACGATCCGAAATCCTGATGCCGGAACTCTCGAGGCGAACGTCAGCAACGCTTATCAGGCTGCGTTCATCGAAGTGCTTGGGGATCCGAATCATCCGTGCAACTGGAACACGCCCTCTGATGCGGGAGAAGGGGCACGCTAGCCGGCGGCAGAGCGTACCTCCGCCGCGGCCTGGCGCGGCCACGGGTGTGAGCGGAGCGAGGCGCTGGAACTCTTCCCTGACCCTGAAGTAGGGGAGATGAGCGCGAGTTTCACCTTCTGATTCGGCGAGGCTTTCGGCATCCGCAGCAGGCAGCTTCCTGCGCCATCGAGGAGCAATGCGACGTCATTCTCTCACCGCCCTGGTCCTTGGGGTCATTTCGGTCTTCTCCCCCAGCCCAGCCTCCGCGCAAAGCAACCCGGCTGAAGGCGCGCTCTCAGCGCGTGATTCTGCGTCGTTGCTGCGGTCGGCAAGGCGGGAGCAGGCAGATTTCGAGAGGCTGCGCCGCAATCGCCTCCCTCAGACCTGGGGAGGCGGTAGCGTCCGGTGCGACGAACGGATCGGCCGCTTCTGCCTCACTCATGGGTCCGATCGCGACGACTGGGTCGCACCGCCTGAGGACGAGCAGACGGCAGCCGGACGAGCGACGCTCATCGATCATCTGGGGCAGGCGGCGGAGAGGATCCCCGGCGACGGCTGGATTGCCGGCCAGAGGGTGAGATACCTGGTGGAGGCACGCCGCCCCGATGAGGCGGTGGCAGCGGCCGCAGAGTGCCGGGCGGAGGGCTGGTGGTGCTCCGCGCTTCGAGGCTTCGTCCACCATTATGCTGGCAATGCCGCGGAAGCGGAGGCGGCCTTTGCCGATGCTCTGGTGGGCATGGAGCAGGAGGAGCGGGCGCGTTGGTCGGATCTGACCATGATCCTCGACGATCGCACCGTGCGTGAATACAAGCGGATGAATGCAGAGGCTCGCGCCGCGTTCGAGACGCGCTTCTGGCATCTCGCCGATCCATTGCTCACCCGCCCCGGTAACGAGCTCCGGACTGAGCATTTCTCGCGGCACGTGTGGGATCAGCTGCAGTTCCGCGCCGATTCCCCTGACGGTATCTCCTGGGGTTACGATCTGCGTGAGATCGTCCTCAGGTATGGCTGGCCAACAGGGTGGGAGCGAGTGCGGGAGTGGGGATCGGCAGCCGGCCCACCACCGCTGACGAGCCATTACTCGAGTGCTCCGCGTTACCTCCTTCCACCCCCTGAGACGTTGCTGAGGGATACGGCCAACACGGCTGAGTGGGATGCAGATCTGGAGCTGTCTCGCACGGGCTACAACGTTCCACTCTCCGACTCGAGCGCAAAGTGGTTTGCGCCGCTGGACCATCAGGTGGCGGCATTTCGCCGGGGCGCTGCAGCTGCCGTCGTTGGAGCGTATCAACTGCCGATGGACAGTGTTGCGGCCTGGGCCACGATCCGGGCGGGCATCGGGGTGCTGAGGCTTACGAATCTGGCTTCTCCACCACAGTTGTTCCGGATCGACGATAGCGGCCCCAGGGGAGCTCTTGTGGCAGAGCTCCCGGCAGAGCCCGTGTTGTTCAGCCTGGAGCTGCTCGTTCCCGAGGAACGTCGCCTTGCACGGGCGCGATACGATCTCGACCTTACCCGAACAGAGGGCGGCATCTCGCTCTCCGATCTCCTATTGCTGGATGCGAGCGAGACACTGCCCGATTCGCTACCTGCAGCGCTTGCGGTCGCCCGCGGATCTACGATGGCGCGTCCGGGCGAGCAGATCGGCATCTACTGGGAGATGTACGGGCTCGACCCGACTGAATCTCCTGAAATCTCCCTCTCGATACGGCTCCTGGAAGGTCGGACGGGGTGGCTGCGTCGGCTCGCTGAAAGGGCGGGGATTCTGAGGGAGGTAGCGCCGATTCGGCTCCGGTGGCAGGAGCCCGTGCTTGCCGGAGAATACATGGCGCGGTCGCTCGGGATCCAGGTCCCGAATGTGGATCCCGGCACCTACACCCTGGAGTTGGTTGTGGAAGCGGCTGACGAAGAGCCGGTTAGCGTCAGGAGAGATCTGGAGATTACCGCTCCGTAGTGATTGCATCTTTCATCCTGCCCCCGCACATTCCGGCCTTCTCCGGCGGGAGCTAGATGAGCGTCGCAATCACGATCTTCGCCGATTTCGTGTGCCCCTTCTCGTACCTGGCGGAAACGTCGCTGAGGAAGCTGGGCCACGGGGTGGCGGAAGTGCGCTACCGCGCTGCTTTCTCAGAGGCACGGCAGCCATTTCAGGACAGCAGCGCGTGGAGCATGTTGGCAACCGCGGCGACCGACGAGGGGCTCCAGTTGAAGTCCCGGACCTTCGCTCCAGCTACTCATAAAGCGCATGAGGCCGTCTTCTTCGCGCGGACCCGGGAGCGTGAGGAGCTTTTTCGGGGCGCCGCATATGCTGCCTATTGGCGGGATGGCCTGGATATCGGCAGAATCGACATCCTGACCGGCGTGGCTGCCTCCGTCGGGCTGGATCCGGAGGAGCTGAAGATTGCCCTCGACATCGATATGCATGCTGATGAGGTGACGTCGGACCTCGTGCTGGCTGGACGGCTCCACATCGACCAAACTCCTGTCACCTACATCGGCACGGGCGCGGGAGCACGTGTCGTGAAGGGCGGCTATACATCTGCACAGTTACAGGCTCTGCTCGAGGGTGGGGCCTTCATCAAGGAAAGCACCGATGGCTGACTACGAGCGGAACACCATCTACGGGATCAGCAAGGTTCTTGAGCTGGCCGACGAGGTACTTACTGAGCGGGCCGGGCTGCAGCGAAACCGGCACTCGCATCACAGCGTGACCTACAACGGAGCCGAAGGCATCGTTGCGCTCGAGGCCCATCGTCATGGCCCGTTCACCACTGTCACCGTGAGGACTAACCAGCTGAGGACCTCCAAGGCCGACATGGTCGTCCGGCACCTGCTCAACCAACTGCCTTACCAGCCCGGCGATCCCGAGCGCGAGTACTGACCTGGCGTAAACATGGATCCGGACTTCCCGGAGTCCGGGGCATTCGTCAGGCGGTCATACCCTTCCTTCAGCTTCACCCATCAGAGCGGCTTCACGGCCAAGGATAGTCGCTCCCGACGGCGGCGGCCCAGGCGATGGCTTGTCCGCACCGTTCTAACTTTGCGACCAAACGACGCACACCGGCCCCCCGGGCCCGGCTGAGAGGCCCTCCCCCCCGGCGCGTCCGGGCGGAGCACCCCCATCGTACCGCATCCGCGCCTTCTGAATCTGGATAATCGGGTGGTGAGCTCTCCCCGTTTCCTCCGGTTTTCTCCAGCTTTACGCCTACTTCACTCCGGTCGGCTCTAACAATGTCAGGGGGCACCGGATTAGCGACATTCCGCGTGGGAGGGCGATGCGCTGAAAGAGGGCACACTTCATGAGATTCGCCAAAGTCCCTTCCAGAGACGTTCCATGTGCGCGGGAGTCAAGCCGTGTCTCTAATGAGCCGCCGGGAAGCGCCGACCAGCGAGGACGAGGTCCTCGATCATCTTGGACAGGCCGCAGACGCGTACCGCCTGCAGCAGTCGAACTGGATCACGACCGTCAATGGGCTCGAATCTTCTCTGGCTTCTGCTGAAGACAGCAATCGCGAGCTGCAATCGGTCGTCGCTCAGCTCCGGGGCCAGAACGGCCAGTTAGCCGCTGTCGCCGGCGAGCTGGAGGCCGATCTGGAGGAGACCCGTAGCGTCGCAGCTGAGCTGCGCCTCGAGAATGGGGAGCTGACCAGCCAGGCCGCGGCTCTCGCTGGGGAGAGGGAGGAGCTGTCGCTTCAGCTTCGGAGCCTGGAGGAGGAAAAAAGCAGTCAGAGGGCCCAAATCTCCGCCTTGCATGCGGCAATCTCGGCGGCGGAACAGCGCGCGGAGCGACAGCGGAAGCGGGCGAACGACTTGGCGCAGGCAGTTGAGGAGCTCCATAGCGCGTTGTTCAGCGGCAATGTCTACGAGCTGATTCTACGCGCCTGCATCACGATCAGCGGCGCGGGTCGCGGCATGTACGTGACCTGGAGAGGCGATCATGAGCCGCCGCGAGTGCAGGCCGCGTTCGGAATCGATGGTTACCCTGAGGCTCCGCCCAGCCCCTTCGTCGTCGAGCTCTGCAAGAAGGCGATCGAGGAGCAGGAGACGCTCGTATGCAACGACCCGTCAGCCTTTGAGGGGCTTCCTCAGCCGAAACCAAGCGAGCAGTTCAGAAATTGCGCGGTCGCCCCGACTGTGCTGATGCGGGGCTTCGACGGGATCGTCCTCGTTGCGGACAAGGAAACGGGGGAGTTCGACGAGGACGATCTCGAGGCGCTGCTCAGCGTGGGTGGCCATGCGACCGTAGCCTTGGAGAACGCGCAGCTTCATCGCGACCTTCAGAACGCATACGTGTCCACCATTGCCGTGCTGGCAGACGCGGTTGAGGCGAAGGACCCGTACACTCACGGCCACTGCGAGGAAGCATCGCGCCTCGCTCGTCTCACTGCAGAGCGCCTGGGACTACCCGATCACGAGAAGAGCGTCATCTGCTACGCCGCCCTGCTCCACGATGTGGGCAAGATCGGCGTGAGTGACGGCGTGCTCCACAAGCCGGGAGCGCTGCTGCCCGAAGAGCGGGAGCTGGTGCGAGCACACGTGAGGGTTGGACATGATCTCATACGTCACGTCCCCGCGCTGGCATCCGTAGCCGAGGCGGTTCTCCACCATCATGAGTGGTTCAACGGAGAGGGCTATCCGGATGGGTTGCGAGGAGAGCAGATCCCCATCGCAGCTCGGGTGATCGCCGTAGTAGACGCGTTCGGAGCAATGACGACGAAAAGGAGCTACAAGGAGGCTTACACGACCGAGCATGCCCGCGAAGAGCTCGCGCGGTTTGCGGGCAGCCAGTTCGATCCCCGGATCGTGGAAACGTTCCTTTCCATGCTCGACGATGCCGATGGGATGGGGGCGCCAGACTGTGGGCCCCTGCCCGACCTCCCGCTGGGTAGATCAGCCTGAAGAAGGAGCCGGATCAGGCGGAGTTGAGTGCCTTAGGCCCTTCTCCGCCTCCGATCCTCCCTCGGCCCTGCTTCAGCCGCTCGTTGTAGAGCGCCTTGTCAGCATCCTCGATCAGATCATTCGGGTCAGACTGACCGGGTGCGTAGCAGGCGATCCCTGCGGTGAACTCGACCCAGCCGGCGAGCCGATTCTTCAGTCGCCTGGTCAGAGCACGAGCACCCGTACCATTGCCTCGGGGCATGATCACGAGGAACTCGTCGCCACCATACCGCACCACCACATCCACACCACGCGCTTCGCTGCGGAGAGTCTCACCGACAACCTTCAGAACCTCGTCACCCATCCGGTGGCCGAAAGTGTCGTTGATCTCCTTGAAGTTGTCGAGGTCGATCATGATCACAGCGAGACCATCACCCCGCTGAGCGCCGGCCCAGGCCTGCCTGAGCGAAACTTCCATCAGGCGGCGGTTCGCGAGCCCGGTAAGCGGGTCGTAGAGCGCGAGCTCATGCGCATCGGCCAATCTGCGGACGCGTCGCAACGCGCGCTCCCCCTGATCCGCGAGGGCAACCAGCACCTCCCAATCATCCGACTCGAAGATCCTGTCACTGCGGCGATCGGCTACAAAGAGCACACCCAGGTTGCCCAGGGGGACGTGAGCAACGTGGGAGACATGCTCCGTCAGGGCTAACCCTCCCGGCGTCGATCCGAGGGAATGGCGTAGCTCACTGCCTAGAATGATCCCGGGGCGCGCGAAGCGGGACCCCTCCCGAAGAAGACCCGCTTCAGCCTCGGCTTCCTCCGATACGAGGAGGACGGAGGCATCATACCCGCCCACGATCGACAGAACACCCCGCGAGACAACCTCACACACCGCTTCCGCTGACTCCGCTTCGGTCAACTGTGTGAAGAACTCCAGCAGCTTTTCGGGAAGGTCACTCCTGCGCCACACCCGCATCAGGCTCTGCCTGACTTCTGAAATGGCGATCTCGGGCTGCGCGGGGAGCAGGACAGCTGGACCCGCAACGACCACATCCTTGCTGCCGTCGTTGGTGACGACCAGCATCAAGGGATCGACAGCGGGTGGAAGGATCGAAGAGCTTCGAATGCCGTGCAGCTGATGCTTGTCAGAAGCTGCCTGCTCCGAAATTCGTCCGGCTATATCGGCAGGGACAGCGGTTATGGAGCGCGCTGCCCAATCTTCACGTCTACGAAGTCTCGAGGTCTCGAGCTGCATACAATCACCTGTCTATGTTTCGCGCTAAACTGTTGATAAGTCGATGTTTAGCGGACTTTCAATATACATTCGTTCCTATAAAGGAGTCAACACTGACCCATCGCGTGGACAGTAAGCAGGGCTCCCGGGGCTCGCAGACCGGACCGATCCGAGACCCCTCCGACAACGCTCGCCCGGGGCGGCAAACTTGCGACGGCTCGCCGCAGGGGGGCAGATTCAGGTTTCTCGAGCAACGACACTGACAGCCAGACGATATGCCATCTTTCGAAGAGATGGGCCTGCGCGAAGAGCTATTGCGCACGCTCGAAGGGGAGGACCTCACCAATCCAACCGGCTTGCAGGAAGCCGTTATCCCTGCACTGAGGCGAGGTGGCAACCTCGTAGCCCGGGCAAGCTCCGGTTCCGGGAAGACGCTGGCGTACGGAATAGGCGTCCTCGATCGCATCAAGACAGCTGACGGGGAGGCGGAAACCAACCTGAGAGTTCTCATCCTTACTCCAACCGCCGGGGAGGCCGAGAGAATTGCCTCTACACTCGTTCCCTACGCGCACTCGCTCGGACTCAACGTGGCCGTACCCAGCAGCGCCTGGGGGACCCCGGCAGTTGAAGCGAACGTGCTTGTCGCCGCTGCGGGGGACGCCATGACCTCGGTGCGTGGATCACAGATCAAGCTGGAGTCGGTGGAAAGCGTGGTTATCGACGGCGCGTCGTCGATCGTCGAGCTGAACGGCTGGGAGCAGGTGGATGCGTTGCTCGATCTGATCCCGAGGGACGCGCAAAGGGTCGTCTTCTCGGCTAAGCTGCCCGCTGTGGTTGAAGACGTGATCGAGCGCCGGGTGAAGCGCGCGCTGCGTTACCCCGCAGAGCCCGCAATTGCCGAGAGGGGTGCTTCGGCACCACTGGAGGGAACGATCGGCTTCGTAGTCGCCTCCGAGCGAGAGAAGTTCGAGCTTCTGGCCCGTCAGCTGGGCGGCAAGGAAGGTGGTAGTGCTCCCCCGCTCCTCTTCTGCCGAAATGATGATCGCGCCGCAGATCTGGCGGAGCGGCTCTCGATCCGTGGCTTCATGGTTGGCGATCCGGATGAGGAGGATGCTGATGTAGCCATCGTAGCGGGTGACGTGACCCGCCAGGCGGTGCTGGATGATGCTGAAGGGGAGTTCGAGCCGGGGCAGTCGATCAGCTATGACGTACCTCCGGACGCGGCCACCCTTCTTACAAGGCATAGAGGCGATCCGGACGCTGTTGTGCTGGTGGAGCCGCGGGAGCTTGCGCATCTTCGCGAGATCGCGCAGCAGGCTCGATTCTACGCCAGGTCGGCTCCGATGCCTGCAGAAGTGCCAGGCGCGGGAGCCGAGCTGGACACCTTCCGTGAGCATGTGCGGACCGCCATCCGGCAGGAGGATCTCTCGGCTCAGATGCTTGTGCTCGAGCCGCTTTTCGAGGAGTACACGGCGGCCGAGATCTCCGCCGGACTGGCTGCCCTGCTGCGTCGGAAGAAGCCGCCAGCTGTTGAAGGGGCACCCATCCCCGTGGCAGCTCCGCCCCGGAGCACAGCGGATCGCAGCGCTTCCACTGGACCCCCGCCGGCCACATGGGCCAGGCTCTTCGTGAGCATCGGGAGCCGCGACGACATCAAGGCAGGCGATATCGTCGGAGCGCTTGCGGGGGAGGCCAACATACCCGGAAGCCGAATCGGCAAGATCGAGATCCGGGACAGCTTCTCGATTGTAGAAGTCCAGGCAGATGTTGCCGATCAGGTGATCCGCGCCGTGAACGGGACGACGGTGAAAGGTCGCAGCGTTCGCGTGGACTTTGATCGAGGGGGTCCCGAACGGCGGCCTCCGACGCGAGGAGGCTCACCGCCCCGCCGGGCCTCAGGTCGGCCCCCGCGCGACAGATAAGCAACCACAAAGAGAGCGGCTTTGGGAACCTTCCAAAGCCGCCTTTTGTTGTCGCTTCAGATGGCGGAATCCGGGCAGCTTTCTCCCGCCTCTTCAGCTTGCCTCACCGACACAGCATGCGTACACTATTCCCGCTTGCCACCACGCTTTTGGACAATCCGCTCCACCTCGAGACGCACCAGAGCCGGGGTAGGATCCACGCCGAGCTCGGCGAGTGCCTGGTGGGCCTCCAGCGCGAGGGCCGGATCAATGGCTGCTTCGGCTCTGGCCTTGGGGGAGGGTGATCGCCTGAGCCGAATCATGTTGACCATAAAGGCGCCGCCTCCGGGCTCCTGCTGATAGCTGGCAACGATCCGCCCCTGAAGCCGCCGCAGAAGGTCCGCGATTACCGCTGGCAGAACTGGAGGGCCGATCGAATGCACTCCGCGCCCAGTGATCAGGCGCGCCCTTCCCTCCCCAGCATCGTGCTGAGCTTCGAGCCAGCGCTCGGCCAGACGCTCGGCTTCGTCAGCTGTTTGGCCGTGAAGATCGAGCGTAGGATAAAGCGGGTGGGATGGGAGTGCGGAGGGACGACCCCCACGGCCGCGGGGACTCAAGGCAACAAAAAAGAGCCACGGCTGTCACGGCCGTGGCTCACTGACAAGCTTCTTAGCAATGGATCAGCTGACCGAGTCCTTCAGTCCCTTGCCAGCACGGAAAGCTGCGCTGGTCGACGCGCTGATCTTGATCTCCTTGCCAGTGCGAGGATTCCGGCCGGTGCGAGCCTCCCGTTTGCGAGTCTCGAAGCTGCCGAACCCGGTGATCTGAACCTTCTGCCCACTCTTCAGCGCGCCGGCGATGATGCCACCTTCTACGGAGAACAGAGCATCCACAGCCCGGGAGGCCTCAGCTCGGCTGAGGTTCGTGCGCTCAGCAAGCTTCTGAGTGAGTTCCGATTTATTCACCGCGGGCCTCCTGTGGGGGTGTAGGAAAACGCAGCAAGTTGCAGCGGCAGCGCCGTCGTGCAAGGTAGAGTACGGAGGGTCTGTAATCCCGTCAAGAGAGAGTTTCTGTGCCTTCTGAGAGCAATTTGACGCCTTCCGCGGCGGCCGCAAAAACCATGAGGGAGCTCAGGGTTGCGGGGGAAATCGCCCAGGCATTTCTCACGGCTCACCAGCCTCACGAGGTCTATCGGCTGGCGCTGGAAAGGGTAGCGCCACTGGTCGGTGCCTCCCTCGGTTGCGTCTTCGTTGCGGACGGAGAGTCGGACCTTCTCAAGGTCGCAACGGCCTACAATTGGCCTCAGCGATACGCCAATTACCTCAGCAGCATGCGCGTCCTCATCGGGAACGGCCCGACCGGGCGTGCTGTTCAGGACAACCAGCTCGTGGACGTCGCCGACGTTTTCGCCGATCCGGAGCTGAAGGATTGGTGGGATTCGGCAAAGGAGCTCGGGTTCACCTCCTCCATCGCCCTACCCCTGATCGTCGAGTCGCGGCCGGTCGGCGCCCTCACCTTCTACTTCAGGGACGCTGAGGCTTTCCGTGAGGCCGACAGAAACCTCCTCCGGCTCGTCGCCAATCAGCTCGCCGCTACCGCCGAGAAGGCCCACCTGATCGAGGACCTCCAGCGCGTCAACGAGAAGCTTCGGGAGCAGAATCTTGACCTGGAGGCGAAGTACAAGGAAGCGGACGAGGCGAAGCAGGTGAAGAATGAATTCCTCGCGAATGTCTCGCATGAGCTTCGGACGCCGCTGACCGCAATCCTCGGCTACGCCTATCTACTCAAGGAGGGCGTTTCGGGACCGCTTGCAGAAGAGCAGGCGGCATCAGTGCGGAAGATCGAAGAAGCAGGGGGCCATCTCGTGAGCCTCATCGATGGCCTTGTCGACCTCACTAACCGGAAGCTGGGGCGGGTGCAGTCGAAACCGGAGCTCTGCGATGCCACGGCAATCGCGAGGACGGTGATGTCGAATGCGCCCAGACCGGCTGCGGGCGTGGATCTGCGCACAGAAGCTCCGCCCGAGCGGCTGCCAATGCACACTGACCCCGTCCTCGTTCAGCGCGTGCTTCAGAGCCTTCTCGGGAATGCGATCAAATTCACCAGAAGCGGAAGCGTAACGTTGACGGTGCGGCTGGAGGAGCCGGAGCCGTCCTCTGATGCGATGTACGCCCGTGGTCCGAACATCGTATGGGAAATCACTGACACAGGCGTGGGGATCGAACCGAAGGACCAAGAGGTGATCTTCGACGAGTTCCGTCAGGCAGACGGCTCCGCGACCCGGCGCTTTGGAGGAGTAGGCCTTGGCCTCGCGGTGGCGCGAGGATTGGCTCGGAGACTAGGAGGAGACATCACTTTGAAGTCGGAGCTTGGAGTCGGCTCGACCTTCTCCTTCGTGCTTCCGTCATCGGTCGTGAGAGCCGGCGTGCCGAGTTGATTCATAGCGTTTGAGGAAGCGCCAACCGGTTCAGCGGGATATATTGCAGGGTTGAGCTCGAGCTGATGACGGCTCCCCGAAGCTCACATTGTACATCAGGACCAACTTCTCAACTCAACTCATTCGAATATGCTCCAGTTCTCGTCAAACGTAACCGCGCTCAAACCCTCCGCGACGATGGCAATCGCCACCAAGGCGAAGGAGCTTGCCGCCGCGGGTAACGATATTGTCGACCTCTCAGCCGGTGAGCCCGATTTCCCGACCCCCAGCTTTATATCGGAGGCGGGGATTCAGGCTATTCGCGAGGGGAAGACGCGCTACACACCGGCCGCCGGCATTCCTCAGCTCCGCGTTGCCGTGGCCGAGGATATCGGCCGCCTGGCGGCGCGACCAATCGACGTTGACTCCCAGGGAATCGTGATCACGAGCGGGGCTAAGCAGGCGCTCTTCAACGCGATCTTCTCCATCTTCGGGCCGGGGGACAAGGTGCTCATTCCCGTGCCGTACTGGGTGACGTACCCCGAGCTCGTGCAGCTTGCGCGCGCGGAGCCGGTCTTCGTGGAGGGTGATCCGAACCGGAGCTACAAGGTGTCGGTGGATGATCTCGAGCGAGCTGCCGCGGGCGGGGTGCAGGGTCTGATCCTGAATTCCCCGAGCAATCCAACCGGGGCCGTATACTCGCGAGAAGAGCTCGAGGCGATCGCACGCTGGGCTGCCGAGCGCAAGGTGTGGGTCATCTCCGATGAGATCTACCGCCGGATCTACTTCAAGGGCACGGTTGCGCCGGGAATTCTGGACCTCCCCGCTGAGTTGCTCGAGCGGGTGATACTCGTCGACGGCGCATCCAAGGCGTATGCAATGACTGGCTGGCGGCTGGGTTTCACTTACACGTCGCGGGAGCTTGCCTCGAAGATGACGGCACTGCAGAGCCAGATTACGTCCAACGTCACCACACCGACCCAGTGGGCCGCTCTTGCAGCCTATCAGCGCGTGGACGAGGCCAACGCGGAGATCGAGCGCATGCGCGCCGCGTTCAACCACCGGAAGGACATGCTCGTGCAGCTGTTCCGGCAGCAGCTCCCCGCAGTTCCCTTCGTGAACCCGGATGGGGCCTTCTACTTCTGGGTGGGGACCCAGGGTCTTGCCCGGAATGGAGAGGGATCCTTCGAGCTTTGCGCTCGGCTCCTCGAGGAGACGGGCCTCGCGCTGATTCCCGGCGGGGCATTCGGGAACGACAGCTACTTCAGGATGTCGTACGCCTACTCCGAGGACACGCTAAAGGAAGCGGTGCGTCGTCTCGCCTCAGCCGTGTGATTCTCCACCTGGACGAGGTGGTCGAGAACACCCACCCCCTGAATCTCAGAGACTTAGACGCTCAAATGGAGCGCTCCACCCGCCGGGTGGAGCGCGTCCCACTTTATGAG
>ERZ1066118.1113-NODE-1113-length-18801-cov-12.010135_pt1 | contig 18801 bp, 15 predicted proteins | sample MGYA00382765_ERZ1066118 | MGnify/ENA primary metagenome ERZ1066118 (study PRJEB33369, sample SAMEA5778348) | biofilm metagenome | biome: Industrial cooling water; feature: Water cooling tower basin; material: Biofilm | place: United Arab Emirates | collected...
TCGCGGGCGGCGATGGAACCGCGCAGGCGATGGCGCGGCTGTTCGGCGCGGGCAGCGACGGCTTTCGCGACACTGCGCTGCCCGCCCTTCCTTACGCGATCCCCAACCAGAGCATCGAGGCGGTCGAGGCCGATCTGCCGATCCGGCTCGGCTATCATCGCGGCGAGCTGACCGGCCCAGCGACCTTCTTCGCCGAGAGCTTCCTCGACGAGCTCGCCCGGCTCGGCGGGCGCGACCCGCTGGCGATGCGCATGGCGCTGCTCGGGAGCAACCCGCGGCTGGCGCGCTGCCTTGTCAAGGCGACCGGACTTGCCGGCTGGGACGGCGGCGGGCCCGGAAGCCAGATGGGGCTGGCGGTCCTGAGCGCCTACGGCAGCCACATCGCAGTGGTCGCGAGCGCCTCGGTCGGCCCGGCGGGCGAGATCGTGGTGAGCCGGATGGTCGCGGTGGCGGACTGTGGCCGGGCCGCGAACCCGGCGCTGGTGCGGAGCCAGATCGAGGGCGGGCTGATCGCCGGCCTTTCCCAGGCGACCGCCGCCGCCCCGTCCTTCCGCCACGGCCGGGTGCTCGGGCCGCTCCAGCCGCTCGCGCCGACATTGGCGGGAACGCCCGAGCTACTGGTCGAAATACTGGCTAGCCGGGCGGCGCCCGGCGGAGTGAATGGGCTTGGCGTGGCCGCCGCCCCCGCAGCGGTCGCCAACGCCCTGGCCGCCGCGACCGGACGGCGCTTGCGCTCCCTGCCCCTCGACCCGATGTCCTGAGCTTATGATCCCCCCTTCCGACCACCCCTCCATCCCGCCGCGCAAGGTGGGCGTCCTCCTCATCAACCTCGGCACCCCCGATGCACCGGAGACTCCGGCCGTCCGCCGGTACCTCGCGGAGTTCCTCAGCGACCCGCGGGTGATCGAGATTCCCAAGCCGATCTGGAAGCCGATCCTGCACGGGATCATCCTGCGCACCCGGCCGAAGAAGTCGGCGCACGCCTACAGTCAGGTGTGGACGGAGGAAGGCTCGCCGCTCGCCGCCATCACCCGGCGGCAGGCGGAGAAGCTGCAGGCGCGCTGGGGCGACAAGGTCATGGTCGATTGGGCGATGCGCTACGGCAATCCGGGGCTCAAGCCGGCGGTCGAGAAGCTGAAGGCGGCCGGCTGCGAGCGGATCCTCGCCGCCCCGCTCTACCCGCAATATTGCGCGGCAACGACGGCCACCGCCAACGATGTGGTGTTCGGTGCTCTGGCGACCATGCGCTGGCAGCCGGCGCTGCGCACCCTGCCGCCCTATCATGATTCCCCCAACTATCTCGACGCGCTGCAAAGGAGCATCGAGCGGCAGCTGGCGGCGCTGGACTTCACGCCCGACCGGCTGCTCCTGTCCTATCACGGCATGCCCGAGCGCACGCTCAGGAAGGGCGATCCCTATCATTGCCATTGCCGAAAGACCTCACGCCTGCTGGCCGAGCGGATGAGCATCGCCGTCGACACCGCCTTTCAGTCGCGCTTCGGCCGCGACAAGTGGCTGGAGCCGGCGACCGACGATGTGCTGAAGGCTTACCCGGCTCAGGGCGTCACCAAGGTGGCCATCGCTGCGCCCGGCTTCTCGGCCGACTGTATCGAGACCATCGAGGAACTGGGCATTCGCGGCCGCGAGGACTTCGAAGCGGCCGGCGGCACGCACTTCGCGCGGCTCGACTGCCTCAACGACAGCGAGGAAGGAATGGCGATGCTCGATTCGCTGCTGATGCGCGAGCTTGCGGGCTGGGTGGAGCCTGCCTAGTCTCCTCGTTCTCGGCAGGAGGGAGGCTTCTCATGGCACGGGTTGCGATCGTTACCGGAGGCACGCGCGGCATCGGGGAGGCGATCAGCGTCGCCCTTCGCGATCAGGGCATGACCGTTGCCGCCAACTATGCCGGCAACGATGAACGGGCGAGGGCCTTCACCGAGCGCACCGGCATTCAAGCGTATAAGTGGGACGTCAGCGACCATGACGCCTGCGTCGCGGGCGTGCGGCAGGTCGAGGAGGCGCTCGGGCCCGTCGACGTGCTGGTCAACAATGCCGGCATCACCCGCGACACCACCATGAAGCGAATGGATCACCAGAAGTGGCAGGAGGTGATCGACACCAACCTCGGCGGCTGCTTCAACATGGCCAAGGCGGTGTGGGACGGGATGAGCGCGCGCAAATACGGGCGCATCGTCAACATCGGCTCGATCAACGGGCAGGCCGGCCAGTACGGCCAGGTCAATTATGCCGCGGCCAAGTCGGGCATTCACGGCTTCACCAAGGCGCTGGCGCAGGAAGGCGCGCGGGCCGGCATCACGGTGAATGCCATCGCGCCCGGCTATATCGACACCGACATGGTGGCGGCGGTGCCGGAGGATGTGCTGGGCAAGATCGTCGCCCGCATTCCAGTCGGGCGGCTCGGCCGGGCCGACGAGATCGCCCGCGGCGTCGCCTTCCTGGTGGACGAGAATGCCGGCTTCGTGACCGGTTCGACCCTGTCGATCAACGGCGGGCAGCACATGTACTGAGCGGCGGGTGCGCGGGAAGGCGACAGGCCCTCCCCGCGCCTCCGCCGGCTCAGCCGGCTCAGCCGAGCATGTAGCCGACGACCCGCCATTCTGCGCCTTCGCGGACCAGCGACAGGGTTTCATTGACCTGCCCGCCCCTGGCGAAGGTCGTCCGGAAGCGAACGGTCATGTAGCCGTTCGGCGGCGCCGGCACGAACTCCTCGCCACTGGGGAGCCGTTCGAGCACGTCGCCGAGCGGCACCCGGGCAGTCTCGGAGGCGGCCTGCCAGCGCGCGACCGTATTCGCGTGGCGGAAGGTGGCACCGGTGGCGCTCCAGCTTTCCTGCCAGCGCTGGCCATCGACGAGGGTGAGCCAGCGCAAAGCCGCGCCGGTCGCTTCCGACTGGACCGCCGGAGCCATGGCAGCAGCCGAAGGCGGCGGGTCGGACTGAGGAGCGAGCGCGAGGGTCAGGGCCGATAGGATCAGAAGCATGATCGTTCCTCCTGCCACCAGGGCAAGCTGTGGTCCGGAGTGGGACCTTGGCGGCGAGGCGGCTTGTGCGTGGTCAGCGGCCCCGAGCGCATCCCCAGAAAGGCTGTCCCCAAGTCTTTCGGGGACGGACTTCTCCTGCTCGCGGAGCAGGCGGGCGGCCTCGCGGCTGCTCGACACGCCGAGCTTGCGGCGGGCGTCGCGCAGACGCTCGTTGATCGTGTGGACCGACAGGCCAAGATGGCGGGCGAGCGACTTGGTGTCATGCCCCTCGGCCATGAGGCGAAGGGTGAGCCGTTCCTTTTCGGTCAAGGCTTCAAGGCCGCTCTGCATCGGCCACGGCTAGCAAGAGCGGAAGGCGCCGAGCCACCCCGAATTTTCTGGGGTGGGATCGTTAGGCGCTCGGCCTTGTTGAGAGTGGGTTGCTTCTACAAGTTGGTGTTGTGCAGGAAATCCTTACCTACTCCCCGCCGGTGAAGCGTAGCGTGCTCATCCGGGGTCATCAGACCAGCATCAGCCTGGAACCGATCTTCTGGCGCGCGCTGGAGATTGCGGCGCAGGACTCGGCGATGCCGGTCAACGCGCTCGTGGCCGAGGTGGACGAGGAGCGGCTGAAGGTGTCCGATCCGCCCAATCTGACGAGTGCGCTGAGGCAGTGGCTGTTCGGGCGGGCGCTGGGGGGATAGCGTCCCCTTCGCGAAGGCGGGGCCTGGGCGTCGGAGCGCCTAAGCTCCCACGGCCTGGGTGTGCGCAGGGGCGACGGACTGGAACACCGCCTCCGCGAATCGCGCTTCCGCCACCGGCGCGCAGTGGAGGAAGAGGGCCGGTTCGATCAGCTCGAGCTCCATGACGAGGAGCCCGCCGTCGCGGCCGCGGATAAGGTCGACGCGGGCATAGGTGGTGCCCGCCGGCGCCGCGGCGAGGGCTGCTTCGGCGATGGCCAGCGATCCCGAGGGTGCTTCCACCGCTTCGGTCGAGCCGCCATGTTCGGGCTGGACTCGGTAGTCGCCGCTTCTTGGCCGCTTCAGCACCGAATGGCTGAAGCGTCCGCCGAAGTAGATCAGGCTATATTCGCCTTCGTCCACGACTGCCGGGAGCCAGGGCTGGACCAGCATGCGTCGGCCGTGGACTTCCTCCGGCACCGGCTGGCCCGGGCCGAGCTGGTAGGTGCCCCAGGCGCTGGCCGAGACCGGCGGCTTGATCACCAGCCGGTCGCTGGCGAGCACGCCGTGAGCGGCGGTCAGGGCCGCTTCGTTGAGATGGTCGACGGCAAGCGTCGGAACAGTCGGAACGCCCTTGTCCTTGAGCTCGCCGAGATAGGCCTTGTCGCTGTTCCAGCGCAGGACCGAAGGCGGGTTGCGCACCGGCAGGCCGTCGGCGTCAAGACGATCGAGAAAGGCCAACCACTCGGCATGGCGCAGGTGATAGCCCCAGGTGACGAGCGGCAGGATGAGGTCGAAAGAGGCAAGGTCGTCCGCCTGGGTCCAGGAGACGCCCTCCACTTCAGCCCCCGCACTGCGGAGGACGCGCGACTGTACGCCGAAGGCCCAGTCCCACTCGACGCCATAATCCGGCGCCGGAGTCAGCATCGCGATCCGCATGCTCGTCAGCGCGCCAGGAGGATCCGGGCCTGGCTGGCGATCTGCGCCAGCATCGGCACGGTCACGGCCCCGCTGAGGCGGGCGCGATCCACCAGCCGGCGGAACTGGTCGATGCGCGGACCGCAGCGCTGCGCCCATTGCTCCACCGCCGCTTGCGGATTGTCGCCGCGCCCGCGCGCCAGCCAGTCGAGGCGAAGCTGCTCGAAGTCGCGGGCGAGGCCGGCGATGAGCAGCCGCTCCCAGGTGTCGGCAGGGTTGAGCCGCACGGCCTGGCTCTGCGCCCAGTCGAGCCCAAGCCGTTCGCCGAGGCGGACATATGCCTGAGTGAGGGCAAGTTCGTCGACCTGACGGCGGGCGGCGAGGGCTGCGATGCCGAACACGCCGTCGAGCTCGTACAGCTTGACGAGGCCGCGGGTGATCTCGGGCGAGGCGCCCATCCCCTCGAGCAAGGCCTGACGGGCGCTGGCCTGAGCCTTGACCTCGGCGCGGATGATGCCGCGCGCCGCCTCGTTAACCTTGTTGAGGCCAGGCTCGAGCAGGGTCACCAGCGTCGACACCTGGGTCTCGCCGCCGCTCGCGCGAAGGATGTCGCTGACATGGTTGCGGACGCTCTGCGCGGCCATGGCGAACAGGTCGAGCCGGACGGCCTCCGTCACCTCGGCCTCGTCGATCCGCTGCCACAGGAGGTCGAGCTGGAGCAGCCGCTCGGCGGTGAGGAACGCGGCGATCACCTGGCCGAGCGAGCTGCCCTCTTCTTCCGTGAGGTCCAGCGCGACGCTGGGCCCGAGCCGGTTGACGACGCGGTTGGCGACCTTGGTGGCGAGGATCTCGTGGCGGAGGCGGTGGCGGAGAACGGACTCGCGGTGCCGTTCACGCATCGGTGCCGGAAAGGCCGCGAGCAGCTGCTCGGCAAGCAGCGGATCGTCGGCGAGGCGAAGCTCCTCGGCCGCGTCCTGAAGGGCGAGCTTGGAAAGGCTCAGCAGGACCGCGAGTTCGGGCCGCGTTAGGCCGCGGTTCTCGGTGCCGCGGCGGAGCAGCTCCTCGCTGGTGTCGAGGCCCTCCACCCGGCGGTCGAGCCGGCCGGAAGTCTCCAGCAGCTCAAGGGTGCGCACCTGCCCGGGAAGGGCGGCAGCCCCGCCCCGCTCGGCCACCGACAGCGCCAGTGTCTGGAGGCGATTGTCCTCCAGCACCAGCGCGGCGACCTCGTCGGTCATGGCGGCGAGCAGTTCGTTGCGCGCCTCCAGTTCGAGACGGCCGTCAAGCATCTCCTGATTGAGGGGGATCTTGATGTTGACCTCATTGTCCGAGCAGTCGACGCCTGCCGAATTGTCGATGAAGTCGGTGTTGCAGCGGCCGCCGTGCTCGCTGAACTCGATCCTTGCGGCCTGAGTGATGGCAAGGTTGGCGCCTTCGCCGATGACCTTGGCCCGCAGTTCCGCCGCATCGACACGCAGGGCGTCATTGGCCGGGTCGCCAACCGCGCTATGCGCCTGCGAGCGGGCCTTCACATAAGTGCCGATGCCGCCGAACCAGAGCAGGCCAACGGGCGCCTTCAGGATGGCGGAGATCAGCGCCGGCGGGTCGATCGGGCCCGGCTCGATGCCGATCGCCGCCGCGGCCTCGGGCGACAGATCGATCTGCTTTTCGGAACGGGAAACGATCATCGCCCCGCGGCTGAGCCTGGACCGGTCGTAATCGTCCCAGCTGGAGCGCGGCAGGTCAAACAGGCGCTGGCGCTCCTCCCAGCTCACGGCCGGGTCGGGATCGGGATCGAGGAAGATGTGGCGGTGGTCGAACGCGGCGACCAGCTTGATCGCCCTCGACAGCAGCATGCCGTTGCCGAACACATCGCCCGACATGTCGCCGCAGCCGGCCACGGTGACCGCCTCGCTCTGGATATCGATACCCACTTCGAGGAAATGGCGCTGGACGCTGACCCACCCGCCGCGGGCGGTGATGCCCATGGCCTTGTGATCGTAACCGTTGGAGCCGCCGGAGGCGAAGGCGTCGCCCAGCCAGAAGCCGCGTTCGAGCGCGATGGCGTTGGCAACGTCGGAGAAGGTTGCCGTGCCCTTGTCGGCCGCGACCACGAAATAGGGATCGTCCCCATCGTGAACGACGACGCCGTGGGGATGACGGACTGTGCCCTCGACGATGTTGTCGGTGACCGACAGGAGCGAGCGGATGAAGATGCGGTAGCTTTCGGTGCCTTCCGCGAGCCACGCCTCGCGGTCCACTGCCGGCGAGGGGAGCTTCTTGGGGTAGAAGCCGCCCTTGGCGCCGGTCGGCACGATCACCGCATTCTTGACCAGCTGCGCCTTCATCAGGCCGAGGATCTCGGTCCGGAAGTCGTCGCGGCGGTCGGACCAGCGGAGGCCGCCGCGGGCGATCGGGCCGCCGCGCAGGTGAATGCCTTCCACGCGCGGGCTGTAGACCCAGATCTCGCGATAGGGGATCGGCGCGGGAAGGCCGGGAATGCGCTTGGGGTCGAGCTTGAACGCCAGCGCCTCGCCGGCACGCGGTGCGAAAGCGTTGGTGCGCAAGGTCGCGTCCACCACGCTGCGGTAGAGACGCAGGATCCGGTCATCGTCGATCGCCTTGACGCCCTGCAGCGCGGCATCGAAGGCGCTGCGCTCCGCACCGGCGGCGGACTCACGATCGGCGCGAGCGGGATCGTGGGCGGCGGCAAACCAGCCGACCAGCGCCTTGGTCGCCGCGGGCGAGCGCCTCAGCGCATCGACCACGGTGACGAGACCGTAGGCGACGCCGGTCTGGCGGAGGTAGCGGAACCAGGCACGAAGCCAGACCACCGGCTGCGGGTCGAGCCCGGCGAGCAGGACCAACTGGTTGAACTCGTCGTCTTCCGCCTCGCGCTGGAGCACGGCGGCGATGGCGCCCTCGATCACGTCGGTTCGGGACAGGACATTGTCGATGTCGGCGCCGGGCAGGTCGACCCGGAAGTCGTGGATGTGGCCGAGCCGGCTGTCGTCGCCGAGCGGAGTGGGGCGCTCCTCCACCACCTGAAAGCCGAAGTTCTCCAGCACGGGCACGGCCTCGGACAGGGGAATGAGGCCGCCGGCACGGTAGAGCTTGAGGCGGAGCTTGCCGGTGCGTTCGTCGCGGTAGAGCCGAACGTCGCGATCGGCGCTGCCTTCGAGAGCGGCGAGGCGCAGGATGTCGAACGCCGCTTCGCCCGACGAGGCGCGGGTGCGATATTCTTCCGGAAAGCCGCCAAGGTACGTCAGTGCGAGCCGGGTGGCGCGGCCGCTGCCGACGCGTTCGACCAGCGCATTCTCAACCGCCGGGGCCCAGCCGCGGACCTTCTCGACCAGTTCCTCGTCGAGCCCGGCGACGTCGGGCAGCGGACGGGTGGGCGCAAAGCCGAGGGTGAAGCGGATCAGCGCGAGGTCGCCATCGCCAAGCTCCACCGCCCAGTTGGTGACGGAGGACAGCACCGCTTCCTCGATCATGCGGGCGATCGCCTGGCGGCGGGCAGTGGTGAGCTCGTCGCGCGGAAGCCAAACGAACGCGAACAGGTGCCGCTTCAGGGCGCCGGGGAGCAGCAGAAGGGCCGGGCGGGGGCGGTCGGCAAGGCTCATCGCCGTCAGGGCCGCGGTGCGGACCTCCGCCACGTCGAAGCTGACGAGAAGGTCATGCGGAAGGGTCGACACGGCATGGGCCAGCGCCTTGGCGCCATGGCTGGCCGGAGCGAAACCGAGTTCCCGGTCGAGGTCGAGCAGGCGCTGGCGGATAACGGGTATCGCCATCGGCGGCGTGCGAAGCGCCGCGCTGGTCCACAGCCCGGCATGGATCGACAGGGTGCCGTCTGAAAGGCGAACGATGATCACGTCGAGCGGCACCCGGCGGTGGACCGGCGACACACGGTCGGCCTTGAGCGCGAGCACCGGGCGCGACTCCCGCGCGATGCCGTCGAGCAGGCTGCGCGTGTCCTCGGCGCTCCACAGGTCGATCCCGGACTGCGACAGGATGCCGAGGCCCTCCTGCCGGCTTCCGTCCAAGGACAGCAACTTGTGCCCGAGCAGGGTGAAGTGGTTGTCGGCCAGCCAGCGAAGAAGCGCTGCACTTTCGGCGTCCATCGGTTCGACCGCGGCCGCATCGGCGGCCATCCGCTCGGCCATGGCCTTCCAGTCGCTCACCGCCGCGCGGACGCAGGCGAGCACCGACTCGATCTCCTGCACCAGCTCCTGGCGGCCCCGCGCGTCGGCCCGGTCGAGCTCGACGTAGATGACTGATTCCGGTTGACCCGAGCCGAGCGAGACCAGCTGTCCGCCGCGCCGCTCCGCCTGCAGGATGGGATGAAGGAGGCGGTGAACGGTCAGGCCATGGCCGGCGATGACGCCCGCCACGCTGTCGACCAGAAACGGCATATCATCGTTGACGATGACCAGCCGCATGACCCTTTTGCCGGCCTCGCCGCCGACGGATTCCAGTCGGAGCGCGATCTTGCCAGGCTCGCGCTGCGCCGCGACGCTGGCGATGAACGCGCCGGCATCCTGCTGCTCCACTGCGCTGAAGCCTTCGGTTTCGCCCGGCAGTGCGCCGTCCAGCAGGGCCGAAGAATAAGCGTCCGCCAACGACTGGGACGCGCGGGGGTCAGCCGCCATGGTGTATCGAAGCTCCGCCCGTGAGAAGTTGGGCCGCGTCTAGACCCGGGGGACAGGCGTCACAACCCCGGGCGCTCGTCAGGCGAGGCGGCGGAGAGCTTTCTCGAGCAGCTGAAGGTCGTTGACCGCCGTGACGGGCTGGACCTGCCCGTCGGGCCCGCGGCGAACAAGGACAAGGGTGAATTCATCGTTGCCGGCAAGGCTGCCGAGCGAGCGAGGCTGGGCCGAGCGAAGCTTCACCCGGGCCCGGTCGGCGCGCGTGTCGAGCCGCGGCTCGGGGCGGCGGGCATTGCGCTCGGCGGCGACCAGGCCCTTGAGCCCGCCCGAATGGCTTTCGATGAAGGACAGAAAGCCTTCGAAGTCGATGCCGCAACGCTCGGCATAGGCGAGAGCGGCGGCGAACTCGGTCAGCCGCGCCTTGTCATAGTCGATCCCGAAGACGAGCTTCACGATCGGAGTCATCGGCGCGCGCGCCTGTGCCTTGAGGCCGGCATCCTCGAGGATCTCGGCATAATCCTCCGGGACGCGCCGGGCGGCGACGGCGAAGTCGTAGGCAAGGGCAAGTGCCCGATAGAGCGCGGCCCGGCTCCTGCCATCGGCGGCCTTCAGGACTTCGGCAGTTTCGCGCGCGGCCGACAAACGGTCGGCAAGGCCCGCATCCTCGTCGAGCACGAGCGGCAGGTCAGCTTCGCCGCCCTCCCCGCCATCGAAAACGAGCGCGTGGGTGAGGTCGAGCAGGTCGTCGAACGGCTCCGCCACAAGGGGAGCCGAGGCGGTGGAAGCCTTCCAGTTGATCACGCCATAGATGAAGTCGATCGCCTCGCCGTTCGACGAGAAAGGCATGAGAATGCCGCGATAACAGATGTCCTGGCCGCGCTGGTTGGTGAACTCGGCCTCGAAGCCGATCGGGGCGCGGTTGGCGAGAATCTGCATGTAATGGTCGGTTAGCCGGCTGAGCAGCGAACGCGGCGGCACGTCGGCGATGGTCCGGACCTCGTCCCCGATCTCACACTCCTCGCGCAGCGCATTGCCGATGAAGCTCGTCACCGGGTCGTGCGGATCGGCCGTGAAGTCGAGCAGCAGGCTGTTGTCGGCAAAGTCGCGGATATCCGCGGGATCGAGATCCTCGATCGACGGAAAGTCACGGCCGCGCAGCAGCGATGCCCAGTAATTGTAGGCGCGCACGTGCATCCGCCGCTCGTCGGTGCCGATCGCGTAGTCCGCCGGCTCGCAGTCCGCGGCGACGCTTACAGGAAGGATGCCGTCCATGATTCCCGGATTACCCCCAATCAGGATCATTTGGCGCAAACTGCGTTACCAGAAAGTTAAGTATAACGGTTCGACTCGGCTGGGAATCCTCTTGTCGCAAGCGGGGAGTCGAAAAGACCGGTTCGGACATTTGCTGCTTTGAGATGGACTCGTCCCTGATCTGCGGCGCGCGTTACTGGCCTGAACACAAGGCGCTGGAACTCTGCCTCGCGAGCGGTCGGCGCTACCTCTACCTCGGAGTGCCGCAGGAGGTGGCCGAAGGCTTCTCCCGGGCCTCGTCCAAGGACGCTTATTTCAACCGCGCCATTCGCGGCAGGTTCGACTGCCACCCCCTTCGCGACCAGGATGAACACAAGCGTGCGGTGAACGACTGAGCCGGCGCCAACTTAGCTGCTGAAGTGCAATCCCAGCCAAGGACAAGGGTGCTCGCGTCAAGGAACGCTTGACCGCTGCCGGCGTTCGTTTCGCCGCAACAACAGGAGCTTTGCTGGCATGTCCGACATCAATCGCGACGGCGTCGACGATGGCCGAGTGGTCGAGCGCACCACCGTGATCAACACCGACAGCGGCGGCGGAAGCGGCGCCATCGTCGCCATTGTCCTGATCATCGCCCTGCTGGTCCTTGCCTATCTGTTCCGCGACCAGCTCGGCTTCGGCGGAGGTGCTTCGGTGCCCGAGCAGATCGAGGTGAAGGTGGACAACGACTGACGAAGGACCAAAGCTCGTCACTCTGTTTCGGGGCCTTGGTGAAGGGCGCGTGCCTCCTTTCCAGCCCTGCCCGGCAGGCGTAAGGCAGGGCGGATGCTGACCACCACCACCCCCGCCTATCTTCCCGGCTTCGGTGGCCATGTCGCCACCGAAGCCGTTCCCGGAGCACTTCCCAAGGGCCGCAATTCGCCGCAGCGGCCGGCCTTCGGCCTTTATGCCGAGCAGGTGTCGGGCACCGCCTTCACCATGCCGCGCCACGAAAACCGCCGGTCGTGGCTTTACCGCCTCCGCCCGACTGCCGACCACCGGCCCTTTGCTCCCTACGAGGGCGCGCCGGGCCTGCGCTTCGACAAGGCCGAGCCGCTCGCCCCCAACCGGCTGCGCTGGGACCCGATCCCGGAGCCTGCGCCGGGCACCGACTTCGTCGACGGCCTCACCACCGCCGTCTTCAACCGCGCTCCGCACGAGCTCGAGGGCGTTGCCGTCCACCTCTACGCCGCCAATCGGGAGCGGGCCGACCGGGTCTTCTTCTCGGCCGATGGCGAGCTTCTGTTCCTGCCCCAGGAGGGCAGGCTCGAACTGCTGACTGAGCTTGGCCGGCTGGAGATCGCGCCGGGGCAGATCGCGCTGGTGCCGCGCGGGATCCGCTTCAAGCTGCTCCTGCCCGACGGCGCGGCGCGCGGCTACCTCACGGAAAATCACGGCGCGCCCTTCCGGCTGCCTGACCTCGGGCCGATCGGCGCCAACGGCCTTGCCAATCCGCGCGACTTCGAAACTCCCGTGGCCTGGTTCGAGGACCGCGACGAGCCGACGGAGGTCATCCAGAAATATGGCGGAAGGCTGTGGACCACGACCCTCGACCATTCGCCGCTGGACGTGGTCGCCTGGCACGGCAACCTCGCGCCGTTCCGCTATGATCTGGCGACCTTCAACACGATCGGCACCGTCAGCTTCGACCATCCCGATCCGTCGATCTTCACCGTCCTGACCTCGCCCAGCCACATGCCGGGCCGGGCCAATGCCGACTTCGTCATCTTTCCGCCGCGCTGGATGGTGGGCGAGGACACGTTCCGGCCGCCCTGGTTCCACCGCAACGTCATGAGCGAATGCATGGGGCTGCTGACGGGCGAATATGATGCCAAGGCAGAAGGCTTCCGCCCCGGCGGCCTCTCCGTGCACAACATGATGAGCGGGCACGGGCCCGACGTCGACACCTGGCGCAAGGCGAGCGAGGCGGAGCTGAAGCCGGTGAAACTCGATGGCACCATGGCCTTCATGGTCGAAAGCTGCTGGCCGTTCGAGGTCGCGGCAGACGCGCTTGGCCGCGCGCAGAGCGACTATGACCTCGCCTGGGCCGACTTTCCCAAGGCGCGCCTGCCGTGAGGATCGACGACACCCATCATCCGGCGCTCACCTCCTGGGTGGAAAGCGCCAACGGCCATTCCGACTTTCCCATCCAGAACCTTCCCTTGGGCGTGTTCAGCGCCGACGGTTTGGAGCGGCGGATCGGGGTGGCGATCGGCGACTTCATCCTCGATCTTCAGGCCGCCGCTTATGCGCTCGACGACGCCTGGGCCGACGAACTCGCCCAGCCGGTGCTGAACGCCTTTCTGTCGCTCGGGCGGGGGCCGCGCGTCGCCCTTCGCCAGCGCCTGTCCGAGCTGCTCGGCGACGAGGCGCATCGGGAGACGCTTGAAGGGGCGCTGATCGGCCAGTCGGAAGCGACCATGCACCTGCCGACGATCGTCGGCGATTATACCGACTTCTACGTCGGCATTCACCACGCGACCAATGTCGGGCGGCAGTTCCGGCCCGACAATCCCCTGCTGCCCAACTACAAATATGTGCCGATCGGCTATCACGGCCGCGCGTCCAGCGTGCGCGTGTCGGGCGAGCCGGTGCTTCGCCCCGCGGGACAGCGCAAGCCGCCGGAGGCCGAGGTGCCCGTCTTCGGCCCCTCGCGCCGGCTCGACTATGAGCTGGAGCTGGGCGTCTGGGTCGGTCCTGGCAATGCGCTTGGCGAGCCGATCCCGATCGACGAGGCCGAGGAGCATGTTGCCGGCTTCTGCCTTCTCAACGACTGGTCGGCGCGTGACCTCCAGGCGTGGGAATATCAGCCGCTCGGGCCGTTCCTCGCCAAGAACTTTCTCACCAGCGTCTCGCCCTGGCTGGTGACGCCCGAGGCGCTGGCGCCGTTCATGACGACGGCCTTTCCGCGTTCCGAAGGCGATCCGCAGCCGCTCGACTATCTTCAGGGCGGGTCGGAGAAGCCGGGGCTCGGGCTGACCGTGGAGGCTTTTCTCACCACCCGGGCGATGCGCGACGCGGGCCTCGCGCCGCACCGCCTCAGCCGCGGCGTCGCGGCCGATGCCATGTACTGGACGGTGGAGCAGATCATCGCCCACCACAGCTGCAACGGCTGCAACCTCCAGCCCGGCGACCTGATCGGCACCGGCACCTTGTCGACCGCCTCGCCAGACGGCCTCGGCTCGCTGCTCGAGATCAGCCAGGGCGGCAAGGCCCCGCTGACGCTTCCGACCGGCGAGCAGCGCAGCTTCCTCGAGGAGGGTGACGAACTGGTGCTGACGGCGCGGGCAGTGGCGGAGGGGTTTGCCAGCATCGGCCTTGGCGAATGCCGGGGGCTGGTGGTCGGATGAGGCTTGCTTGTTCCACGGCAAGAGTCGGGGCCCAGTCACTATTCGCCAAGGCACTGCGCTCCGGCCTTCGCCGGAGCACCATGGTGCTTGCCCTTTTCCTCGCCACTCCCGTGGCCGCTCAGCTGTCCCGCCCCGAGCAGGCGATGCAGGCGACCGTCGCGGCCGAGCAGGAGCGGACCCTTGCCCTCCTCGAGCGGATGGTGAACCAGAATAGCGGAACGTTGAACGCCGAGGGCGTCGAGAAGGTGGCGGCGATGGTCCGGGCCGAGCTCGAGCCCCTCGGCTTCAAGGTGCGCTGGCTGCCGATGCGCGAGGCCGGGCGCGGCGGGCACCTCGTCGCCACCCATGCCAGACAAAGGGGACGCAAGCGGCTGCTGCTGATCGGCCACCTCGACACGGTGTTCGAGCCCGACTCCCCCTTTCAGCGCTGGACCCGCGAGGGCGACAGGGGGCACGGCCCGGGCGCGGCCGACAACAAGGGCGGGATCGCCGTCATCATCGCCGCGATCCGCGCGATGAAGGCGGCCGGCACCCTGCGCGGCGCCAACCTCACCGTCTTTCTGACCGGCGACGAGGAGGATCCCGGCCTCCCCCAGGCAATCTCGCGCCGCGACCTGATCGCTGCGGGGAAGCAGGCCGACGTCGCACTCGATTTCGAGGGCCTCAGCCGCGAGAACGGCCGGGACATGGGCTCGATCGCTCGGCGATCGGTCAACGACTGGACGCTGACGGTCCGCGCTCGCGGCGCCCATTCGAGCGGCATCTTCTCCCGCTCGGCCGGCTATGGCGCCAATTACGAGCTGGCGCGGATCGTCGACAGCTTCCGGCGCGAGCTGAGCGAACCGGCGCTGACCTACAATGTCGGCCTGATCGCCGGCGGGGTCTCTGCTCGCCTCGGCTCCGGCCGCGACCGGGCAGAAGTGACGGGCAAGGCCAACATCATCGCCGAGGAGGCGGTCGCGCGCGGCGACCTTCGCGCCCTGAGCCGTGAGCAGCTCGACCGGGCAATGGCGAAGATGCAGGCGATCGTCGCGCAGCCGCTGCCCGGAACGCTCGAAGCCAAACTGGTCTTCGAGGAAGGCTATCCGCCGATCGCGCCGACGGAGGGCAGCCGGGCGCTGCTCGGGCGGTTGAACAAGGTCAACGCCGACCTCGGCCTGCCGGTGATGGAGGAGCTCGATCCGGTGCGACGCGGAGCCGGGGACATCAGCTTCGTCGCCGCGGACGTGGACGGGCTGGTCGGGCTTGGCCCGGCGAGCGGCGGCACGCACACGGACGAGGAGCGGGTCGACATCCCTTCCCTCTGGCGGCAGGCGACCCGCGCCGCCATCCTGATGAGCCGCCTTTCCCGGGAGCGTCGCTGATGGACGTCGTCAATAACGTTGCTTCGCAGCGTTTCGAGATCCGCCTGCCCGACGGCGCGGTCGCCTTTGCGGATTATCGCCCGATGAAGGGCAAGGTCATGTTTCCGCATACGGTCGTGCCGCCGGCGCACGAAGGCAAGGGCATCGGCTCGGCGCTGGCCCGGACCGCGCTCGCCTGGGCGCGCGAGCAGCAATTGCAGGTCATCCCGGCCTGCTCCTTCTTCGTCGCCTACATGCGGAGGCACCCCGAGACGCATGATCTTCTCGACCCCGGGTTCCGGCAGCAGGTCGCCGGCTGACCGGCAGTCATTGTTGCACGGGCGCACTTGTCACCAGCCCGCCACGCTTGCCATAGCGAGCACCGGATCGGCCCGTTGGCCGGAATGGGAGGGAAAACCATGATTCAGCGTCTTCGGCTCAGCGCCCTGTTCGGCGCCACTGCGCTTGCGGCCATCGCCGTCGCCAGCCCCGCGTCGGCTCAGCGGGTCGATCGCATCGTCACCTTCGGCGACAGCTATGCCGACGACGGCAATGCGCTGGAGCTTGGCGGGCTCAACCCCAACACCTTCCAGAACGGCATCTACCGAACCGGCCGCTTCTCGGGCGGCACCAACTATGTCGATACGCTTGGCGCTCTGCTGAACGTGCCGATCGAGAATTTCGCGCTGGGCGGCGCGTCGGCGGTCCGCGGTGCTCCGGCCACCCAGTTCGACCTTCAGCTTCAGGTCGACCAGTTCCTCAACGTCGGCACCCAGCTTCCGGCTTTCCCGAGCGGCCAGCCGACCTTCGGCAAGGGCGACCTCGTCACCGTGTCGATCGGCGGCAACGACGCGCGCTACTTCCAGCAGGGCGTGTACGGCGCCTTCACCGTCAATGACGCGATCAGCGCCACCCGCACCCAGCTCGACCGGCTGGTGAATGCCGGTGCGCCGACCATCAGCTTCCTTGCCGGCAACACTGCGCAGCTTCCGGAGGTCGCCACCAACCCGGCGGCGCAGGCGACCCGCAATGCCTTCTCCACCAGCTTCAATGCCGGCGTGCAGAACATCCTCGCCGGCTATGCCAGCCGGGGCACGGTAGTCCATTATCTCGACCTAACGCGCGTGCTCCAGCGCGTGCAGGAGAATGGCGCCGCCTTTGGCCTGCCCAACGGCGTGGTCTGCCCGCCGACCACCGCCAACGTGCTGAGCGGCTGTGCCGGTTTCCTCTTCTATGTCGATGCGCTGCACCTGAGCTCAGACGGCTTCCGGGTGGTCGGACAATATGTCCAGCGCCAGCTCCAGGCACCGCTCAGCATCGGCGCCACCAGCGACGTCGCGCTCGACACGGCGCGCCAGTTCGGCCGCACGCTGAACAGCCGCATGGACCTCGGCAGCCCGCGCGACGGCGAAGTGCTCGAAGGGATGCGCCTGTTCGCGGTCGGCGACAGCTTCAGCCGCGATGTCGGCATGAGCGACGTGACCGACGCCTTCGATCTCGACGGGGCCGGCGGCACTGCCGGGGTCGAGCTTGGTCTTGGCACTAATGGCCTCCTCGGCGTCGCTGGCAACTACAGCAAGGCCCGCGCCAAGTTCTCCGCTCAGCCGACCCGGGTGGAAGGCACGGCCCTTCAGCTAGGCGCTTACGCCTCCTTCGCGCTCGGGCCTGTCTTCGTGCAGGGCCATGCCGGCGCCGGCCGCACCGAATATGACGTGTCGCGCGCGGGCGTGATCGATAATCTGTCGGCAAGCCCGGAAGGCAGCCATGTGGTCGCGGGCGCCAAGGCCGGCTTCCTGGCGCCGATCGGCGGCTTCCGCATCGGCCCGGTGGCGGCGATCGACTATGCCCGGGCCAAGGTCGACGGCTACACGGAGGAAGGCGATGCGGCACTGGCGCTGACCGTGTCCGACATGCGCTATTCGGCGCTGGTCGGCGGCCTCGGGCTCGAGCTGCGCGGCGACTTCGATGCCGGCGGATCCGCGCTCCGTCCCTTCGCCTCGGCCATGCTGGAGAAGGATCTGAAGGGCGACGGCCGCGCTTTCACCTTCGCCCAGACCACCTCGCCCACCATCGTCAACCGCTTCGACCTCGGCGAGCGGGACACGGGGCTCTACACCCGCTTCGCGGGCGGCGCCTCGGCTGCGATCGGCGAGCGGGTGCAGCTCGACGTCCACGCCAGCACCACCGCCGGCAAGGAGCAGGGCAACGAGGTCAGCGCCCACGTCGGAGTGCGCCTGGGCTTCTAGGCGTTTCTTCCTGACCGGATGAAGTGAAAGCCACTCCAGCGCTTCGGTGCTGGAGTGACTTTCTTCATGTTCGGCGCATCAGAGCGCGAGCCGGACGAGCTTGCCCAGTGGCAGGGCCACGCCGCCGATGCCGACCCAGGTCTCGCCGTCGCGGGCAACCACTTCGTCCACCCTGCCCAGGCTGGTGAGATCCGCCTTCAGCGCCCCGCCGCTGGAGTCGCGCGCCACCAGCCGCAGCACATAGGCCCCCTCCCCCGCCTTCCCTCCGCCGGCGAGAGTTCCGTCCCATTGGAGCGCGCCGCTTGCCGAGGCTTCGACCGGCGGCCGTGCGACCACCTGTCCGCGGCTGTCGAGGATCTCCGCTTCGAGCGTTGCAGGGGCCTTGTCGAAGGTCCAGCGCCACTCCGCCGGCGTGTCGGAGGTGAGGCCGGACACGCTGCTGTCGAATTCAGCCGTACGGCCGATCAGCTGACCGGCGCGGGTCAGCTCATCGCCCGACAGGTTCGTGAGAATGTCCTTCAGCACGCCTGTCTGCTGGATCGTCTGCTCAACCTGCGAATACTGCACAAGCTGCTGGGTGTATTCCGAGCTGTCCATCGGATCGAGCGGGTCCTGGTTCTGCATCTGCGTGGTGAGCAGCTTCAGGAACATGTCGAAGTCGCCGCCGGCACTGCCGAACAGGCCGCGGGCCTTGGGCGTCTCAGCGGCGGGCGTGATGGCGGTCATGAGAAGATCCTTCAGGCAAGTAGATCGATCCGGCCCGGGCTTGCGACAGGGCGGAAGGCCGGTGCGGCGGGATCGGGAAAGAAGTCGGCGAGCATGCGCGCATTGGCGCTCCGCTGCTGCTGGTGCGGCGCATCATGATGGCCCTGGCCCTGGCCTTGGGAGGAGCCACTGAAGCTGCTGCCGTTCTGCCCGGCGGGGGTGTCGGCGCGACCTTCGAACCGCGGCGCTGCGACGTCGCCCTTCAGCCCGGCTTCGGCCATGGCCCGCTGAAGCTCGGCACCGCCGAGGCGCAGCTGTTCCAGCACCCGCGGCTGATCCGCGCTGATCACCGCCTGCACGCCGCCCTGCTCGTCGAAGCGGAGCTGGACCTGGATCCGGCCGAGGTCGGCGGGCTCGATCCGGAGCACCAGTTCCTCGCTGCCGCCGCCCGGGCCGAGCCGCCGCGCGATGACGAGCCCGACCTGCTCGGCAAAGCGCGGCGAGAAGAAGGGCAGCGGGGGATCGATGCTGGCGGGAGGCGACGCGGTGCGGGTCTCGCTGAGCTGCGGCGCGGACGGAGTGGCGATCGTCGAGGGTTGCGGCGGTAAGGCGCCGTCCCGCTCGGCCGGGAGGGCTGGCGATTGAAGCTT
>ERZ1066118.1114-NODE-1114-length-18795-cov-7.729136_pt1 | contig 18795 bp, 16 predicted proteins | sample MGYA00382765_ERZ1066118 | MGnify/ENA primary metagenome ERZ1066118 (study PRJEB33369, sample SAMEA5778348) | biofilm metagenome | biome: Industrial cooling water; feature: Water cooling tower basin; material: Biofilm | place: United Arab Emirates | collected...
CGTGGCCGCCCAGGCGAGCTGGTGGGAGCGCAGCGCCCATTTGTCCTGCTCCTCGCGGGTGATGCCGTTCTCCTGCGCCATCTTCTCCGCCGACTGCCCCATCGTGAGGCCGGTGGTCGGCTCGGCGATCGCCGGTGCATTGGGCTTGAGGTGGACCGGGCGGATCTTCGAGAACGCCTTCAGTCGATCGCCGATGGTGCGGGCCTTGGAGGCGGCGACCAGAGCGTCGCGCATCTCATCCGAGACGAGGATTGGAATGTCCGTCAGCGACTCGGCGCCGCCGGCGATGGCGACTTCCGCCAGGCCGAGCGCGATGTGTTCCGCCGCGGACGTGATCGCCTGGTTCGCCGAAGCGCATGCCCGGCCGACGACGAAAGCCGGCACGGTGGGCGGAATACCCGAGCCGAGGCCGACCTCGCGCGCGATGTTGGGCTCCTCAAGCGACTGGATGACGGTGCCATAGACGAGATGGTCGATCTCGTTGACGTCGAGGTTCGTGCGGCTGATCAGCTCCCGCACCGCGACCTTGCCGAGGTCGACCGCGCTCAGGTGCTTCAGGTCGGTGCCGGACTTTGAGAACGGAGTCCTGCACCCGCCGATAATCGCGACCCGCCGCCCCATGCCTTTCATCGCCGTCTTCCTCCGCGCCGCGCGCGTCTCATGTGCGTAGGTGTAGCCCGAGCGTCCCAAGGTCCGCAGAGGTGGTGCTTTTCGCTAGCTCCCCTCCTCGTCCGGCGCTCCAACTCGCAAGAATTTATCCATGCACGGTCGAGGTTCCGGAGCTGTGTGGTGGAGAACAGAAGCGGTGGACGGCAGAGAATGCCGGCCTTGTGACAACGAGCGGGCTGGCCCCAAGCCGCCAATACGCAGACGGGAGGACGTCATCACCAACAACGTCATTCGACGGATGTACCTCAAGTAAGTACGAGCTCCGCCTCCGCTGCAGCTGAGACATCACCGACGTAAGCCGGGTTCTGCGCCTCCCAGAGGCGCCGATAGAGGCCGCCCACCTCGCCCACAAGCTCGACGTGGGTACCGGCAGCAGTGATTCTGCCGTCCTCCATGACAACGATCCGATCCGCGTCGGCGATGGAAGCGAGTCGGTGGCCGATGACGACGACCGCCCTACCCGCACTCCGGAGACGGGTCAGCGTGTGCTTAACGAATGCTTCACTGATCGCGTCCAGACTCGACGTGGCTTCGTCCAGAATGAGAACATCCGGCCCGAGGTAAAGTGCGCGGGCGATACAGATTCGCTGCCGCTGACCGCCGGACAGCCGCACCCCGTTCTCCCCCACCTGCGTCTGGAAACCGGCGGGTAGCTCCTCAACAAAGTCGCTGATCCCCAGATCGTCACAGATTCGCAGAAGGCGCAGCATGTCCGGCCGCTCGGAACCCGGGGCAATATTGTCGACGATGCTGCCTGTGAAGAGGCTGATCGTCTGGGGCACGACCGCGACGTGACGGCGTAGCCATGGCTGGTCGAGCATGCGGATGTCGTAGCCATGAACGCACACACGGCCGCTCGAGGGGGTGTAGAGATTGTGGACCAACGCCACCAGAGTGCTCTTCCCGCACCCGCTCTCACCTACGATGGCGGTGATCGAACCGGCCTCTATCCTGAGGTCCACCTCTCTCAGGACGGCAGCTCCTGCCCCATATCGGAAGGTGACGTTCTCGAAGGTGAGCGACCGCTGCGAATCTTCCGGCGGAATGATGGCGCCTCCGCTCCCATCCACCTCCAGGTCCATGATCTCGAACAGCCTGTCTGTTGCGATCAGAGCATCCTGGATGGACCGATTGGCGCCGACCAGCTTTGTTGCAGGTCCGGTGAAATAGCCGATAAGCGCGTAGAAGCTCATCAGCTCGCCGGGCGTCAGCTCGCCCCCGATCACCAAACCGGCGCCGACCCAGAGCGCCAGAACGATCGCCAGCCGTGAGAGGGCCTCTGAGGCCGCGCCGCTGTAAATGCCGACCTTGCTGCTCGTATAGACCGAGCCTAGGAGCCGGACGAAGGCGGACTCGCCTCGGGCGGCGGCGGAGGGCTGAAGATCGAATCGCTTGATCGTTGTGATCGCGCCGAGCGACTCGACCAGATGGCTTTCCAGCTCCGCAGCATTCTCCATCAACTTCCGGAGCACCTGCCGATGAACCCCGTTCGCCGTCCAGAACACCAATGCGAAGAGCGGGATCACTGCGATGACCAGCAGCCCGAGCTTCACGTTGTAGGTCAGCATCACCCCTGCGGAGAGCACCACGATCATAGCGCTCACGAGAAGGTCGACTGCTACATCGTTGATGAACCCGCGGATCTTCACGGCGTCGCCGACACGCGAGATCAGCTCGCCCGTGCGCATGGTGTCGAAGAAGCGCTGGGGCAGCGCGAGCAGGTGGCGGTAGTAGCCCATGATCAGGGCGGCGTCGATGTGCTGCCCCGTTCGGAGCGTAATCAGGCTCCGCGCAGTGCCGATGTAGATCTGCGCCCCGAGGATCAGCAGCATTGCCACGCTCAGCAGATTCAGGAGGTTCTGATTGCCCCCCACCAGCACGTGATCCACGATCTTCTGCACGTACACGGCGGTTGCGAGGCCGAGGATCGTGTAGATGGCGGCGCCCAGCAGAGCCTGAAGCAGGAGGCCGCGATGCGGCCGGAGCAGCGTGATGAAGCGCGAAGTCGCTCCACGCGTGTGGTTACCGGCGGTGAAGGAACCCCCCGGGGCGAGCAGGATGAGCACACCGGTCCAGCTGCGGGAGAACGCATCCAGCTTCACCTTCCGAAGCTCTCCGTCGGCCGGATCCATGACTTTCACATAACCAGCTGCCGCAGTCGCGACCGCGACGTAGTGCTGAAGTCCACTGGGGAGGACGAGGTGTGCGATGAATGGCTTCGGCAGGGTGGTAAGCGCCTCCGGAGGGGCCTTCACCCCCTTGGCGACGAAGCCCAACCGCTGCGCCGCTTCCACCATCCCGAGGACGTTGGTGCCTGTCTCGTCAGTTGAAGCCAGGCGCCGAATGCGGGTGAGCGGAACCCGCAGACCATGATGCCGCGCTATGGCGTCGAGGCATGCGGCTCCGCAATCGCTCTGGTCGTGCTGGCGAACACGCGGGAAGCGCCGCCACAACCAGCTCATCGTTCGACGATCGGGTAATCCATCATCTCGGTCATCCGCCACGCTTCTGCGATGCGGTCACTGACGTCGAGAAGGTGGATCGTCTGACTCTGACCGAAACTGGCCGCCAATGCGCGGGTGGTGGATCGCACGACGATCTCGTCGTCGCGGAGGGGCAGAGAGAAAGGCTGCCGACTGGAGTCGAACTCCCGTTCGGCGTGCAGGGCCGTCTCCTCCAGGCCCTCAATTCGGGTGCAGTAGGTCTCGATCGAGAGGATCAGCTGCGCATCCTCGTTCTGAACCCTGATGCTTCGGCACTCGTATCCGTCTACGATCGACGGACGCTCGTCACGGATCATGTCGACTGCTCCGATAAGCGAGCGGATCTGATCGAGCTGCCTCTTCTGCGCGTCCGAATGGCTTCTGATCAGCTCGCGCTTCAAGCGATCCACGATGAAGCGTTCGTCGAGTCCCCGGACGAAAAGAAGGGTGGCTCGTCCGATTTCGGTCGCTACGTAGGTGGGGGTCGCGTACTGTGTCTGCTCAACGCTGTGCCCGTGAGCTCGGACGATGCTTGTGATGGTGCAGGTTCCGGTGGTCAGGCGGGGGGCGGAGAGGGCGATTGGGGCGATCGTGTTCATGTTGGCAGGGCTGGAAGGCGAGGGTGGTGAGGGAGGGGCAGGGATTTTGTCACGCTGGAAGCGGTGGTGGAGGGGTTCGAGCTTGTCCGAAGTCTGTGGAGCGGAGAGCGCAGGCCCGAAAGCGCCGGGAGCGGGCGAGTGATCAGGGTTTCAGGGGGTTCCGACGGAGCGAGAAGCGCGCGCCAGATTCTGAAGGAGCGTTTGTGAAAGTCTCTCGCTAAGGCTCTTGGAGCGAGGCTCTTCTGGCCCAGGCTTCGCGGCGGAAAGCCTTCCAATCCCGTGTCGCCCGTTCCCGCCATAATCGGAAACAGTTGGATTGCCGGAACGGCTAAGGCAGGTTCGGATTGAGCCAACTATTCACGTCATCCCGGAGCAGCTGCCACAGGGAGCGTTCGGCCAGGTCCAGATGCGCCTGCACCGTCATCCCGGGGCCTACAGTCGCTGTGATGCCTTCCCCTGCCGACAGGGAGGTGCTGGCGAGCGCTACCTCCACCACGAACATCGGGGTCTCGTTCATAACGACGTGGTCGGGCGCGATCGAGCGGACAGTGCCGTGCAGATGCCCCCAGGTGGCGTAGTCGAAGCTGTCCACCCGAAGCCTCACCCCGCCCCCGGTCTGCACCAATCCGATGTCTCTGGCGGGGACGTAAACCTCAGCCACTGGCTCGCTGCTCCTGGACAGGACGAACAGAGTCGTTCCCGAGGCCACGTAACTTCCAGCTGAGATCGGCGTCACTTCGTCGAGCGTACCGGCAGCCGGAGCTGTAATGCTGTGCGCTGCACTTTCCACCGCTCCGAGCTCCACTTCAGTGAGCAGGCGAGCTTGCTCCGAGCGCCGGGTCTGGAGCTCGGTAGCCCATCGCGCCCGGTGCGTCGCCACCAAAGCGACGCTGTCGCTCCTCAGCCTTTCCAGAGCAGATGCGTGTTCCTCGACCGCAGTGGCGGGTGCCAGACCTCGCGCGGCGAGCATCTCCGAACGCTGCAGCTCTCTCCGGGCATGGGTGAGTTGCGCGGATGATGAACCAAGTTCCGCCCAGTATCGGGTCAGATCAATGGCGTACGCCGCGTTGACGGCCGCGTGATCGTGGATGCGCGAAGGCGTCGTTAGCAGCTCCTCCAGCGCCGCGATGTCACTCGAAATCCTGTCCAGCTGCGATTGCAACAGGAGTCCACGGGCGGACGCCTCATCTGTTCGCAAACCCACGAGCTGTTCGCCCTTGCGGACGATTTGGTTGTCACCCGCATGCACATCCGCGACGAAGCCACTTACGGGCGCCTTGATCTCCTGCCTCTCGGCCTCTGGCCTCAGCATTCCAGCGGCTCGCAATGAGATCGGTACCCGTACCAGAGGAAGAGCAGCCAGGCCGCTCATGCAGATCAACAGCAGTCCGACGTACACCGCGCTGGTAGGGCGGCTCCGCAGAGTCAGGTAAGCTTCCAGGCTATCAGTTGGATCTAGCGGCGTAGGCATTCAGCCTCTCGAGGCGTGGCAATCAACGGGGGATGAGCGGGGAGTGAACCGCGACGCGAGCGGACAAGGTGAAAAGCGGAGAACGGTGGGGACGCGAGTTGGTTGCTCCTTCAGGAGTCAGGACGTCCCGGCGAGAGGAGCGGGGACATTCCTTCTGGTGCGGATCGGTCGAGTTGAACAAGTCGTTCCGGACTCTCAACCATTTGTGTTGTGCGAGCTTGGAGCGAGGGCGGAGGCCGAGTTTCGACTTGAGTCTCTTGGCGGTAGGTCAACCGGTTTCGCCGTGGCAACCGAGCGCCCGGTTGTTCTGAAGACGTTCTGCCCGGTCCGCCGCCTTTCCGCGCTCTCATTGTTGCGGCTGAATCACCCAACATTTCGCTTCCGGAAACCTACGTAGCTCCGGGGTGGATCCAAGGCGCAAAACAGGCGAGGCGGGTCACGAAGCTGGCTCTCTGGTCCCCAAGCTTGCCAGGAGCTAGTCGAATGCAGCCAGACATCGCACACCTGACCCGCTGCGGAAGCTTGGCGAGGCCGGCTAATGCCAGTAGATCGCGGCGAGCTGGATCAGTCGCAGCTTCAGAATCTCCGCGCGCAGCATCTCCGGGAAGCGCACCCGAGCGCTTGCGCCTCCGCCAACTGTATTCCCCTCCAGCCGCTGCGCCATCATCAAAGCGGCAGCCCGCGAGATGGAACAGTCCAGTCCCGTATATCCAATTTCCTCGATCGTTCCGTCGGCTATCCGGCCCGAAGCGTCACCTCCCCGGGGACCAGATTGATCTTCGACCCTCCCGGTACGGGAGCTCGAAAGCTTTGCGGCAACGGGAGCTCCGGTTGTGTTACAGGATGCGCTGCTGGAACAGTTCGGAAGTCGTCTGGGAGTTTGGGGGGTGCCCTGTCGTCAGCCGCTCACGAAAGAGCGCGAGCCGGGAAACATCCCAGTCTCGCGCTCATCTTCCCTACAATTCAGCCTCGGCTTCAGCCGACATCTACATAGATCCCATCATCCTCGGCTTTGCAGCTATAGACCGGGATGGGGCGTGTCGCCGGGAGCGAGAGTGCCTTTCCGCTTCTGATGTCGAACCGCGCACCGTGCCACTCGCAGGTGATCGAGCAGTCGTCCGGATCGACTTCGCCATTCGAGAGCGGGAAATCACGGTGGGAGCAGTTGTCGGCAAAGGCGTATACCTCCCCATCCAGCCGGACGATGCAGACAGCCTTCCCCTCCGCATGCACCGCCAGCACCGCTCCCTCCGCCAGCTCCTTATGCTCCGCGACCTTTACGAAACCCATCCGCTCAGCTCCCGCAGCTCAAACTCCAACCCATCACGTCGAGCTGAGATCACTTCCCGGCGCGTGCCGAATAGAGCTTCGTCTCGATCGCCTTCACCAGCTCGCGGCGGATGTCCGTGAGCTCCAGCTGCTCCAGCACTTCGCCGAAGAAGCCGAAGATCACGAGGCGCATCGCCTCGGTGTAGCCGATGCCGCGGCTCTGAAGGTAGAAGAGCTCCTCCACATCCAGCTGTCCGACAGTCGCGGCATGCGAGCAGCGAACGTCGTCGGCCGCGATCTCGAGGTTCGGGAGCGAGTCGGCGCGTGCGCCCGGCGAGAGAATCAGATTGCGATTCGTCTGATACGCGTCTGTGCGCTGCGCCTTCGGATGCACGCGGATGAGTCCGCGGAACACCGAGCGGCCCTTGTCCATCAGCGCGCCCTTGAAGAGCAGGTTGCTCGATGCATGCGGCGCGATGTGGTCCTGCAGTGTCTCGTGGTCGAAGTGCTGCGTGCCCTCGGCGATGTAGAGGCCGAGCATGTCCACGTGAGCACCCGGAGCCTTGAGGCGGCACTGGATATCCGCGCGGGTGACGTCGGAGCCGAGCGCCACATACACCGTCGTGATCTTTGCATCGCGTCCCGATACAAGGCGGTCGGTGGTGAGATGCGTCACCCCCCGGCCGAAGCGCTGGAGCGCGACGTAGGTCACCTTCGCGCCTTCACCCGAAATGATCTCGGTGGCACCATTGGAGTACGTCTTTGCAACCAGATCGTCCGAGGCGAGCTCGTCGACCAGGGCGATCTCGGAGAACTCCTCTGCAATGATGAGCGTGCGGCCGAAGGTGGACCCGCCGGCGCTGTTGAGCCAGCGGAAGGCGCGGACTGGCGCCTCCACGCGCACATTGGCGGGTACGTACAGGAAGGTGCCACCAGTCCAGAAAGCCGCGTTCTGAGCGGCGAACTTTCCATCGTCGCTGGTGACGGCGGAGCCGAGGTGCTTCTGCACCAGCTCCGGGTAATCCCGCACGGCCTGCTCGAGGCTGGTGAGGATCACGCCCTGAGCCGAGAGCTCCTCCGGCAGCGTACGCTGGACGACCGATGAGCCGATCTGAACGATCCGAGCACCTGTGGCGCCGGCAGTCCCGATGTAGCGGGCGAGAGAAGCGGGAAGAGCCTCGACAGTGGGGATGGGAGCGCTCTCCTCGCCCATCGTGAGCGCACCCAGGTCGAGCAGGTCCCGAATCGGGGTATAGCGCCACTCTTCCGGGCGGTTGTCGGGCATGGGCGTATCGGCGAACGAGCGATACGCGTCCTTCCGCTGCGTCCGCAGCCATTCCGGCTCCACCCGCTGAGCCGAAAGAATCTCCACCTGATCAGCGGTGAATACGCCGAGATCCTCGGCTACCGCGCTGTTATCTGACAAGAACCCTCCCGGAGTGTTCGAATGCTGTCTATCTGAAGATCGAGACGGATCAACCTCTTGAGGATGACCCATCTCGATTCAGCTGCCGCTACTTAGCCGCTGGTTACCCGACGCTGCCTTCCATCTCCAGCTCGATGAGCCGGTTCAGCTCCACCGCATACTCCAGCGGCAGCTCCTTCGCGATCGGCTCGATGAACCCACGCACGACCATCGTTGCGGCCTCATCCTCGGAGAGACCGCGGCTCATCAGGTAGAAGAGCTGCTCATCGCCGATCTTCGAGACCGTGGCCTCGTGCCCGATCTGAGCGTCTGTCTCCTCGATCTCGATGTACGGGTACGTGTCCGTACGCGCCTGCTCGTCGAGCAGCAGCGCGTCGCACTCGACGTTGCTGCGTACGTGGCGTGCGCCCGGATCCACGCGCAGCAGACCGCGATACGAGCTGCGGCCGGTGCCCTTGGAGATCGACTTCGATACGATGCGGCTGGAGGTGTGCGACGCCATGTGGATCGCCTTACCGCCCGCATCCTGGTGCTGCCCGTTGCCTGCGTACGCGATGCTGAGGATCTCGCCGCGCGCACCCTCGCCCATGAGGTAGATCGACGGATACTTCATCGTCAACTTGGAGCCGAGGTTGCCGTCGACCCATTCGTGCGACGCGTCCTTGGCCACCGTCGCGCGCTGCGTGACGAGGTTGTAGACGTTGTGCGACCAGTTCTGGATCGTGCTGTACCGCGAGCGCGCGCCCTCCTTCACGATGATCTCGATCACACCGGAGTGGAACGAGTCGCGTGAGTACGACGGCGCCGTGCAACCCTCGATGTACTGAACCTCAGCACCTTCCTCGACGATGATCAGCGTGCGCTCGAACTGGCCCATCGACTCCGCGTTGATGCGGAAGTACGCCTGGAGCGGCATATCGAGCTTCACACCACGAGGGATGTAGACGAACGAGCCGCCCGACCACACTGCGGTGTTGACCGCGGCGAAGTAGTTGTCGCGATAGGGGACCACCGTGCCGAAATACTCGCGCACCAGATCTTCGTGATCGCGTAAGCCGTCATCCATCCCCTTGAAGATCACGCCCGCCTTCTCCCACTCCTGCTTGAGGGAGTGATAGACCACCTCGGACTCGTACTGAGCTCCAACGCCGGCGAGGATGCGACGCTCCTGGTCGGGAATGCCGAGCCGCTCGAAGGTGTTCTTGATCTTCTCCGGCACCTCATCCCACGTCCGGCCGACGCCCTGCTCCGAGGGCCGGATGTAGAAGTAGATGTCCTCGAACTTCAGGCCGGAGAGATCTCCGCCCCACTTCGGCCATGGACGAGCAAGCGCGTGCTTCAACGCCTTGAGGCGCGTCTGGAGCATCCACGCGGGCTCGTTCTTGAATTCGGAAATCTGGCGGACGATCTCCTCGTCGAGCCCCGTGCGGGACTTGAACGAGTGCTGATCGCCATCACTGAAGCCGTATTTGTATTCGTCGAGCCCGAGCTCGGCTACTGATTCATTCTTTGGCATCTCTACTCCTGTCGTCGGTCGTCAACCAGCTACTTCGATACACCTGAAACGGCATTTCGTCCGTGAACTGGACGCCGAAATTGTTCAAACCGATCAGGCCGGGTTCAGCTCGCGTGCCCACTCATACCCGCGCTCCTCGAGCTCCAGCGCGAGCTCCGGTCCGCCGGAGCGGATGACGCGGCCGGCGAGCATCACGTGGACGTAGTCGGGCGCGATGTAGTTCAGCATCCGCTGGTAGTGCGTAATGAGAAGCACAGCCATGTCGTTGGAACGATTCGCCTTCACCGTGTTGATGCCGGCCGAGACGATCTTCAGCGCGTCAATGTCGAGGCCCGAATCGGTTTCGTCCATTACGGCGAGGGAGGGCTGGAGCATCGCGAGCTGCAGGATCTCATTGCGCTTCTTCTCACCACCCGAGAAGCCGTCGTTGACGGAGCGCTCCGCGAACGCCGGATCCATTCCCAGCATCTCCATTTTCGACTCGAGCAGCTCGCTGAACTCGAAGATGTCGATGTCCTCGCCGCGATGTGAGTTCAGCGCAGTGCGGAGGAAGTTGGCGATCGAGACACCAGGAATCTCGACCGGATACTGGAAGGCGAGGAAGATCCCTGCCTTGGCGCGCTCGTCCGGCTCCATGTCGAGGATGCTCTCGCCGCGGAAAAGGACATCGCCGTCCGTCACCTCATAGGCGGGATGGCCGGAGATCACCTTGGAAAGCGTGCTCTTTCCCGAGCCGTTTGGCCCCATGATCGCGTGAATCTCACCCTCATTGATCTCGAGGTTCACACCGCGCAGGATCTCGATCCCGCCTTCAGCGACTTCTGCGTGCAAATTGACGATCTTGAGCAACGGCTCGGACATCTATTCCTCCCGCGCGAAACGCGCGAACTGGTTCTGCCTCGACATTACGTCTTCCGACGCCGCGCGGCTCGTATGAATGACCGACACTATCCCCCGGTCGAAATGGGTGTAAGTGTCAAGAATGATTCTGCTTATCAGTCGAACGTACCTGCCGTGGTGGGTCGTGTCAAGCACGCAAATGGCTCGCCGCACACCGCAGAAAGACGCGTTCCGAGGCCTTGGATCTTGCGTGCTTCTGCCGGAGGTACGACGCTGTCTCCCGTGAGGTGCAACACGGTCCCGGTGGAGGGTTGATGACGCAGCTAGAGGGGCGTGATGCCGAGCAGCTTCCCCAGGAGCGGGAAGCGCCGAAGCCGGTCTCACCGAAGTGGGATACCGTGCTGGTGCTGGGAGGCGGGGGGATGAAGGGGATCGCCCACGTCGGCGTCATCAAGGCGCTCGAGGAGGCCTCCATTCGTCCGGACGCAATCGTCGGGACCAGCATCGGCGGCCTGATTGGAGCGCTGCTCGCGGGCGGACTGGGCTGGCGGGAGATGACCGAGGTCGCCTTGCGGCTGAAGAAGGAGGACATCGTCACCGTAAATCGCCGCGCGATGTGGCTGGGTGGTGTACGGGCCGCATCGGTCTTCCTCGATACCCCCTTTCGGCAGTGGCTAGACAATGTCCTGCCTACCGACAGGTTCGAAGAGCTGATGACGCCGCTCCGGATCAACTCGACTTCGCTTGTGACGGGAAAGGAAGTCTGGTTTGGCAACGGCCACAACGACGAGATCTCGCTCCTTGACGCGGTTTACGCCTCCTGCGCACTTCCCGTCTTCTTTCCGCCAGCTCGCATCGCTGGCGACTACCTGGTGGATGGAGGCGTGATCAACGCACTCCCGCTATCCGAGGCTGAAGCGTGGGGCGCGAACAAGATCATCGGCGTCGACGTTGGAGCGGACTTCGTCGCTCCGCGCGAAGGTATGTTTGAGCAGGGAATGATCGCGATTCACGAGCGGGTGCTGAACCTCAGTATCCGGAATCAACGCGTCCAAAGCCTCGACCGGTACCGTCACCTCCCCTTCCTCTACATCCGCCCCAAGATCGGCCATCTCCACACCTTCGACTTCGACCGGAACCAGTTCTTCATGGAGGAAGGGTATCGCGCCGCCCAGGAGGCGATAGCTAGATGGAAGGGGGTTTAGTCCTGCGCGGATCGGGCTGTGGCAGCCCCACCTGCTGGGACAGGTTCGCCAGCCCCTTTTTGGCTATTGCTCCCGATGTATATCTGACATTATCCTGATCCAGCCACCCTCCCAGCTCCACGTCGCAGGCGCACCGTTCTGGGGCGCGTTGACCTTCCAGCCCTCTCCATCAGCTCTTCGAGCCACGTGATCGACCGTGCATTGCTTTCTGCTGTCCTGCTAGGTCAGCTCGTACTTGGTGGCTGCGCTCGGGATGCTTCCGGCGACGACGCCTCGGCGACCGTCGCTGAGATACGTGCAGCCACTGAGAAGTACCGGGACGTCGAGGTGGCGCTTGCAGATGGATATCTGCGCGACCCGATGGACACCTGCGAAACTCCCTATCACAGCGGCATCACCGGCCAGCATGGAGTGATGGGGATTCACTTCGTCCGGCCGGATCTCCTTGGGATCGACGAAGAGGGAACACGCCTCGATGTCACGGGAATTCACACTGATTTTCTGCAGCCGGCGATTCTGATATACGAGCCTCAGCCGGACGGCTCGCTGGAGCTGGTGGCGCTCGAGAACATGGTCTCAGCCGCCGCGTGGGAAGAGAGCGGCAACTCTGAGCCTCCCGCCTTTGAAGGCGTCCCGTACGAATTCTCCCCCGCCAACCCAGGAATGATGACGGACGCCTTGTACGACCGGCATCTCTGGATTCATCGGGACAATCCGGATGGGCTCACCGCGCAGTACAATCCGAACGCCACGTGTGAGCACCACGTCTTCCACATGCCTATGATTCACCCGCCGGGCACAACGATGTAGCTGGCGCCGGGTGACGCCCCACTGCGACTGCTGTTGAAGTATGCGGGAACGCCTCCCAGCGATGGTCAGGCGGCGGTGCCAACCAGCTTTTCCTTTTTTGTCCAGATTCGAGGAACCATGGGAACGTACTTGCAACGCAGCAGGCTCGGTGCGGTGGCTATAGCCGCGGGACTGGTGGTGAGCGGATGCGAAGGTGCGGGTGGAGGTGGGGGTGCCTCTGCCGGGGCGGAGGGAAATGGGGGGAACTACCCCGCTGAAGCTTCCGGTTCAGCTGTTCCCGCGGGGATCGCACAGTTCGCTGTCGATCCGCATTGGCCTCAGCCGCTGCCGAACAACTGGATCATCGGGCAGGTCGCCGGTCTCTCTGTTGACGCCGACAACGACATCTGGATCATACATCGGCCATGGTCGGTGCAGGCGATCAACGCCGGCGCCACGCCGCCTATGGACATCCGCGGGCGGGTCTGGGGAAGCGAGCCACTCCAGGCCGAGTGTTGCGTGACAGCGCCACCGGTGATCGAGTTCGACCGAAACGGCAACGTCAAGCAGGCATGGGGCGGCCCAGGGCAGGGGTACGAATGGTTCAACAGTGAGCACGGCATCCATGTGGATGACGAGGGCTCTGTCTACGTAGCCGGAAACGGTGACGGCGATCACCACATGATCAAGTTCACCCACGAGGGTGAGTTCATCTGGCAGGTCGGCGGCGTCGGTGTCAGCACCGGCAGCAACGACACGGAGTCAGTCCGCGGCGTGGCGATCATGGAGGTGGATGAGGAAGCCAACGAGCTCTACGTCGCCGACGGGTACGGCAACCGCCGCCTCATCGTCTTTGACTCGGAGACCGGCGAGTACAAGCGGCACTGGGGGGCGTACGGCGAGGTGCCGAGCGATTCGGCTCCGGCTGCATATGATCCTGCCGCGCCGCCGAGCCGCACCTGGCGGACGCCGGTGCACGGAGTCGCAATCTCCAACGACGGGCTGGTCTACGTCACAGATCGTCCCAGCAACCGCATTCAGGTCTTCCAGAAGGACGGGACATACGTAAGGGAAGCGTTTCTGGCTCCGCAGACGTATGGCCCCGGCTCCACCTGGGAGGTCGTCTTCGATCCGCTCGATGAGGAGCAGGAGTTCATTTACGTTCCGGACGGGACGAACAAGAAAGTCTGGACGCTGAACAGGGAGACGCTGGAACCGGTGTATTCGTGGGGACGCGGTGGGCGGCTTCCAGGTCAGTTCGACTGGCTGCACAACCTCGAGTTCGACTCCGACGGCAACATGTACACGTCCGAAGTGCAGACCGGCCACCGGATCCAGAAGTTCAACCGGATCAACGTCAGGGAGTAGCTGGATCGCCCGATCATCAGTGAGCGGGCGGGCAGCAAGAAACAGCCGGGCGGATGATGAACGTCTCAGACGCTGCGTCATTCGCCCGGCTGCTTCATGGAGGCTTCTTCAGCTAAACCGCCCCGAATAGCTCGCCGCAAGGAGCCCGTACTCGTCCGGCATCCCCGCCCCGCCCCCTGCACCCTTTCACCAGCGCTTCTTACGGGAGGTCCTGCACCTTCAGCAGCAGAACAGCCGCAGCCAGGAAGACGAGGCCATATGCCATCGCGTATACCAGCCCGTCATAAGAGAAGCGGCTCAGGACCAGCCCTTCCCAGAGCTGCTGCAACGCCCCCTGAGGCGGGATGATCAGCAGGACAACCTGACGGACAAAGGGGCTGGCGTTTGCCAATCCTTGAAGGATCTGTGGGAAGAAGGTTGGCAGGAAGAGAAGGAATCCGACCCAGGCGTCCCCCCGCGGCAGCACCGCCGAGAGGAACGCGATCAACCCACCGTATATCAACGCGGTCAGCATCGGAAGGATTAGCCCGCTCCACCCCCCACGTACCTCCCCCCACGCGATCGCCTGACCCAGCACCAGGAAGAGAACAGAAGTGCCAACCGAAACGAGGTAAGCGACTCCCCATCGCACCCCGTAATACTGCAGAGGCGAGGTGGGCTGCGAGAAAAAGAGGCGCGTGTAACCCTCCCGACGATCTCCCGAAATGAATCCCGAGAGGAGGATGATCATGGCGAGACCGGACAGGTAAGCGAGCGTAGCCGATATCCCCAGTGGCCCGAGCGCGATCGCCTCCACGTCCTGCCCCTCGTGCTGATGGAACCCCGGCTCCAGCGCGTATAGCAGGCCGCAGAGCGCCAGCAGCAGCACGAGCCGCCAGCGCATATCGCGTAAGATGATTGCGATCATGAGCGCGCCTCCTCCAGCTGCCTGAGCTTCGCCAGAAAGTTGTTTTCGAGCGACCCGGGCGGCCCTCCGCTGGGTAGCTCGCCCACAATGCGCCCGTTGTGCAGCAGCACAACCCGATTGGTCACCCGCTCAACCTCCGGAAGGTTGTGGGATGCAATCACCAGCACCCGCTCCGGATCACCCGCAAGCCACTCCTCGAGGATCTCTCGTGTCTCGACGATCCAAACCGGGTCCAGACTCTCCGTGGGCTCGTCGAGCACCATCAGCTTCCGCTCGGTCAGGATCGCCTGCGCGATTCCCACCCGCTGCACGTTGCCCTTCGACAGGTGCGCGATCTTTCGATCGGCGAGCTGCTCCAGGCCGAGGCGGTGCATCGCTGCGTCAACCCGATGCCAGGAGTCGTCCTGTATCTCCCCCAACATCGCGTACGCCCTGAGCGCTCCGAGCACCGTCCAGGAGCGGGGGATCGTCACGCGCTCAGGCACGTAGGCAACACCGTTGCGCTCGACGTAGCTGCGAGGCGCCATGCTCGCGATGAGCGCCTCGCCGGAAGTCGGGCGAATGTAACCGAGGATGATGCGGAGCAGGGTGCTCTTCCCTGCGCCGTTCAGTCCGACGATGCCCAATGCGGTTCCGCTCTCGACTCGCAGCGTGACGCGGTCCAACGCGTGGACCAGCCTGCCGCGACCAGGAAGGCCGGTGCGATATGTCTTGGCGACTTCGTTGAGATCGATCATTTCGGCAAGCTAACCCGCGGATGGAGGGAGCAGCTAGAATGCCGCGGTCGGTATGCAAACTGCACCCGCGAGCGCCCATGGGAACACCCTCCGGACCAGCTCAGAATCGGCTCCACGGATGAGGCAGGAATCGAGCAAGCCTGCCCAGCGCACACTGGCTCACCTGTTCGGTTGGATTGGTGAGCATGTGCGCGGCTTCTATGGCGCTATCGGCGCATTCCTGACGCTCGGGCTCGTTGCTACGGTCGCGACCCTTTTCCTCTTCGCCGGAACGGCGGAAATGATTGAAGAGGGTACAACGGAGAGCCTTGACGGCTCGCTCCTCCTCTGGCTCAACACCTTCGCTACACCACGCCTGGACGGACTTGCGCTCGAGGTGACTGCGCTCGGCTCAGGCCTGGTGACTCTGGTGATCACCTGCGTCGCCTCGTTGATTCTTTGGCATACGCGGCATCGGTACTCGGCGGCCTTGCTATGGATTGCGCTGATCGGTGGTATCGCGCTGAACGTCGTTCTGAAGAGCATCTTCAACCGAGCCCGGCCAGACCTGTTCGAGTGGAGGACGCCGCATGCCGGCCAGTCGTCCTATCCGTCCGGGCACTCGATGGGCGCAATGGTCGTTTACGCCACGCTGATGTACCTGGTGAGCAGGTTGGAGCCGTCGCGACTGATACGGGTGCTGACCGTGCTGTTATTCAGCGGGATCATTCTGAGCGTTGGCATCTCGCGAATGTATCTCGGCGTCCACTATCCTTCCGACGTGCTTGGCGGCTATCTGGTCGGTTTCGCCTGGGCGAGCACCTGCGCTCTCGGTATCGAAGCTGTGCGCTACTTTAGAGCGCGTCGGCCGCAGGTGCGGAAAGAGGAGGGGGATCTGGAACACGGCCTCTTGGACGACACCGATCGAGAGGAGCTGGGCTCCGAGCCTGCTCCAGCAAGTGACGGCCACTAGGGCTTCTGGCCGCCTACCCGCGATCGGTAGCGTACACCTCGGCTAAGCACTCGCGACGCATCTGGCCGACGTCGGCCTATCGAGTCTTCGCAGACCTTCTCTTCTGGAACAGATCAACACCGTATGTCCCCACGTCTTAACCATTCTCTGGTAACGGCCGCTGGAGCTTCACCGGAAAAGTGGATCTACCTGCTCCACGGGATCTACGGCAGCGGCCGCAACTGGGGCAGCATCGCACGACGCTTCGTCGACGAGCGCACCGAATGGGGCGTGGTGTTGGTCGATCTGCGGCTCCATGGCTCGTCGCACGGGTTCGCTCCGCCGCATACGATGGAGGCGGTAACCCGCGATGTCATTGAACTCGAACAGGCCCTCGGTCTCCCCGCCTCCGTCGTAATCGGCCACTCGTTCGGTGGAAAGGTCGCCCTGCTCCTTGGTGCGGAGCCGGACCCGCCGGAGCAGATCTGGGTGGCTGATTCGACGCTTCAAACGGGGGAGCCGGAAGGCACGGCGTGGAAGGTGATCGGCATAACCCGGGGCCTCCCGTCCAGCTTCGCCACCCGTGAGCTTCTCGCTGATGCGATGGTAGCCAATGGATACGAGCGTGCTGTCGGTATGTGGCTGGGGATGAACCTGGAGCGCGCAGGCACCGAGTTCCGCTGGAAGCTGGACTGGGCGGGCGTGGAGGAGATGCTGAGGGATTACTTTGCTGCCGACGTGTGGGGCATCATCGAACAGCCGCCGGCGGAGACGCGCATCCATATGATCCGGGCGCTGAAGTCAGATTCTATCGACGAAGAGTCGGCGACGCGGATCCGGGCGGCTGGGGAGGCAACGGGGCGGGTTTACCTGCATGACATCGACGCCGGGCACTGGCTGAACGTCGACAACCCCGATGCGCTGTTGGGTCTGCTCCTCGAGAACGTCTAACGGACGGTTTCACCGCAAATGGGGCAAGAGCCGAGGGGGAAGAATGAAAAGCGGAAGCGAGAGATACGACCTTATCTTCTTCTCCTTCAGTCCTTCGCGTCCTTCTTGCGGTGAAAAAACGCTGTTACGGAGCTTTGCCTCAGCCCAAACGCTGCCGGAGCGCCTCGATCTGATTGGTTACCGACGTAGTACCCGTCCCTCCAGGATTATCCCGCGACTCCAGCGACTTACGCGGATCAAAGAGCGCCTCGAGATCCGCATCCGCGAACTGATTCGACACCGAGACAAACTCCTCCCGCGGCAGTTCCGACAGCGCGCACTGACGGTCCTCAGCCGCTTTCACCAGGCGCCCGATCATCTCGTGTCCCTCACGGAAGGGAACGCCCCGGCGCACAAGGAAGTCGGCGAGATCCGTCGCCAGCATCGCCGCGTCGACAGACTGCAGGCAGCGCTCCGCATTGAAGGTCATAGTGGAGATGCTGCCGGTCACCGCCGGAACCAGAGAGGCGAGTGTGTCGACCGCGTCGAACAACGCTTCCTTGTCCTCCTGAAGGTCCTTGTTGTACCCCGTCGGCAGGCCCTTCATCAGAGTCAACGTCGCCACGAGTCCGCCGATCAGGCGACCCGACTTCCCGCGGGCTAGCTCCATCGCGTCCGGGTTCCTCTTCTGCGGCATCAGCGAGCTGCCGGTGGAGTACGTGTCGGACAGCTTGACGAAGCCAAACTCGGCGGAGGTGAAGAGGATCAGATCCTCGGCGAGACGCGACAGGTGAACACCGAGGGCTGCCGTCACGAACAGCAGCTCCGCGATCCAGTCGCGATCCCCCACCGCATCAATGCTGTTTGGCGAGATTGCCCGAAAGCCGAGGGTCTCCCGTAAGAACTCGCGGTCGACCGGGAAGGGGCAGCCGGCGATCGCGCCTGACCCCAGCGGGAGCACGCTCGCACGCTCACGTGCTCCCTGCAGACGATCGAGATCGCGCGCGAGGGCCCATGCGTGCGAGAGGAGCCACTGAGCGGCAGAAACCGGCTGGGCCCTCTGGAGATGCGTGTAGGACGGCATCACCGTCCCCATGTTTTTCTCCGCCTGATCGACGAGCGCCCGCTGCAGCTCCAGAAGGAGCGCCTCGATACCATCGACGGCACCCAATCCCCACAACCGAGTGTCCGTGGCGACCTGATCGTTGCGGGAGCGGCCCGTGTGCAGCTTGCCCGCGACCGCGCCTACCTCCTCGCGGAGCAGGCGCTCGACGAGAGAGTGGATGTCTTCATCGGGAGCCTCCCACTGTTCGCGGGTGAAGTCGGCAAGCCTCTGCTCGACCTGATCGAGTCCGCGTCGAAGCTCCGAGGCCTCCTGCTCCGTCAGCACCCCCGCCTTCCCCAGCGCCGCAGCCCAGGCGCGGCTACCGGCGATATCTTCCTTCCAGAGCCGCTGGTCAACGGGCAGCGAGCGGTTGAGCCGGTCCATCTCCACGGACGGCTCGGCCGCGAAGCGGCCGCCCCAAAGGCGCTGAGAACCACTCGTGTGCTGCGCGGACATCGTTGCTCCCGTACTCGTCATGTAAAGGATGAGGGCGGCCGCGGTATTCGCGCCCGCCCTGAACTGCGGTTAGCAGTCACCGGTTACCAGTTAC
>ERZ1066118.1117-NODE-1117-length-18751-cov-83.018881_pt1 | contig 18751 bp, 19 predicted proteins | sample MGYA00382765_ERZ1066118 | MGnify/ENA primary metagenome ERZ1066118 (study PRJEB33369, sample SAMEA5778348) | biofilm metagenome | biome: Industrial cooling water; feature: Water cooling tower basin; material: Biofilm | place: United Arab Emirates | collected...
CACCCAAGTGAGGTACAGGCGCCAACACATAAAAACAATCACAACCAGATGGCGCCAGCGAAGGGTCAGTAGCAGTAGGTCGATGCAAGTATAGCGAAAAATCATCAGGTAAGTATTTGCGCGTAAATATATCTTCAATCCAATCTCGATAGCGCTTACCCATCAGAATCTCATGATGTGCCATATGTTCATATTGACGATTCGTACCAAAGTACAATACAAACAGCGACATTGAGTAGCGCAGGCTTTTAATTCTCTTATCGCTCCATTTCTTACGGTACTTTGCTGGTATCAAATTTAAATATGTAAAAGCGACATCAGCATTACTAACAACAGCTTCGGCGCCGATATACCCATGATTATTTGTATTTACACCAGTCGCGCGCTTTGTTTTAGCATCAATAACTATTTCTGTAACTTCTGTATTCAGTAAAACCTTACCACCAATATCAACAAACAACCTTCCTAAACCGTCAACCAATGCTCCCGTACCACCCATCGCAAACCAAATACCAAAAGCCTGCTCCAGCTTATGAATCATCGCATAAATCGAAGTACTTTGAAAAGGGTTGCCACCAATTAATAACGGATGAAAGCTAAATACCTGTCGTAGTCGCTCATCTTGAATATATTGATTAACAAACCCTGCTACCGATTTAAAAGACTGTAACTCCACCATATCAGGCGCCACCTTCACCATATCAGTAATACTACCGAAAGGCTTAGTCATTAAAGGCAAACCCTTATTAAAAACAGCTTGACTAGCTTGATAAAAACGTTCGTAACCAGCGACATCATTCGGGTTAAACGAGCGAATTTGTTCAATTAGATAATCAGCGTCGTTGTTATAGTGAAAAACAGAACCATCTTCAAAGCGAATATTATAGAACGGGTTGAGTTGCACAAGCTTGACGTAATTTTCCATCGGTTTACCCGACACATCAAACAGTTCTTCAATTAACCACGGCGCCGTAATAATAGTAGGGCCACCATCAAATTTAAATCCGGAAAGCTCATATACATAAGCACGTCCCCCTAACTTATCACGTTTATCAATCAACGTAACTTGATGCCCACTTGCTTGTAAACGTATCGCTGTGGCTATTCCACCAAACCCGGCACCTATCACTACAATATTCATTGATTACTTGTACCTACACCCAACCTATAATTTCATTATTACTCAATGAATGACCTATGATGCTCTCGTTGAAGTGAAAATAGCTATCATATAATATATTTTGTAAATACCTTAAGCAGCTGTATGCAAACAATCGCAACAAAAGTCAATGTTAGTGAAGACCACAAATTAACAATTCAGCTACCTACTAACATTCCGGCAGGTGAGTACGAGGTCGTTTTGGTTTTAAACAATTCTTCACCTCAGCCTTCTGTAGAAGCATTGATTGCCGAAGCACAAGCTCTTGTACGTCAGTTTGTTCCCGCCGAACGTTCGCTCGCAACAGAACTTATTAACGAACGTAGAGAGGAAGGTCTCTGTGAGTGAGGTAGTTTTGGATGCTTCTGCTGTTTTAGCTCTTCTTAAGCAGGAGACAGGTAGCGAGCAAGTAGCTACTTACATACCACAAGCAGCAATTAGTTCTGTAAATTATTCAGAAGTTGTTGCTAAACTCGCAGACGCTGGTGTGCCAGAATTAACAGTTCAAAAAATTCTTGGTAACTTAAATCTTGAAGTTATTGCTTTTGATTTAGAACAAGCAATAAAAGCAGGAATGCTTAGACCTTTGACAAAGATTATTGGGTTATCGTTTGGAGATAGGGCTTGTCTTGGGTTAGGGCTTTTCCTTAGTCAACCAGTTATAACGGCAGACCGTCAATGGCAAAACCTTAATCTAGGTATTAATATACAAGTTATACGTTAGTCATCGATTTTGTAATTAAATATTCTATAATCTCCTAAAAATCCTGATTTATTTCCCAATCATCTGGGGAAATAGCAGGTTCCGACGGGTCTGCCAAATAAGAATATGGTCGCATTTCTCCAAGAGGATTAATTGGATATTCAGCTTGGGTTTCCGAATTGCTAATTTCACCAAACCTTTCTTGGATACTTTCTCTCAACAGTGAGGAAGCTAACTCTTCTATAGACATTTCATTTAAAGCAGCGGCTTGAATTAGAGATTTTTGAGTTGCTTGATTAATATAAATATTAATACCAATCATAGTTAGACTACTCTAATTTTCTATATTATACCAGATATTATTAGCAAAAGTTAGAGATGCGTATTTTGGGAAAATACGCCATAATTTTCTGAGTCCACCTATTAATTCATCAAATTGACCATTTCACGCACGTTACCATGTACACCACCTACACCTTGATTAAATTGACGGTCTTGTTTATGAACTTTCATAAACATTCCATTTTCAGGCGCCATCACAATTAAACCTTTGCCATTTATTGGTTTTTCTGTAATTAATTGCAAGCGATAACGCATTAGTAGCATTGCTAAAACAATTTTGATTTCCATTATCGCAAACCCGGCGCCGATACAAATGCGTGACCCTGCACTAAAAGAGTTATACTCATACATTGTTGGTTGAATTGTTTCCCAACGTTGAGGATTAAAGCGTTCTGGTTCAGGATAAATTTCTGGCATGTGGTGTGTCTGATAAATACTCACAAATACCTCTGTTCCTACAGGTAATTCGTATCCACCCAAAGTGGTTGGTTGTGAGGTGACGCGACCGTTCCAAGGTATTGCTACACCGGAGCAACACGTGGGCCAGGTACCGTTAATTTGGACTTGGTAATTGTAATCATTATCTTAAATTATTTCACTAAATCGACCATTTCACAAACACCAAGGTGTCCAAGCAACTCATCATCAGTTAGCGTCACACCAGTTTCTGCATCCCTAGCTTGAATAAGCATTGAGAGAATATCAACTTTATCAATACCATTACGCTTTTGCTGAATAATACCCCGCATAGTGCTATCGAGTTCAACCATACCGTTAAGCAGTCTATGGTAAGGAAAACCAGGGATATCAAACGGAAGAGCAAGAACTTCTCGACTTGCAAATTTACCAAAAACTTCTTTCAACAGCGTTGCAAACCTGCCACCATTTTGACTAAAATCCATTCCAAATAAGGTTTTAGTGGCAATACGCATTGTTAGGTGTCGCATCAAATCAAGAATATCTACAACCTCACCAACCTGTAGTTTTTCAAGCTCAGATTGAGTAATTACTACCATATCGTCGCGGTAAGCTTCGATACGTGACTTGTGAAAAGCAGGCATTAAAAGTTGTCGGTGTTGACGATGGTCGGCGCCGTTAACACCAAATAACCCAACCAGAAAATGTCTAAAAGGTTGAGTATGCGCTGAGTCATTCCGCTTGCCGTAAATATGTCCAGTCAGAGGACACTTATGATAGATATCATGCTGGCTAGTTACTTCCCGAACAGCCTCGGCGCCTTTAGCTAACACCGTACCAGGACAATTAGGATATGGCTAATATACATTAGTACCACCACCTTCAGCCAAAGCAACAACCGAACCGTACTTTTCAAACAACCGACTCGACAACTTAATAGAGTCGCCAACAAAATTTAAAACCTGACTAATATGTCCGAACAGTGGAGACACACGCGCGCCAGGTACTGTTATTTTTCGCTCAATGGTATTTGCAATCATGATATATATTTTACAATTTTGTTCGCTACAGATTTAAAGCCATACAAATAAATCTGTTTTAGGAGGCGCCAAAGCTCCATTCAATATGATATTTATAAGTATGGAACGTAACATTAATGTATTTATAGTTGCATTTGCAGAGAAAATATATTTAGAATAAAAAGAGTATGGAATGCTCTAATTCGACGTTGTAGTTAAACTTATACTTATACCCTATGTATAAAAAATGCAGTACTTAACCTTGGATAGCAAGCATTTACTCACGCAGCTAAGTTCATTATCTAGCTTGCGCTGCTTGGCTACAATTGCTTGTGTATTAGCAGCTACCTTATTAGCATCTTGCGACAATGCGGTTGACTCACAAGATAATGTAATTTCCTCAAGAGAAGTACCTCAAGTAGTTCAAAGTGCTTTCGCAAAGAAATATCCAGGTAAAACACCTAACTGGGAATTACAACCTTATGGTTATGAAGCTGTTTTCATTGAAAATGGCATAGAATACGAAGCAGAGTACTCATCTAATGGTCAATGGTTAGAAACAGAGTACGAGCTAACATCAGACAATGGCTTTTCCGAAGTAGTGCTTGATAAAGTTAGAGCGCAATACCCAAGCGGTACAATTAAAAAGCGAGAGATTGAAATTACACCGCAAGGTATTTTTTACGAAGTGGAAGTTGTAAATAATGGTAACGAAGTTGAATTATATTTTGATGGTCGCGGAAACAGGGCGCCAAATTCTCATGAAGATGCTTAGATCCCCCCTAACCCCCCTTGATAAGGGGGGGACAAGAAAAAATATTTTTACCTCCTTAATCTTAATAAACGCATAAAAAGAGCATTTATAGCCCCCCTTCCACGCGGGGGGTTGGGGGGATTAAAATTATTCAACGAGCTTATTGATAACCTGCTCCAAGCCATAAACAACTCGGCTTAACCTTCCATAATCAATTTTATCAGGAGTATCTTCTTGAGTATGATAATAAGGATAGCGGAAAGGAGCAGTATCAGTAACCATTAAACCGTTGTATCCTTGTTGCCAAAATGACCACTGGTCAGACCATCCCACACCAGGAATTTGTGCTGGTAAAGCGGCGCCTTGAGAAGGAAACTTCGCATTGCTACGGAACATTTTTATAACATCTTTCACAAACCCGCTTGATTTAACATTACCAATAAAAGCAATAAAATTTCCTGTAGAAGGATATATATAGTTAAGCGGAAAAGGGTACTTTTGAGTATTATCCTTATCTGAAAAATATCCCATTGTTTCCAAACTCAACATAGCAACAATATTTTCCTTGCGTTCTTTACAACGCTTTGCATAAACCAAACTACCCATATTATCCGTCCAGAAAAAAGGTGGTTCTTCATTGACAAACTCAACAAACCGTAATGTTCGACTAGGTTTTTTATCTACAAAGCGGCGCCCAAGTTCCAGAACAGCAGCAGCACCCGAACCATTATCATTGGCGCCATCACTTGAAAAGGCTGAGTCGTAGTGGGCGCCGATAATTACTATTTCGTTTGGAAGTTTTAAACCGCGTATTTCGACTTCTAAATTAGAATAAGTTTGATTATCGATATTATATTTTTGTTCGCTAACTGTATATCCAGCATTTTGAAACTCTGATTTTAAGAAGCTTGCTGTTGCTTGGAGATTCTCATAATAACTATAATTACGCTTTCCAATATTGGCGCCTATAATTTGAATATCTTTTTGTACAGATTCTTGAAGGGCTGTTTCGCTTGCAGATAGTGGTGATAGCTCACCTTGATAGCTTTTTCCGGGCATTTGGAAAAGAGTAAACCAAAGCCAGGTAATAGATATGATGAGAAATGCGGCTAGATAGCTAAGTCTAATTAATACCGCGCGGTTGATGAGTTTAATTTGTTTTTCTTTCATGTTTTTAGCTCAAGATTTAAATGCCTTGCTAAGATTGGTATTTATGGTAGTCCAATCATTTGCTTATTGCTTATGTTTTTAGAGGCGGGCAAGGATGCCCGCTCCACAAGAGAGTATCAGAAGATTTCAGCCAGCAAACGCGCGCTATACTAATGTACATAGCACACTCTCTTTCAATCATTCATAATTAAGCACAAAATGATATTAAATTTCTTGAAAAAGGCAATATCTTTAATTGTGACTGTCTTCATACTTCTCAATATTTCGGCGCCAGCATTTGCTTTAACTATTCAAGAAGTTCCTAACCCTCGCGCTGTTTACGGTGGTTGGGTGACAGATATGGCAAATATTCTTACTTCAGAAGATAAAAGTACAATAAATCAAATCATCTCTGAATACGAAAGGAAAACTGGTACTGAAATTGCTGTAGTGACAGTTGAAGATACTTCACCAAGCTTGACTCCTAGATATTTTGCAACGCAATTATTTAAATATTGGAGAGTTGGTAAAAAGAACATTAATAACGGCATATTGTTTTTAGTATCTCAAGCAGAACGAAGGGTAGAAATCATTACTGGCTACGGTATTGAAGCTATACTGCCGAACTATAAAGTCAAGCGGATTATTAACTCTAAAATCATTCCTTTATTCAAACTGCACAATTTTTCTGAAGGAACTTTGATTGGTACACAAGCGTTGATTCAAGCTTTATCAGAAGAGAACACTTTTACTGCTGTGTACATTAAGCCTAAAATAGCTGGTAGCAAAGTAACTCATCCTGAATATATATTTTTCGCACTGCTGGCAGGATTAGTTATTGCTGTTTCTTCTATTATTACACTTGCTTTGCGTCCACTTCGTCTGGCGCCGTCTGGCAAATCTCGTGTATATGATGGTACAAAAAACGGTGCCGCAAAATGTAGTGAATGTGGTCAACAAATGCAAAAGCTTGACGAAAAATCTTTAGTTTCATATTTAAATCAACCAGAACAAGTAGCTCAAAATTTAGGTAGTGTAAGCTTTGAGGGTTGGAGATGTCCACAATGCTACCCAGAAGTTCCTGCAACAGGAATCCATCTCCGTGCATATGTACTAAATAACAGGAAATTTATTAATTGTCCGAATTGTGAAGAATTAACTGTTCAGCGTAAATACAAAATTATAAAGCCTGCCACTATAGCGAAAAAAGGTGAAGAGTCAGTAACAGAAAAGTGTAATTGTTGTACTTACTCTCATACAACAATTCACCCAATACCTAAAATAGGGCAATACAGTTCAAATGGTTCTACTGATGGGGGAATAGGTGGAGGCAGTTGGGGAGATAGCGGTGGTTTCGGTGGTGGAGACTGTGGAGGTGGTGGTGATGGTGGAGGATGGTAATGTAATAAAATAAAGGTATGCCATAAAGTAAAATCACAAAACTAACCTGGCGCCGCAAATACTAGCTGCTCGTTTATCTGGTAAAAAGTTATTTGATGCAATAACTCCCGCTTTGGCTAAAGACCTTTACATACCAATTTCTCGCGAACAAGGAGAATATCTTTATTTAACCGCACGCGCAATAGGCGCCAAGCGAGTAGTAGAATTTGGAACATCCTTTGGAATTTCTACAATATATTTAGCTGCCGCCGTACATGATAATCAAGGAGAAATCGTAATTGGAAGCGAACTAGAACCAGCAAAACATCAGCGTGCAACAGCAAACCTCGCTTCATCAGGTTTAAGTGATATTGTAGATATCCGTTTAGGCAATGCTCTAGATACACTTCAAAATATACCCGAACCCATAGATTTAGTACTATTGGATGGATGGAAATATTTATATATTCCTGTTTTAGAATTACTTAAACCAAAACTACGAAAAGGCACCGTCGTTTTCGCCGTTAAAAATGGGAGGAGGTATGGAGTATTCGTGCTACCTTTTGTAGAGTAACGTAGTAATGTAGCGGATACCACTAAAAATTTAGTCGCTATATCCGCCGCATTACTAATTACAAACTGCTTGTTCTGTATACACAGCTATCTATGCTTGGGTAAATCTATCTATCAACTCTTCGCGTGATAATTGTGTCTTTTTTCATGTATAAATTAGAGTCAGTTCGTTTGTTTGTTTGTAAATAATTAATTAAATTTTTGATAACTCTCTGAAATTAGATGTTTAAGCTTTTTGTAATAATTAATCATACTCAAAATTCCTAGAGGATAAATTAGGCACGTATATATCCTCTAGGAAAATCAGATTAAGGCGCCGAAAGTCTTATGTCAACCACATTCTGGAAAGAAAGAGTCATCTTGATTTTCTCGTAAGTTAAACTTTTTTTTAACTTCGTGCAAAGTAAGTTCGCTTGCTTGGACGACTTGCAACATAATCAATATTTTCGATGTAATGTATCGATTATAAAGCATTTATGAATCAAAATATTCTCAACTTTTTAACAAAATCGAGAATCTTAAAGTTTCGTAATAATTAGCTGCAACGTTCTACAAATTCTACTTCTGGTAATTTACCTGCACGATACTGGGTAACTCGCTTACCATCGGTTTCAAAAACTACACGATAATTTTTATATAGTGGCTCTTTTGATATAAAAGTAAGGTAATGTCCACCTTTAACATATTTATGTGGTGTAACTTGGATTTTTCCTGGGTAAAGTGATTTAATGCGGCTTTCAGTATCACCTATTTTGGCACCGCTGACTGTGGTAATTTTAGTATTTTTAGTTACATCAATTCTCGAAATACGTCCATCGGTAAGCATGAACTCTACACCAGTAGGCGTATGAATGGGTTTAACATAAAAACAGCCTTTATTTTGAATCGGCGCCCCAAATAATGATACTAAACCATTACAATTGAGTCAATTAACATAGCGCCATAAATTGATGTTTTTATCTTTAGGCAAATGCTACAGAATAATCTAATAAATTATCCGTTACATCCGTTGTATCCGTTGCAAACTAAGCCTAATACTAAGAAGCATTAGCAAAATATGGTAGGTTTTCTTCTCTAGTTCGTTTCCAGTTTTTATAATTATTTTTGACACAGGCAGGGATGCCTGTGCTACAATTACCAACTATTAAAAGTCGGCGTTTTCTGGTGTTCTTGGGAAGGGTATTACATCGCGAATATTAGCCATTCCCGTCATGAATTGCACGATTCTTTCAAACCCTAAGCCAAAACCAGCATGGGGAACTGTGCCAAATCTTCTTAAATCAAGATACCACCATAAGTCTTCTTCTTTCATTCCTTGCGCTGCTATTCTTCTTTGCAGCACATCTAATCTTTCTTCGCGCTGTGAACCTCCGATAATTTCCCCTATTTTCGGTGCCACTATATCCATTGCTGATACAGTTTTTTCATCTTCGTCTAAGCGCATATAAAACGCTTTGATTTGGGCGGGATAATTAGTAATGATTGTGGGCTTTTTAAATAGCTGTTCGCATAAGTAACGTTCGTGTTCCGATTGTAGGTCTGTACCCCAACTAACTGGATATTCAAATTGAACGTCAGCTTTTTCGACGGCTTTTTCTAAAAGCTTGACTGCTTCAGTATATGTAATACGTTCAAACTGATTATTAATTATATTTTCAGCAGTTTCCAATACTGTATTATCTATACGCTCGTTAAAAAATTGCATGTCTTCTGGGCATGTTTCCATCACATATTTAAAGATGTGTTTCAAAAATGCCTCGGCTAAGTCCATGTCCTCTTTGAGGTCACAAAATGCCATTTCTGGCTCTACCATCCAAAATTCTGCTAGGTGACGCGATGTGTTTGAGTTTTCCGCGCGGAATGTTGGCCCAAATGTATAGACATTACTAAATGCCATTGCCATTACTTCGGCTTCGAGTTGTCCGCTTACAGTTAGATATGTTGGTCTCGCAAAAAAATCTTTACTGTAATCGATGGCGCCTTCTTTATTACGAGGTATTTTATTTAAATCAAAACTCGTAACACTAAACATTTCCCCGGCGCCTTCGCAGTCACTCGCTGTAATAATTGGAGTATGTACCCACAAAAAACCACGTTCTTGAAAAAATTGGTGAATAGCTGTTGCACAAGCGTTACGCACACGGAACATGGCGCCAAACGAGTTGGTACGAGCGCGTAAATGTCCAATGGTTCGCAAAAACTCGAACGAGTGACGCTTTTTTTGCAATGGGTATGTTTCTGGGTCAGCATCACCGTACACTTGTACAGATTCGGCTTTAACTTCGATACGTTGCCCTTTACCTTGTGATGCTACTACTACACCATCAACTTCTACAGAGGCGCCTGTGTTTACTTTTTTGATAATCTCGCTGTAATTAGGTACAGTTTCATTAATGACGACTTGTAAAGAAGCCATCGATGAACCATCATTTACTTCGATAAAAGCAAAACCCTTAAGTTCGCGCTTCGTGCGTACCCAACCTTGTACTTTTACGGTTTCGTCAGGTTGCCCACTACGCAATATTTCCGCAATTCGTCTAATAATCATCTTTTTATCACAGTGTGTAAGACTTTAATAACCAGCCTATAATAACGCCCAATCCACTGAAGCGGACAATTTGCCAAAACGGGTCTTTGAAAGAGCGCCAGTTCAATAACCGACTTTCTAGGTTAATTTCCAATACTTCTAACTGTTGCTCTATATACTTTAACTCCGCTTTCATTTCTGGTAGCTTACTTTTACGAAGTTCTGAGCGGCGCCGTTTTAGTTCATTTTGTAAGCTATAATCATTCTCAACCTGCTCGTAACGTTCTTTAAGCGCAATTAACGCACTCTCAACATCAGAGAGTCCTTGTTGGAATTCTTGCGACTGCGATGAATCTTCACCCGATGGCTCATTCTGTTTTTTCGGCGGCTTCATGGATAGGCTATAAACTAAAATTAAATATAAATCCGGTTATATTACAACAACCCCTAATTAGTCACCTATCACCCAGCACTCAGCAACGCCATTCGCCTCAACGGGGGGAACCCCCGCACGGCGATGGCTCCTCAGCACTCAGCACTTTACACTCTTATGTTTCAATCTACACAACAGCCTAAAACAAACCAACTACAAGAATTTAGCGACTTAGAACTAGCGCAAGCACTTTTAGAAAGACTTGGTATTTCGCCAAATGACTGGCATCGACTCAAGTCTAATCGAAAAGCGCGCGCTTCGGAACAAGTTGCCGCCGCATTAGTATATTTACTGAAAGATGAAAAAGAAGAAGCACAACAAAGGCTACAACAAGCTGTTGGCTGGCTCGACCGTTCAATTTCGGCGCCACCCTGTCCAACACACGGAACCAAATAAGTGCTGAGTTATGAGTGCTGAGTGCTGAGTTACTATTTACTACTCAGCACTCAGCACTCAGCACTTTCAACTATTTTCTTAATAATCGTGGTCGTGTTTCTACTTGTTTACAAAGCCGTAGCTCTGTGCCCTTGCGATTCCATTCAACTTGGTCAAAAATTTGATGTAGAATACATAGACCCCGACCACTTTCTGCTTCATCTGGAGGCAGATATTCTGTGGGATCATCATCACAATTTAATGATGTTTCAAACGGGTCTACGTGTACATTACCAGGATTTGACTTAACGTCAAAACCTCCACCTTGGTCTGATATGACCCACCAGTATTGATTATCAATAAGGGAAAAACGAACTATAACTTTTTTACTAGGGTCTAAATTATTACCATGTTTAGCGGCGTTGACTAGAGCTTCTTGAAGCCCTAATCGTAATTCGGCTTGCATTTTCGCGGGAATCTCTGCCAGGAGTAAATCTAATATAGGACAGAGATATAGAGTGGAGGCGAAACTAATCGTTCCCCAATTGCGTCCAACAGGACGGAGCGAGATAGTAATCACAAGTAAACCCCGTAGCTTTCGTTCGGTCTTTTAGACATCAGTTTGCGTTACACAGGCACCCTGATTATATTGAGACGGTCGCACTGTCAAACTTGCGTCTTTAAAACTAAATTTTGAAAATAGCTAGGGAGCAAAGTCTCTCCTTAATATTAATGGGTTGCAACATTTAACTATATCACCAACTGAGTACACATATTTAATCACTAAATTTTTAGAGCCATTAAATACTCGTATTCAACTAGTGTATAAGCAATTTTATATGCTTTTGAAGTTGACCATTAGCAGAAGTACATTTGAATGGAACCGATACTGAACCAAGCAACTGTCACAGGCGCCAGATGGAAAACCGACTTATAGTTGTTGACAACTTCACTCATATGCAAGAAGTGACAATGCCACTTCAATTTCTTTAATTAAAAGGAATTATATTTTTAGCTTAATTCAATTTTAGCATTTTTACTATGCGCTAGACTACAAATTTGAAATTCGGACGATTGTTGTTTAATCCCTAACTGCCTATATCTAACTGTGATAACACAAGATATGCAGCAGTTTCCACATGTGCGGTTTGAGGGAAGAAATCGGCGGGAGTAACGCGCATCAAGGTATATACTCCATCTTGACAGAGTATTTTTAAGTCACGTGCCAATGTGGCAACTTTACAGCTAACGTAAACAATACGTTTTGGTTTCAAGTCAAGCAAAGCTTGTATGACGCTCTTGTCACAACCTTTACGAGGTGGGTCGAGAACAACGATATCTGGTTTAACATCTATTGAAAGAATTACTTTTTCAACGGTTCCAGCATAAAACTTGACGTTATCAATGCCATTGTGTTGAGCATTTGTACGTGCTTGTTCTATAGCTTCTGGTTGTACCTCTATACCAATTGCTTGACCAACGTAACGAGCAAGTGGAAGAGTTAAAGTGCCAATTCCACAATAAGCATCAAGTAAAGTTTCTTTACCCTTAAGTCCCAATTCCATCTTTATTTGCTGTACTAACGCTTCTGCCGTTTCTGTGTAAACCTGAAAAAATGTGTCGGGACGTACCTGAAATTCCAGCTCGGTAAATTCTTCTCGCAAGAAATTTCTGCCAGCAACTAGACGACTTTCTCGCCCAAAAATGGCATTAGTACGCTCGCCATTCAGGTTTAACATCACTCCAACAAGTGGGGGTGTGCTGTCTAACCACTCTTGCGCTACTGCCTCAATACCTGGTATATTCCATTGATTTATCACTAAAGTGATTAATACTTCTCCTGTCCGGCGCCCAATACGCAAGCTAATATGGCGAATTAACCCAGTATGCAGCTTTTCATTGTAAGGTTGCCAACCATTAGACTGTATATCTAGCTTGACTTTATGTAACAGCGGGTTTAAACGCTCATCTTGCACAGGACACTGATTTATATTGATAATTTGATGACTGTTTTTTTGATAATAACCAGCCACAAAGTTACCTGTCGCGGATATCCCAACCGGATAAGTAGCCTTATTGCGATAAGAGAGCGCTGTCGAATGCAGTACCTCATCTACACGTGGCGCCACAAAACCACCAATTCGCTCTAAAGCTTGAACAACTTGATTACGCTTCGCTTCGAGTTGATATTGATAATCAATATGCTGCCAACTACACCCCCCACACTTATCAGCCACAATACAACTCGGTCGAACCCGATGAATTGAAGATTTTAATATTTTCTTTAGAATTGCGTGCCCAAATTTCGGTTTAACGAAAACCAAACGCGCTTCTACAACATCACCTGGTACTGTGTCAGGCACAAACACTACTCTATTAAATGCCCGTCCTACTCCATCTCCATCATCATTAAGATCAGTAATTTCGAGTTCAATTAATTCACCCTGCTGCCAATTAGTCATAAATACCTACTACGTATTACTTTTACCCATCACTAAACGTATAATTTCAATAAGCACTTTTTGCTTTGACTTCACTTGTGTACTCAAGACTCGTTAAACTAGCTAATAATATTTCATGCTGCATTAATCATGACTGTAGTAAGCCAAGTTATTCTCAAAGCCGACGACGAACTGCGTTACCCTAGCAGTGGCGAACTCAAAAGTATCAAAGACTTTTTGACAACAGGTACACAGCGGGTACGCATTGTTTCTACCCTCTCTGAAAACGAAAAGAAAATTGTGAGTGAAGCAACTAAACAATTATGGCGTAAGCGTCCTGACTTTATCTCTCCTGGAGGTAATGCTTACGGACAACGTGAGCGCGCTCAATGTATCCGCGATTTTGGATGGTACTTACGTCTCGTTACATACGGTGTTCTTGCTGGTGACATAGAGCCAATCGAAAAAATTGGTATTGTTGGCGCCCGCGAAATGTACAATTCCTTGGGTGTACCCCTACCCGGAATGGTAGAAGCGATAGGTTGTCTTAAAGCTGCGTCTCTCGACCTGCTTACTGCTGACGATGCTACTGAAGCAGCACCTTACTTTGATTACATCATTCAAGGAATGTCATAATCAAACATCTTCTTCGTTAGCGCACTAGCTTGAAGCCTCAATATAAATCATCTATTAAGATTGTAACTCCCCACAGCTTGTTGGAAAGCTTGGCATTAGTGTCGAATTACCAACGATCTGTGGGGAAATTTTATGTACATAACCATAAAAACAAAAAACCGACAGTCTCGTTCAAAGGCTGTCGGCGCTTAGTGTGTTCCCTATTAATGACTCGGCTAGAGTTCAGTTATCTTTTATTATGTGCCATTTTTTCTGTTTGCGATACGATTTTAATCATCAATGCTTGTGATACACGTCACACTGTTCAACAACGAAAGCTATGAGTACAAAAACAAAAAACCGACAGTCTTGTTCAAAGGCTGTCGGCGCTTAGTGTGTTCCCTATTAATGACTCGGCTAGAGTTCAGTTGTCTTTTATTATGCACCCCTTATACTGTGCGCGATACGACCAACATCATAATAAGTTTGTGATTAGCGTCACACTATAAGCAATTAAACGGATTTACGTGTAAAACAAAAAACCGACAGTCTTGTAAAAGGCTGTCGGCGCTTAGTGTGTTCCCTATTAATGACTCGGCTAGAGTTCAGTATCCTTATTATTCCAGTTTCACAACCGTAAGAAGACGATCTTAATCATGTATCAATGTGATTGTCATCACAACACAAGCGCCTACTGTTTTGTATCATCCCTCTTCTTCAAGGGCGCCTGAATTTACCTATTAAGTTTGAATTTTAAAAAACCTAGCGCTAATGCTTGATACCTATTTTTCTGGTAACTATGCATATAAAGTCATTTAAAACTGTAAGCACCGTTACAATGTCAATAAGCTATGCCAATACTTTATATAATAACGGCTAATCAGTTAAAATAGTTAAAATCTTAGAAACCCGGTTTATAGAACCAGGTAATTAACACAGTGGTGACAGAAATAGGTAAAATATTCGTCTGTTGCTATGGTGCATAGTTCAATATGACCGTCTCCTCACAACCTCCGTTTTCTCCTCAAGAAATCGCCTCAGAAGGCATTAAGCCCGAAGAATACCAAGAAATATTTAATAGATTAGGGCGCCATCCCAATAAAGCCGAGTTGGGAATGTTTGGTGTAATGTGGTCAGAACACTGTTGCTATAAAAATTCTCGACCTTTATTAAAGCAGTTCCCTACCACAGGTAAGCGCATTCTCGTTGGTCCCGGTGAAAATGCTGGTGTTGTAGATATTGGTGATGGTTTACAACTAGCGTTTAAAATCGAATCGCATAATCACCCTTCTGCTGTCGAACCATTTCAAGGCGCCGCTACAGGTGTTGGTGGTATACTTAGAGATATTTTTACAATGGGTGCGCGTCCCATTGCTGTACTAAATTCGCTGCGATTCGGTTCCTTAGAAGATTCTAGAACTCAAAGATTATTTCAAGGTGTAGTTGCTGGTATAAGTCATTACGGTAATTGCTTGGTAGGTACTGAAACGCTTGTTTGGCGTGACCATACTGGGGTACACGTTGACACAATTGGGAATTTCGTAGAGTCACGGCTACATTCAAATTTGACTACACTCGAAATAAGTGATGAAGAAGCAGTTGAAACGTTATCGATTGACCCTATTACCCACAAAAGTTGTTGGCAAAGGGTAAGACGGGTATTTAAGCGTCGTACTCAAACATTAGTAAAAGTAAACACTTGTTTGGGTCGTTCCCTTACCATTACACCAGACCATCCAATGTTTGTTAAATCAAATACTGGATGGGATATTTTGCCTGCTCAAAACTTAGAGGTTGGTCAGGAACTAGCAATACTTACATCATTACCACAAGATATCTCTAGTGATACTGAAGTACCAGAATTGGATTTACTAAGTACTCTTAATCTCGAAGATGGTAGTGGAAAAGACGTTTACGTACAACTTCCCCCATGCTGGCAAGCTACAGATATTGTACGTACAGCATTACAATTAATCGAGCCAAAGGCTGTTAACCGCCATCAGTACACTAAGAATGGGGGTTTTCCATTATCACATTTTCTAAAATTGGAAAACTTATTTGGTGTAACACGTAACGAGGTTTGCCTGTTTCGCCGAGGTAAAGCGAATTATGCTAGAGCTACTATACAACCAGATGACAAATTTGCACGTTTACTGGGTTACTACTTAAGCGAGGGATGTGTCTCGCAAAACGGTAACACTTTTAAAATTATCTTTACTTTTGCTCATCACGAACTTGAATATGTTGATGATGTAGCTGATGGGCTTCAAAATCTTGGGTTACGCCCATGTGTAGAGAAAAGAGTCTCGACAATTGCTGTTTATGCCACATCATGGCTTTTAGGGCATGTTTTAAAAAATGTTTGGCAATGCGGCATAGGAGCAAGCAGTAAAGCGATACCAGATTTTGTTTTTTTATGGCCGCATCATTTGCAAAAAGAAGTTCTCAAAGGTTTACTTCGAGGAGATGGTTCGCTAACCACAAAAACAAATGGAAATCACGCGAAAATCTCTTTCGCAACAGCTAGTCGTAAGTTGTTTGAGCAAACAGTATTGTTGGTTCAATCTCAGGGTGCTATTCCTTACATCTATTTGCGGTCAGCCACCGAAACGCAAATCAAGGGTCGTAAGCATGTTCGATTGCCACTATGGGAGTTAGAGGTGAGTAACTTCGCTGGCTTAAAAGCTCTAACTGGTGTTTTTAGTGAAGAACGTAATACTAAGTTAGCAACAGCTTTGGCTCGCTACAATGGTACAAAATATTCTTTCCCTCGTTTTACCCAATCTTCAGAAGATGTAGTATCCGTCAAAATAAAAGGTATTGAGACGCAGAAAGTAAGCGAATGCGATGTTTACGATGTGGAAGTTGACAATACTCATTTATTTGTTACCACTTCTGGCATTATTACTCACAATTGTGTCGGGGTGCCCACTGTTGGAGGAGAAGTTTATTTTGACCCAGCTTATTCTGGCAACCCTTTAGTTAATGTGATGGCACTGGGTTTGATGGAAACGCCAGAAATAGTAAAATCTGGCGCCTCTGGATTTGGCAACCCTGTATTATATGTTGGTTCCACAACAGGACGCGATGGAATGGGAGGCGCCAGTTTTGCGAGTGCCGAACTGAGCGCGGAATCAATGGATGACCGTCCGGCTGTACAGGTAGGCGACCCATTTTTAGAGAAATCTTTAATTGAAGCTTGTTTAGAAGCATTTAAAACAGGCGCCGTCGTAGCTGCCCAAGATATGGGAGCAGCAGGTATTACTTGTTCTACTGCCGAAATGGCGGCAAAAGGTGGAGTGGGGATTGAGTTTGATTTAGATAAAGTACCAGTGCGGGAAACTGGAATGGTGCCTTATGAATACCTACTTTCTGAGTCACAAGAACGGATGTTGTTTGTGGCACACAAAGGACGCGAACAAGAGTTAATCGATATTTTCCATCGTTGGGGACTTCATGCAGTTGTTGCAGGTACCGTAATTGAAGAACCCATAGTCAGAATTTTATTCAAGGGAGAAATTGCTGCCCTTATTCCGGCTTCGGCATTGGCAGAAAATACCCCCTTATATGAGCGCGCATTACTCAAAGAACCACCAGAATATGCCCAAAAAGCTTGGGAATGGACACCTGAAAAATTACCTAGCTGTACAGCATCTGGTATTGAGGTGCAAGGTAAAAAGCTAAGTTGGAACGATGTTTTATTAACTTTGCTCGATACACCAACTATTGCGTCGAAACGTTGGGTTTACAGTCAATATGACCATCAAGTCCAGAATAATACGGTTATGCTTCCAGGTGGCGCCGATGCTGCAATATTAAGATTACGTCCCCTCGAAGGAGTACAAAATTCTACTTTCTATAAGGGTGTTGCTGCTACTGTTGACTGCAATCCGCGTTACGTTTATCTTGACCCATATGAAGGCGCCAAAGCTGTTGTTGCTGAAGCCGCACGTAATCTTAGCTGTGTAGGTGCCGAACCAATAGCAGTTACAGATAACTTAAATTTTGGTAGTCCAGAAAAACCCATAGGTTACTGGCAATTATCAGAAGCTTGTCGAGGTTTAGCAGAAGGTTGTCGCGAATTAGAAACTCCTGTCACAGGTGGAAATGTTTCTCTATATAATGAGACACTTGACTCACAGGGAAATCCACAAGCAATTTATCCAACACCTGTAGTGGGAATGGTCGGTGCAATCAGCAATTTAAACAATATTTGTGGTCAAGCTTGGCAAAAAACAGGTGATGTAATTTACTTATTAGGTGTAACCGTACAATCTAAAACCGAACTAGGCGCATCAGAATATTTAGCGACAATTCATAATACTATTGCTGGTAAACCGCCACGTATCGATTTTGATTTAGAACGTCGAGTCCAAAAAGTTTGTCGTGAAGGAATTCATCTTAATTGGATACGTTCAGCACATGACTGTGCGGAAGGTGGTTTAACTGTAGCACTTGCAGAATGTTGTATTGCCTCTAAATGCGGCGCCAGTATAGAATTACTATCCAGCGACATAGCTGATATACGCCCTGATGAATTGCTGTTTGGAGAAAGTGGCGCCAGAATAGTAGTCTCTATACCACCAGAACTACAAATAGAATGGGAATCATACATCAATAAAAACTTGGCTAATCATTGGCAAAAACTTGGAAAGGTCGGTAATTGCGACACAGGTTTACAGGTAACAACATCTGATAACCAAACTTTAATCAGAGTTACGATCGAAGAAATCAGCTCAAACTTTCTTAACGCTATCGAACGAAGACTTTTAATAGAGTGCTGAGTAGAAAGTGCTGAGTGCTGAGTATAGTTAGGAGTTAGGAGTTGGGAGTTGGGAGTTAGGAGTTAGGAGTTAGGAGTTAG
>ERZ1066118.1120-NODE-1120-length-18689-cov-70.910540_pt1 | contig 18689 bp, 22 predicted proteins | sample MGYA00382765_ERZ1066118 | MGnify/ENA primary metagenome ERZ1066118 (study PRJEB33369, sample SAMEA5778348) | biofilm metagenome | biome: Industrial cooling water; feature: Water cooling tower basin; material: Biofilm | place: United Arab Emirates | collected...
TTAGGACTACCCAAACTAGGCTTCTACCCCTAACTTTACAATCTCTTGTGGCACAGGCATCCTGCCTGTGCTATCCAACAAAACTTGCAACGGATACAACGGATGTAATGGATAAATTACTGTATTTAAAATTTTTTACCATAGAGACACAGAGTTCACAGAAAACAATCTCCATAATGTCATGCTGAGGAACGAAGCATCTAAAAAGCTTAAATATAAAAAAGTATTAATATTAAATAAATAAAATATACATCCCATGCTTTTTGATTTCCTCTTCCTGGCTGTCTCAACCTTTCTGCTAACAATTCAGGGTCTTTTTGATAATAATATATAAATGTTGATAAATAAATTGTCACCAACCAAAGTGAGAAAATCCATCCTTCAATCCAAAACCAATCACCTGAAAGAAACATAAATAATGCTTCCAGCATTATAATGAAAATGATTGATAGCAGAATTTTACCTGCGGTTAATTGGTTCTTTTCAATTGCCATAATGAAACCTTCCTGGCATTCTCGTTATGCCATCACAAATATTTAAAACAACGCGCGTTCAACAAGTGTGTAAATAACATTCATTCAGGTGTATGACACACAGCCTCAATATTATGACCATCTGGGTCTAAAACATAGGCGCCATAATAATTAGGATGATAGTGAAGTCGTAAACCAGGAGTTCCATTATCCTGACCACCAACTTTCAAAGCTGCTTCGTAGAACAAATGAACTTGATTACGAGTTTTGGCACGGAAAGCGATATGAATTCTCGGTACATTCACATTTCCCTGTGTAATCCAAAAATCAGGTTCTCCATCAACTCCAAACCCTGCTAAAGAAAAAGAACCAGTTATAAAAGCATCAAGCTCTTTGAGTAATTGGTATCCAAGAGGTAACAAGGCAGTAGTGTAAAATTCTTTGCTTTTCTCAAAATTACTAACGTTGATGCCTGTATGGTCAATCATGGCTTTTACTTTCCATTCTCCTGTAAATGCTTTCCCTTAGTAATTGCACCAAACTCTAAAAGACGTTTACGTATTGCTTCAACATCATCTAATGATGGCACCTAATTCTATACTATCAGCTTTACCTGTTACGGCGCCTGGAGCAGAAATATCTTGTAATGTGATTGTACAGGCGCTTGCGTTTAATAAAATAAAACAAGGTGGTGCAGATAGTTCTGTATTTTCAACCAAACCCAGAGCTTAAGTATAAAACAATTCCACTTGAAGAGCTAAAATTACAGCCTAATTTAATAAATGAACGATTAGTTTTGCTACCTAAACCGGAAAAAGATTGCTATAATCTAATGTTATAATTATTTAATAAATTCTATTTTATTAACCTAGTACGGAAATGAAAATGACTACATCTACAGTATCAACTAAAAATCTAGGAAATTTTACTACCACGGTCACTCTTACAAATACAGAGGATGAAATCTTAGCGGAACACGGTAATATGCCCAGAGAGCAAATTCGTTCTGCCAGTATAGATAATGTTAAAGTTAGCACACATACTTATCATCTATATTTACCAGCAGATATTATTGCTAGATTGGGTTTACCGTTGGAAGAAGAAATAGAAGTTGAAACTGCGACTGGAATTGAAACAGTACGTATTTTTCAAAGTGCCACTTTAGCACTGCAAGGACGAGAAACTCAATCTCGCTGTATTGAGTTACCTGAAGGTGAAAGCGCAATTGTAGGTCTAATACCACTTGAGAAGTTAAGATTGAAATTTGATGTAGAAAATCAGCAGTTAGTTGAGGTTCTTGCGCGTATTTAACAATGTGTAGAAAATTAACATGACTATACCTAATAAGAATACAGAAAATTATACTACTACAGTCACTTTAACAAATTCTGTAGATGAAATATTAGCAGAATATGCTAATATGTCATCTGAACAAATTCGTTCTGTCACTTTAGACAATGTGGTAGTTAGCACGCACGCTCACGATTTATATTTACCAGCAGATATTATTACTGAATTAGGTTTAACTTTGGCAGAAGAATTTGAATTTGAAACTGCAACTGGAATTAAAACAGTACGTATTTTTAAAGATTTAGATTTAGATTTAACGCTGCAAGGACGAGATACAGCGTGTCGCTGTATTGAGTTGCCCAAGGGGGAAAGGGCAATTTTAGATCGGACAACACTTTTGGCGTTTGGCGTTAGGTTTGAAATTTGATGTGAATAAGCAGCAATTAATTGAGGTTATGGATCGTATTTAATAATGTATAGGAAATTCAAATGACTATACAAACTAAAAATACAGAAAATTTTACGACTACAGTTACTTTAACCAATATAATATACCAAGAGTTAGCTTACAAGAACTATTAATAAATGGGAATCGTTACTACTACAATTACTGTAACAAATGCAATCGATGAAGAGTTGGTAGAAAGAGGTTTTATACCCAAAGAACAAATCCGTTCTATTACCCTGGATAATGTTTTAGTTGATACAGGTGCCACACGTTTATGTCTACCAGCAGAGATTATTGCTGAATTAGGTTTACCGCTTGAAAAAGAAATTCAAGTTAAAACAGCAGTAGGAGTAAGAAATTGCCGTATTTTTAAACTTGTAAATCTGATTGTAGAAGGAAGAAAAAACAAATTTGAATGTATGGAACTACCTGGAGGAGAAGACCCACTTTTAGGTGTAATTCCACTTGAGAAATTAGGATTACAGCCTGATTTAAAAAATCAGCGATTGATTTTGCTTCCAAAAACGAAAGAAGATACCTATATTTCAATGTTATAATTATTTAATAAACTATATGTTTATTAACTCAACGCGGAAATAAAAATGACTATATCTACATTATCAACAAAAAATGCAGGGCATGTTACTACTACAGTTACTGTCAAAAATTTAGGGGATGAAATCTTGGCTTCTCAAGGTTTTATGCCATCTGAACAAGTTCGTTCTGTTACTATAGAAAATGTTATAGTCAAAACACGTACTAACCTTTTGTGCTTACCTGCAGATGTTATTGCTAAATTGGGTTTAAAGTTTGAAGAAGAAGTAGGAGTTCAAACTGCGACTGGAATTAGAATATTCCGCCTTTTTAATGATTTAGTTTTAACATTACAAGGACGAAACGCATACTCTTCCTGTATTGAGTTACCCGAAGGCGAAAGCGCAATTTTAGGTTTGATACCACTTGAAGAGTTGGGGTTGAGACCTGATGTTGATAACCAGCAGTTAGTTGAGGTTATGGATCGGATTTAATTTTAGTGGGTTGTATGGTGGGCATTGCCCACCATACGTTTATGGGCACCAACTTTAATTTAAATACCTTTAGGACCCATGCCTACGGCGCCTGCATAAATTGCGCGTTCGCCGAGTTCGTCTTCGATTCTCAGTAAGCGGTTATACTTAGCAACACGTTCGCTACGACACAAGGAACCTGTTTTGATTTGTCCTGCGCGCGTTGCTACAGCTAAGTCGGCAATTGTGGTATCTTCGGTTTCGCCGGAACGATGGCTGATAACTGAGCGCATACCGTTACGGGTAGCTAAATCAATCGTTTCTAAGGTTTCTGTTAAAGAACCAATTTGATTTAGTTTAATTAAAATGGCATTGGCTGCTTTTTGGTCGATACCTTTTTGTAAGCGAGTGGCATTGGTAACGAATAAGTCATCACCAACTAGTTGCACTTTGGAACCAATTTTTGCAGTTAGTGCTTGCCAGTTTTGCCAGTCTTCTTCGTGTAAGCCATCTTCGATTGAAACAATGGGATACTCATTAGATAATTTTGCCAGATAATCTATAAATTCACTTGGTGCATGAGGTTTACCGTCATAGACGTATTGCCCATCTTTGTAAAATTCACTTGCGGCAACGTCTAACGCTAAAGCTACTTCTTGCCCTGGTTTATATCCAGCTTTTTCAATTGCTGCTATGAGTAACTCTAAGGCAACTTGGTTTGATTCTAAGTTGGGTGCAAAGCCACCTTCGTCACCAACACCTGTTAACAAACCTTTATCGTCGAGTACTTTCGCCAAGGTAGCAAATACCTCAGCACCCCAACGCAGTGCTTCACGGAAGGATGAGGCGCCCACTGGCACTATCATAAACTCTTGAAAATCAACGTTGTTTGACGCATGGGCGCCACCGTTGATAACGTTCATTAAAGGAACTGGGAGCAAGTTAGCTAAAGGTCCACCCAAATAACGGTACAAAGGAATAGCTAACGCATCCGCACCTGCTTTTGCCGCTGCCAAAGACACAGCTAAAATTGCATTGGCGCCCAAATTCGCTTTATTCGGCGAACCATCAATAGACATCATCGTGCGGTCGATGAGTTCTTGGTTGAGCGTGTCAAGGTTTAATAACTTTGGCGCCAGTACATCTCTAATATTTTGTACAGCTTTTAGTACTCCTTTACCACCATAACGATTTTTTTCACCGTCTCGAAGTTCGTGTGCTTCAAAAGAACCTGTGGAGGCGCCACTGGGAACTTGCGCTAACCCAACGGCGCCGTTAAATAAGTGAACCTCAGCTTCTACCGTAGGCTTTCCGCGTGAGTCAAGAATTTCGCGTGCAACAATTGCCTCAATTGCAGTATCAATCATTTGTACAGTCCTTTGGTAAGAATACCTGCGCCCCTACATGAAGCGCTAACAGTAAACAGTTATTGGGCAGCCCGACAATTTAGCATAGAACGAGTGTGAGTCTTCTAGTAAATCCATGCCAAAGAAATAATACAGAACAAACGGAAAATGACTCAATACCAACAAAAAAATCATCCATATTTGTCACAGTCTGAAATTCCGCATGGTTATCTCAACATCATGGGGTATGTAAATGCATCCGAGGTAAATGGGCCTGGTTCGCGCGCAGTTGTTTGGGTGCAGGGGTGTACGCGCGAGTGTCCGGGTTGTTTTAATGAAGCTTCTTGGTCATTTGAGGTAAATCAACTCCTAACTGTAGATAACCTGGCAGAAAAAATCTTCGCTGACTCTCGTAACCAAGGAGTCACGTTTTCTGGTGGAGAACCCTTCTGGCAAGCTTCTGCACTGTCTAACTTAGCCAAAAAAGTCAAAGCAGCAGGTTTAAACGTTATGTCTTTTACTGGCTTTACCCTAGAGCAACTCCAATCTGATTATGCACCACATGGCGCCAAAGACTTGTTAACACAACTTGATATTTTGGTCGATGGCGCCTACTTAGAGGAGTTAGCGGTGAACTCTCCTAATTCTCCGGTTTCTTCGAGTAACCAGCGAGTCCATGTTTTTAACCCAGCGCTCTCTGACAAAATTAATTGGGCTAGCGACCAGCTTGAAGTTCATATTTTTAAGGATGGTAGCCGCTTAATAACTGGTTATCAAGGAGGGTTGGAGCTAACAACAGGAGAATAAGTATGGTGGGCAGTGAACCAGTTGGCGCGTCTCGGTTTCCGTGTGCGTCAAACTGGTGAACCCGGAGGGTGCCCACCTTACTGTTACATCCGTTGCCAACGAGCCATTACCAAAAGCTATACTATACTAGGTATAGATATCAAATTTTATACCATTAACTCAAAACGCTACGACAAAACCGTTTCAATAATTCTAGTGTGAGGAATATGGTTTCAGTTTCATTTTCAAAATATTTAGCAAGTGCAGTAAGTATAATTGCTATAAGCTTTGGATTTATTGGTTACAGTAATGCAGCACCTACGCACTCGCGAGTTCCAGCGAGTCTATTTATAGCGTCGTCGTCAAAACCTGCAACGGCAACTTCTTCTCAATTAGATTTACCGCTACTAATTAAAACAGGAGAAAGTTTTTTTAAAGGTAGTAATTATCAAACTGTATCAGAAATGCAGTTAAGAGGAGCCAAGCAAAATACAGATGTTACCTTTTATATACAAGCCAAAACTACAGTCAATTCGACGAATCAATTTAGGTCAGAAATTGCCTTTACTCAAGATGGTAAACCAAGCAAAGAATCAGCAGTTGTAGTTTCTGATGGTAAACAAGTTTACATATATAGACCTGATTTGAAACAATACAGTGTAATTTCATTTCAAGCATTTAATAAGTCAGATGATTCGTTTTTAATTGGTCTTTCTTCTTCGTTTTTTCTTGAATTTGCCAATAATATGGGTAAATATATTGCTAGCGGCGCCTTATCTCAACCAGAAGTTATCAAAGAAATTAGCACAGCAGCAAATCAAGCAATTCAAGGAGAAACACGTGACATTGAAGGCAAGCAAACATACGTGTATTCATTCAACGACCCCAAACAAGGATATACTATAAGTGCTTTCGTTAACCCACAACTAGCCAACCTCGAACAAATGCAAATTGTTGGCAAAGACGATGGTTTAGATATTGCAATAATTGAAAAAATCCAACAGCGCACCGAAGTCAAAAATCTGGCGCCGCAAACCTTTAAATTCACACCTCCTAAAGGCGCCAAAAAAGTAAAATCCCTATCAATTAGCCCGTTCTAATATCAGCTTCAAACATTTGATGCGCGAATAACGATCAATAAAACTCTTGTGGGATGGGCATCGCAAGCCCCGTCCCTTCATACAAAATAATTACTTTACATTCCCACAGCAGGCACACATTACTATTATTCTAACGAAATCAAATTGATTAAATTACAAAACCGCTTAAAGTCGCTTACATTGTGTGTAATTAGCTGAGGAATATCATAAGCCAGCATTGTCGCAACAATATTAGCATCGTGAATTTGCCTACCCCCAACAGTATATTTTTGAAGTAAATCTAATAAATTTTGGGTAACTTCAAAATTATCTTCTGCAACTAAAAATTGGTTTTGAAAGTCTTCGACGTCTTTTTTAAGAGCTCCAGGTGATAAAGCAATAGTAAAATTTTGTGGACGACTAAGGGTTGCTAGGTACTCTCGCAGAACTTGCCTGCTAATCCATAAATTATTACCAGCAGCACTCAATTCTACAAGAGTTTGCCGTGCGATTGCGTGCAAAGGAGCAGTTACTACACTAGCAAAAACAAGTACATTAGTGTCAATAAAAATAGAGTTATTACCTACCGTCGTCACCGTACATATCCTCACGTCGAAGAGAAAGATTAGGGTTCCAAGAACCAAGATCATGCTTAGGAAGATCAAGAAGCGATGACTTGACTTTAGGAAGTGAGTTTCCTTCAATTACTAAGACAACCTGATACTCTCCAGGAGGCATAGCAACTGGGATATTTACACTCAGTTGACCACTTGTGTCTATTTGTACTTTGGTTTGAAGAGTTTTCATTGTTGGATAACAGTAGATTAGTACTTCTATTTAATCATAAACGATATGATGACATGAAGAAATGCATCTAAAATCTTTATAAGAAGCTCTAAGGAATGAATTTATGCGTTTACTACATACAATGCTGCGGGTGGGGAATCTTGAAGAGTCGTTAAAGTTTTACTGTAATGTCCTGGGGATGAAATTACTACGACGAAAGGATTATCCGGGTGGAGAATTTACACTCGCGTTTGTTGGGTATGGTGACGAATCTGATACATCGGTGTTAGAACTGACTTATAACTGGGGTAAAGAAAAATATGATTTAGGCGATGCTTATGGTCATATTGCACTTGGGGTGGATGATATTTATGCTACCTGCGATGAAGTTAAAAAGCTTGGTGGTAAGGTAACGCGCGAACCAGGGCCCATGAAACACGGTTCAACCGTTATTGCATTTATTGAAGACCCCGATGGTTATAAGGTAGAACTAATACAGTTGGGTACTCAGGGTTCAAAAGCCAAAAATGAAACTAATCAAGAGTTAGTTAATAAATAATTTTTACATATAGTGCAGGTGTGATGGAGTTGAAGCCTAAACAGTATACGCGGTTGTCGCAGTTGCAACCGCCCCCTAAACTCATTGGTTTATTGAGTTGCGGTATATTTAGCCAGTTGTGTTTCCCTTCAATGGCATCTTTACCACATTATGAGGCGCCTACAATCGATGTAGGTGTTCAAGTTGCAGAATTTTCACCCATCGCTACTGACCCTGTAACACCTCCAGATAGCAACCCAGATGCATTAGAGCAATTACCGATGGTGAACGAACTAGAGGACGTTAAACCAACTGATTGGGCATATCAAGCATTAAAGTCGCTAATGGAACGTTATGGTATATTATCAGCGTATCCAGACAAAACATTTCGCGGTAATAAACCAATGACGCGATATGAGTTTGCCGCAGCACTGGCGACAACTCTTGATAAAATTGAAGAAATACTCGCGAATGCAATCGGTGACCAATATGTTCGGCAAGATGCAATTACAGTTCGGCGCCTGCAAAAAGAGTATGCTACTGTATTAAGCCAAGTTAGAGAACGTATTGACAATACAGAGTATAAAGCAGCGGAACTTGAAGCAAATCAATTTTCGACCACAACTAAATTAGAAGGACAACAAATAGCTGGCATTACAGGGGGAAGTAGTGCTTCGAGTACAATTGTGTCGCGTACTCGTTTGAACTTAATAACTAGCTTTAATCAAAAAGATTTACTCGTCACACAGTTAGAGTCAGGTAATAACGGTAGTGATGCTGTGGGAGCAGAACAGCGAGAAGGGTTTAATTTATTAGGTAGTGCAGGTTTATTTGCGAATGCTGGTGGGCTTGATTATAGCGATTATGAGTCAAATTTGAAATTAAGGCGCCTATATTACACATTTCGTCCCCAAGATGACTTAGCTGTAACAGTAGGGGCAAAAATGGCGCCACGTGATTTTATCGATAAAAACTCTTATGCTAACGATGAAGCACTTGATTTTAGTTCGGGTATATTTTTAAATAATCCACTTATCGTCCAAAATCAAATTGACCGTACATCTGGTGCCGGTGTTGCCGTAGCATGGAGTCCCAAAGATAGTAAATTTGCAGCACGTGGTCTATATATAGCAGCAGACGCAAATCAACCAACTCAAGGCATATCAGGAGACAGGCGCCAAGCGAGCGTAGAATTAGAATATGCTCCTAGCAATCAGCTAAAATTAAAATTACAATATACTAACGCTCAAATTAACGACACTGATATCAACGCTTTTGGTGTTAACGCTGAGTACCGAATGAATCTAAACACTGGGTTTTTTGGAAGAGTGGGATACGGAAGTTACAAAGGATTTAACACCGCTATCAACCGTAATTTAGACGCACATCCTTTTAGTTGGTCAGTAGGTTTACAGCAGCGTAACCTTGTCATACCGGGAACCCTTGCTGGAGTAGCAGTAGGTCAACCTTTTGTAACAGGTGACTTAGGAAACGCAACTCAAACTAACTTCGAGGCATTTTATAACCTTAGACTTAGTGACAACGTAAGCGTCACCCCCATATTTACCATCGTCACCAACCCCGACAACGACAAAGATAACGGTACAATTTGGCAAAGCACCCTCAGAACAGTATTTTCGTTTTAAACAATGTAGAGACGCGACATGTCGCGTCTCCCCAGGAGTCAAGAGTTAAAATTAATATCAGGTCAACACGTCTTAACGTGTAATAATCTCTAATGGTTAAACGCCTAGCTACTACGCTAGCTTTTTGTACTAGTTACAATAAAGTTGGCGCCGAGGTTTAAGCTTTTAGCATGATGTAGCCTTACTGAAAAGGCTTCAAAATGCGAGTATATATATTGTAGATAATTCTGCTAAGTAAAAAAATTAAAAATCCTAACCCTAGACGTGATAAATCACGTCTCTACATTGCTCTTAACTCATAACTATTTAAAATGCAGCCTACAGACCCCGATAAATTTACAGATAAAGCTTGGGATATCATTGTTAAGTCACAGGATATCGTTCGTGCTTACCAACAGCAGCAGTTGGATGTTGAGCATTTAATTATTGCTGCCTTACAACAAGATAACGGATTAGCCGCGCGTTTAATTAACCGTGCAGGCGCCGATGCCAATAAAATACTACAGCAACTCGAAGATTACGCACGTCGTCAACCAAAAGTCGCTCGTGGAGAACAATTGTATTTAGGTCGTAGTTTAGATACAATGCTTGACCGTGCAGAAGAAGCACGAACACGAATGAATGATTCGTATATATCAGTAGAGCATATGTTGTTGGGTTTCGTTGATGATGAACGTATCGGAAAAAAAGTTCTCAGAAACGTTGATTTAGATGTAACGAAGTTAGAGAATACAATTAAAACGGTACGTGGTAGTCAAAAAGTCACCGACCAAAACCCAGAGTCACGTTACGAAGCACTACAAAAATTTGGACGCGATTTGACGGAAGCTGCAAAAGCTGGGAAACTTGACCCTGTAATTGGGCGTGATGATGAAATTCGTCGAGTTATTCAAGTACTTTCACGACGTAGTAAAAATAACCCTGTATTAATTGGGGAACCTGGAGTAGGTAAAACTGCTATTGCCGAAGCGTTAGCACAACGAATAGTAAATGGTGACGTTCCTGAGTCTTTGAAAAACCGTCAGTTAATTTCGTTAGATATTGGTAGTTTAATTGCAGGCGCCAAATATAGAGGTGAATTTGAAGACCGTCTCAAAGCAGTTCTACGTGAAGTTACTGAATCTAACGGGCAAATAGTTTTATTTATAGATGAGCTACATACCGTTGTTGGTGCAGGTTCTGGACAACAAGGTTCAATGGATGCTGGGAATTTGCTTAAGCCAATGTTAGCACGTGGTGAATTACGGTGTATCGGCGCCTCTACTTTAGATGAGTACCGTAAATATATAGAGAAAGATGCTGCGTTAGAAAGACGTTTTCAACAGGTTTATGTAGACCAACCCACTGTTGAAAATACAATCTCGATATTGCGTGGTTTGAAAGAACGTTATGAAGTTCACCATAACGTCAAAATATCTGATAGTGCATTAGTAGCTGCTGCCACATTATCAGCACGTTATATTTCTGACCGCTTCTTACCAGACAAAGCGATTGACTTAGTTGATGAAGCTGCGGCACAATTGAAAATGGAAATTACTTCCAAACCAGCGGACTTAGAAGCGATAGACAGGCGCCTAATGCAGTTGGAAATGGAAAAGCTTTCCTTAGCAGGAGAAGAAAAAACAACTTTACAAACCAAAGAAAGATTGCAACGTATTGAGTCAGAAATTTCGAGCTTAACCGAGAAACAGCACGAATTAAATGACCAATGGCAAGGTGAGAAAAATATATTAGAAGCAATTAGTGCCTTAAAGCAAGAAGAAGAAAAGCTGCGGGTACAAATTGAGCAAGCCGAACGCGCGTATGATTTGAATAAAGCAGCACAGTTAAAGTACGGCAAATTAGAAGGAGTGCAACGCGAACGCGAAGCCAAAGAAACCCAATTAGTAGACTTGCAAAGCGAAGGTTCAACTTTATTACGCGAGCAAGTAACCGAAGCTGATATTGCCGAAATTGTTGCTAAATGGACAGGTATTCCTGTAAACCGTTTATTAGAATCAGAACGGAAAAAGCTTCTGCAACTCGAAAGTCATTTACATTTACGTGTAGTAGGACAATCTGAAGCAGTCGAAAAAGTTTCTGCTGCCATACGGAGGGCACGTGCAGGGTTAAAAGACCTTAACCGTCCCATTGGTTCATTCTTATTTATGGGACCAACAGGTGTAGGAAAAACTGAATTAGCGCGCGCATTAGCACAATTTATGTTTGACTCCGACGATGCCATAGTGCGTCTTGATATGTCTGAGTACATGGAAAAACACTCAGTATCTCGGCTTGTTGGCGCCCCTCCAGGATATGTTGGTTACGAAGAAGGAGGACAACTTTCCGAAGCAATACGGCGCCGTCCTTACTCAGTAGTATTATTAGATGAAGTCGAAAAAGCACATCCAGACGTATTTAATATACTTCTACAAGTACTTGATGATGGTAGAATTACAGACTCTCAAGGACGTGCCGTAGACTTTCGTAACACCGTAATTGTCATGACCAGCAACATCGGTAGCGAACATATCCTTGATATTTCTGGCGATGACAATCAGTATGAAAAAATGCGTAACCGCGTATTAGAATCACTTCGAGTCCACTTCCGTCCCGAATTCGTCAACCGCGTCGATGATTTGATAATCTTCCATCCTCTCAGCCGTAGCGAAATGGGTCAAATCATTAGAATTCAACTCAAACGAGTCGAAAGCTTACTTGCAGACCAAAAAATCAGCTTAGAAATATCTAAAGAAGCTTGCGAGTATTTAATAGAAGTAGGTTACGACCCAACATATGGCGCCAGACCCATCAAACGCGCGATACAAAGAGAAGTCGAAAATACCTTGGCAACCAAAATTCTCGAAAACACTTTCGTCCCCGGAGACACCGTTATTATCGACAAAGGAGAACATGGTTTATCTTTTGATAAAAAGGCGCCTGCCATTACCATAACTCCAACAACAGTCCAACTAATAGAAACAACCTCAGAAGTAAGCTAACTTAAATTAAACCAATGAGTGGAACTTAAAACTCTTGTGGAACGGGCATCCCTGCCCGTCCTCTTTCTGATTACTAAACCAAAAACTTAAAAAAACAATAAATTTACTCTCAAAAAAATTTAATATATTTAAATGCTTAAAATTAGAAGTTAGCATTAGAATATGAGTGACGAAGAAATAGTAGGCTTTATTACGGACGAAGAAATTTACCAAAGGCTTGGAGACATTGTTAGTAAATTTAAACTGCTTGAATGTGACAAGTGTGCTATGGCAGTTGTACAATGGTTAAAAAGTTATGGAATTAATGGAACTCTTCTGAAACTAGAAACAAAGTATGATGATGAGGATTTTGTTCTCAGTACACGTTTAGAGCAACTTGGTATAGGAGAATCAATAACCAGAAATGGTATTCACTATGGAGTCGAAGTCAGAGGAAAAGTTTTTGATAATTTATCCAAAATGGGAATGTCTAGAGAGGATTGGATTAAAGATTTTCACTCATTCAGCGATGAGTTTGAAATAGAAATAATTGAAAAATTTTAAATTTCATAAAATTACAAGGAAACAATTATGAGTAAACTATACGAATTGTTAGAAAAAATTAAACAAAGACCTGGAATGTATCTAGGCGCCGCATCAATAAGTTCCCTAAGAATGTTTTTAGTAGGTTATCAATTTGCCCGTCGAGAAATGGGATTAGAAAATCAAGACAGCGAAAGCGACTTTTATAAAAATTTCCAACCGTGGCTACAACAAAAATTAGAAGTAAAAACTGTTAATTCTTGGGATAAAATTATTTTGCTCTATTCAGTAGACGAAAAAGAAGGTTTCACATACTTTTTTCAACTTTTAGATGAGTTTTTGAAACGAGACAAGACTTTAATAGTTGAGAAAACAGATGTTGCTCACTACCAACGGTGAAAGCTTAGTAAACCAAGATTCTGTAACATTATGGCGCTTGTGTATCCTCTATGTTGGCGTATTATCAAGCATGAAATTAGGAATGGTAAAGTAGGTTGGGCTTTTGAACGTCCAACACTATTTTGCAATCTCACAAATTTACCTACCCCTAATTTGACAACTTTGGATATAGAAGCATTTTTTGGAACAAGTAAAAAAGATGTAGTTATAGAATTATTTCGTATTAATGGTGGACAGCATGGATATTATCTAGCCAACCTACTAGAGAAAAAATATTATTACTGCGGCGCCACTGAGGAGGATTTACAAGCTAAGTTTAAAGAACTGGGTATTGGTAGATTTAAGTAATTGTTTATACTTGTTATACGTTTTTTGCTTTTTAGTATTTCTTATCTTACCTAAAAACTTAGCTAGGCGCAAAATCTATCGTTAATACCATTTATTGATTAAATTTTGTTGAGCTACACAATGAAATTAAACAATGTTATTCAAGTTTGGTACAGATAACGTACTAAAAACATAATGTAATTATTTGATACAATATTTGATACAAAAATCAACATGAACGTAATTGACGAATAAAGTAACTGATTTTAACCAAGTCTTCAGCGCGATTATTTGTACAAAACCACCTCACTTTATCAGGAAATGTAGGTCTTTTTACGGCAATGTCATTGTTTTATGACTTCTAGTTATAACTGCTAACTAAATATGATCAGATGTTAACTTTGGTTAAAACTCTTGTGGGATGGGCATCCTTGCCCGTCCTTAGCTCATTGTAATAACAAGAAACCGGGTTTCCTTTGGTAAATATCGATGATTATCATGTTCAGTGATGGGGAAACCCGGTTTCTGGGGGAGGGGGTGGGGAAAACCGAATTTGGGGTTGTCGGCAAACAGTACTTAGTGGTTGGGAGGCATTTGGCTACGGTTGCGCTTACAATCCTTAATGGAAATGTCTTTAGGAATAGGTCAAGAGAGCTATTCTGTATAAAACCCATTAAAATTTATTAGTCTTTCACACACAGGAATTATGCTAGAGCAAGGTACTATCAGTATTCATACCGAGAATATATTCCCGATTATTAAGAAGTCGCTTTACTCTGACCATCAAATCTTCTTTCGGGAACTTGTGTCGAACGCGGTGGATGCTATTCAGAAGTTGAGTATGGTATCACGCGCGGGTGAGTACTCTGGTGATATTGGGGAACCTGAAATCGTTGTTGCTATCGACAAAGATAAAAAGACGCTCTCAATTACCGATAATGGGATTGGGATGACGGCTGATGAAATTAAGAAGTATATCAACCAGGTCGCTTTTTCTAGCGCGGAAGAATTTATCCAGAAGTATAAGGGTGACTCTAATCAGCCTATTATCGGTCACTTTGGTTTGGGCTTCTACTCTTCGTTTATGGTAGCGAAGCAAGTTGAGATTGATACGTTGTCATATAAAGACGGCGCCTCTGCAGTACATTGGAGTTGCGACGGTTCACCCAATTTCACACTCGAAGACTCTGCGCGTACTACTCGTGGTACTACCATTACGCTGCATTTGATGGAGGAGGAAGAAGAGTATCTCGAAGAAGCGCGCGTTAAGACTCTGGTTAAAACGTATTGTGACTTTATGCCAGTTGCCATTAAACTTGGTGATGAAGTTCTTAACAAACAAAAGGCGCCTTGGCGTGAGTCATCGAGTAATCTAAGTAAAGAAGATTATTTAGAGTTTTATCGATACCTGTATCCATTCCAAGAAGAACCTTTGCTTTGGGTGCATTTGAATACTGATTACCCATTTATTATCAATGGAATTTTGTATTTTCCGAAACTGCGTCCTGATGTAGATGTTACCAAGGGACAAATTAAGCTGTTCTGTAACCAGGTATTTGTTAGCGATAACGTTGAAGAAATTATCCCGCAGTTCCTATTGCCAATGCGGGGTGTTGTTGATAGTACAGATATTCCGCTGAATGTGTCGCGTAGTTCGCTGCAAGGTGATAGAACAGTTAAGAAGATTGGTGATTATATTGCCAAGAAAGTTGGGGATAGACTCAAAGAGCTTTACCGTGATAACCGGGAGCAATATGTAGGTGCATGGAAAGACTTGGGAACTTTTGTTAAATTCGGCGCCCTCAACGACGAGAAATTTAAGAAGCAAGTTGAAGATATAATTGTCTTCCGCACCACTTATCAACCAAGCCAAGATACTCCTACTGTACAAGTACAAACCGAAGATAGTGATGCTTGGCAAGATGTAAATGCAGGCGCCAAATTACCTTATACCAATATTAAAGAGTATTTGGAACGTAACAAAGAGCGTCACGAGAACCGTGTATTCTACTGTACCGACGAAGCATCACAAGCAACATACGTAGAATTGCATAAGAGTCAAGGATTGGAAGTCCTATATATGGACTCCTTTATTGACACTCACTTTATCAACTTCTTAGAGCGCGAATACAACGACGTTAAATTTACGCGCGTAGACTCAGAACTTGATAACACCCTGCTCGATAAAGAAAAACCAGCAGAAATAGTAGACCCCACCACAAACAAAACGAAGAGCGAAGTTATCAAAGAACTGTTTGAGAAAGCCATCAACAAGCCTAAACTGAACATTCGTACAGAATCATTAAAATCAGATAATCCACAGGGTACACCACCAGCAATGGTACTACTACCTGAAATATTGCGGCGCCTGCGCGAGATGAACGCGATGATGCAGCAACAAGCAGTAGAATTCCCTGATGAACATGTTTTGGTAGTAAACACAGCACACCCATTAATACAAAACTTGGCAACATTGAGCCAAGGTACTATTATTCAAGGTGGAGGAGAGTCCCCAACCGGACACCTAGCAAACATGATATGCCAACACGTATACGATTTGGCACTAATGTCGCAAAAAGGCTTTGACGCAGAAGGAATGAAATCTTTTGTCGAACGCTCCAATGATGTACTAACCAAGTTGACCGAACAAGCAACCAAATAGTAGAAAGTGCTGAGTGCTGAGTGCTGAGTAAAGAACACTCTTCTTCCTACTCAGCACTCAGCACTCAAAACTCAGCACTAGTTGTACAATTAGGGATTGTTACCAAAAAATCGGAGAAAAAATAAAATGGCTCGTCGCTGTCAATTAACTGGTAAAAAAGCGAATAACGGTTATGCACTTTCGCACTCACACCGTCGCACCAAGCGTTTGCAACAAGCTAACCTGCAAACAAAGCGTCTTTGGTGGGCAGAAGGGAACCGTTTTGTGAAACTAAAGATTTCGACCAAAGCTCTCAAAACCATCGAAATCAAGGGTTTAGCTGCAATGGCAAAAGAAGCTGGTCTCAATTTAAACCACTACTAAACCGCGCGCTTGCTTTTAGTTTGAGTAAGGTGGGCAGTGCCCACCCAGAGCTAAACAACTTTTTGCTGTTTACGTACACGATATAAACATGCACCAATCGCACTACTAGCTAGTAAAGCAATCACTGAAGATGGTTCAGGTACTGCGGTATAAGTAAGATTATCAAGAGAGAATCGCGGATTATTCGGGTTTAAAAATAATTCACTATTAAAGCTCAAAATCGCCTTTTTAATTGGGGCGCCACTATATTTAAACAGCCCTTCAGATAGAATGGCTAATGGTGCTGTATTGACTGCCGTAATTCCTAAAGAATTTAATGCTTGGTCTAACAGTTCTACAGAAAAACCAGGCGCCAAAGGTCGAAAAGCCTCTACACCAACGGCAAACTCTAACGCTGCAACTGGTGCAGCAAAGTCTAGAGATAAAATTCCTTTAGCATTACCCTCTAACAATGGTTGTTGAACATTTGCTAATAAACCGCTTGGTAATTGTGGTGGAAAAGATGCATTGTACATTGCCTCGTTTGAGTCAACACCATCTATTTTGTAATCAAAAGTTACCCCTTTTACTGTCAAATTATCCACAGGTGTAGGAAAACCTAATTCATCGAAAGTTAATTTTGTTACAGCGTCGGCATTAGTTGTGCTAAAGACAATACAAGCCATGCTGAAAACAGCAAGCGATAACTTATTGGTGGTAGACATAATACTAAGTGTTTCTACTGGTATGCCTCAAATATTACCATTTGCTATTGTAGATAATTTGATGTTTTTTTCGCGCATTTACAATTTTTAAGATGATTTCAAGGCAATACTTACATTTTCAAATTCAATCACAAATAATATTACCTGAACGCATATAAACTATTGCTATTGTTATGAACCTATAATACGATTCAGCTATAACAGCTACTTTGATTCAATAATGATTCCCGAATTTGATGAAAATGGAAATCTACCACCAGGGGTGTATTTTTGTGATTGGGAGGAGTTTAAAGAAAGATTTGGGTACACGCCCAAACGCTTAAGAATGATAGAAGGACTAGAAGAGATAATAGAACATCTTAAGGCAGCAGGATGTCAAAATTTGTACATAAATGGCTCCTTCGTGACAAGTGAGCGCAAACCAGGTGACTTTGATTGTTGTTGGGACAGAGATGATGGTGTTGATATCGATTATTTAAGAGAAATGGCGCCTAGAATATTAGATTATTATGATAGCGCAGCACAGAAGGCTAAATATGGAGGCGAAATATACCCATCTGACCAGCCAGTAGATGAATCTACGGTTTCGATTGAATTTTTCCAGCGTGACAGGAGACATAATAAAAAAGGTATCATAGGAATTAATCTACGGAAGTGGCAACCATGATTAAAGATTCTCAACAATATGAAACAACACAGTACTGGGTACAGCGATTTACTGAAGCCGAAAAAAAAATGTTAGAAAATCAAGAAAGGAAGTTAAAAGATCCAGAAGGCTGGTTATTAATAAAAGATTCGTATGTTGTTCAACGACAAAAGCTATTAAATGAAATTGCTGAGTATGAAACACTGATTGCTCATGACCCATTAAAACCAGTAGATTTGTTTGTAGAAGATATGAATAAATTATCTGATTTACTAATTAAAGCCAGGATTGCTTTTCAAATTAGTCAAAAAGAATTAGCTTACTTATGTGATCTCACAGAAGAACAAATAAAAATATATGAAGAAAAAGATTACGAACATGCGAGTTATCTAGATTTTCAAGCTGTTAGCGATGCGCTGGGAGTTAGAATAATAGATGGTAGATTTATTGCTCAAATGCATAGTTTTTACTTAAAGAAACTTAACAAAATGCGTAAATTTGAAAATGTTAACGTTGACATGCAAGCTGCATCTTAATGCTTGCTTTTTTGACTGGTGCTGATGATTATTAACAATGAATCTATCAAGTTACCTAAAATCGCGTGTCGAAATACGAGTAGAGCATGTCAACAAACCTTCTACACCGTTTCAATTTCGTTTGATGTGTGAGATGACTTTTGATATAAA
>ERZ1066118.1121-NODE-1121-length-18681-cov-6.921830_pt1 | contig 18681 bp, 14 predicted proteins | sample MGYA00382765_ERZ1066118 | MGnify/ENA primary metagenome ERZ1066118 (study PRJEB33369, sample SAMEA5778348) | biofilm metagenome | biome: Industrial cooling water; feature: Water cooling tower basin; material: Biofilm | place: United Arab Emirates | collected...
TGTTTGGAGTCAAACACTCAACCAAATTCTGGACTACTTTTCGGGGGGCAGGTCACTTGACCGCCAGCTTAGCCTGGGCTTCGAGGGGTTGCGGAAGTGTTGTCGAAAAGTTGGTCTGAGCTAAAAGGGTGCGCTCATAGCTCTTGGTTTCGATCTGAGCCGCTAAAACGTTCTTGGTCCAGCCCATCCGACGGGTCATCTTGAGATAGAATTCGCGCTGCGCGTCCTCCTTGCATTTCTCAAAAATCAGGACATTGTGCGCCCAACCAATTTCTCGCACCAGCGGTGCGAGTTTTTCCTTGGCTTCGTAGGCCAAGAAGAATTGGCGCATGCGCCAAAGATTGGAGGCAGAAAACCCGCTCACTCCCGGAAACTCGGAGCGAAGGTCGGCAGCTAACTGCTCGACCACGCTTTTGCCCCAATTTTCCCCCTGTTGACGCTCAGCGATCAGGCGGCCAATGTCGAAATAGAGCGTCACCAGCTCGCCATTCACCGCCTGGAGAGCGCGCAGTTGAGAGGCTCGCACCCGCTCTTTGACATCCAGCAAAAACGGAGGGTAGTCGTCGGGCAAAAGGGAACTCAGGGTGGGTTGCATATGGGCTTTTTGAAACTCTTTTTTTCTACGCTATCTGTATCTACGCTAACAGTATCGGACGAGGCGAGCAAGAATTGCGCTCACCACGAAGCCACAACAGCCTCTGAGTGCCCCCTTTGAGCAACGCCTTTTGCAGTGATTTGGTGGGTGTGCGAGCATGACGACGAGGGACATCGCGGCTCAACCGCGAACTCTGCGCCCTTTGACAATTCTGCTCATGCACAACCCCATCACACACGCTCGGCTCCTTTCCGAATCGCTCCCTGAACGGTTCCCCGCCGAACCCGGCCCCTCCGTGGGCCACGCCCTTTCCCAGAGTCAAGATCAACCCTTGGCTCAAGACCGCGCTCCCCTCGCGGCCACTCCGGTTGCGGGAGCGCGTTCGCTGCTGCCTTTCGAGGCGGTGCGCGAGCGCGTGCGCCACGACGATGCCGGCAAGTGGGACGAACTCGTCTTGCGACGCGATTTGACCCTGCGAAATGGCCTGCTAACCTGGCCCTGTGGCGAACAAACCCACCGTTTGACGCTTTCGCCCCTGGCCGAAACCCATCTGGCCACCCGCTTGGGCATCCCCGCCCACTACTACCGCGCCCTGCCCCCGTCCCTCAAAGACCACAACGCCAACCACTGGCTCCAGGCGGGAAAAAACCGCGGGAGTGAAGGACGAGGCGATAGCGACCAACAACGCCAAAACGAATTACGCGAGAGCGAGAAGCGCCAAAGTGAAAAGCGCCAAAACGAACGGTGGCGGTTGCGCTGTCAGTTCGGCACGACCCGCGCGATTCTCAGCGACGCTTACAGCCCGCTCGACAACGGCCCGCTCTGCGAGGTCATCGCCCAAATGCTCGCGCCCACTCACAGCGTCAACTGGTTTGGCCTGGACGACGAGAGCTTTTATCTCCAGATCGTGGATCGCCATCACGCCAGAGTGCTCTTGCCCGGCGACGACTACTTTTGCGGCGTCTACATCGGCAACAGCGAGGTCGGCGCGCGCAGCGTGCAGGTCGAGGCGTATCTGATGCGCCTGGTCTGCTCCAATGGCCTGGTCGCCGTCCTCGACGGCCAAAGCCTGCTGCGCCGTCGCCACATCCATATCCAGCCCGACCGCTTCCAAAGTGCACTGCGCGAAGCCTTCGCACAGGCGCTCCAGGTCGCCGACGGATTTCTGGAAGCGCTGCGGCGCACCACGACCCAGGTCGTGCCCGACCCGCCCACCACCCTCGAGAGGCTGGCCGAGCGCTTTGGGCTGAGCGAGGCCACGCAACGCGCGGCACTCTCGGCTCTTTCGCGCGAAGCCCCCCGCGTGCAGGAGACGGCTTACGGCGTGCTGCAAGGCCTCACCGAAGCCGCGCAGCTGCTGCCCGATACCGCCCGTCACGACCTTGAAACCCTGGCTGGCTCTCTCGCCCAACACGGCGTCCCCCAGTGGGCGCTGCGACGAGACGAAACGCCGGGACACGAGGAGACGCAGCAGAACGAACGGTGGACACCGCACGCACAGCGCAGTTCACGCGCTTTGGCGGAGGTAGCCCGATGAACGCTTCGGTGATCGAAAAGCCCTCGCACGCGGAAGAATCGGTGACACCCGAATCGGTGGCGCCGGACACGGTGTCACCGGGCGCCCTGGTGCCCTACTGGAGCGCCTCGCGCCTCAAGATGCTGCTCCAGTGCCCACGCCAGTTCCGCTACCGCTATCTCGACGCCATTCCCGCCCTCGCCACCGCGCCCATCGTCTTTGGAAAAACCCTCCACGAAGTGCTGCGCGTCGCGGGCGAAAGGCACATGGCCTCGGGCGAGCTGCCGGTCGTTGCGGAGATGTTGCTGCATCTGGCTCGCGCCTGGAACGCCGCGCTCGAAGAGCACCAACCACTCTTTGGGACAGGGCACCCCTCGGGGCCAAGCCATCATTCGCATGATGACTACTTGCTGCTCGGCGGCGCGATGCTGGAGCGCTTCTACGAGCGCTTCGCGCACCAACCGCCGCCCCTCGCCGTCGAACTCGCTTTCGAGATTCCCTGGGGCGAGAGCTCGCTACTGGGTTTTATCGACCGCGTGGATGAAGTCGGCACCGATGAAGCGCCCAACGGCCTGGTGGTCGTGGACTACAAGAGCGGCGCCCGCAAACCCAGCCCGCGCCAGGCGAGCGAGGATTTGCAGCTCACCGTTTATGCCCTGGCCGCGCGCCAAGTGCTGGGCCAAAGCGTGAGCCGCGTCGAGTTCCACTGTCTGCGCGATGGAACTTCGGTTGGCTCTACCCGCGACGAAGCCACCGTCCAGGCGCAGATGCACCAGGTGTGGAACTCCGTGCAGCAATGTACGCAAAGGGGCGAGTTCCCGCCCTGCCCCGGCTACTACTGCCGCTTTTGCGACTACCGCGAACTCTGCCAAGCCGAAGGCTTTGTCGCCGATGGGCGAAGACCGCGAGGTGAGTGCGATGGCCCATGCCGTTGAACTGACGATTTCCACTGGCAACAAGGTGTCGGTTAACTATCAGTCGCGCGAGGTGGGCGTGTCCCTCACCTACGAGCTGGAACGCGACGACACCGATGTGCTGGCGATTGTCGCGGAGAAATCCGTCGAAGTCGCCGCCGCGCACGCCCTGGCCTGGCAGGAGTTGCACGGTCAAGAGCCGCAGGGTCAAAAGCCACGGGGAGGCAAACCACCTTCACGAGTTAATGCCCAGTCGCATAGCCAGCCCCGCTCCAGCTGTAATGGTCATGCCCACAGCGGCGAGGTCGCCAGCGAAACCGAACCTTCTGAAGCGGAAACGCCACGCTCCTGCGCTTCAATGGAGGACTCAGCTTCGGAGGAGCAGGAACCGCCCGCACCGCGCCTGACCGGGGCGCAGCTGGCGGCGATTCGCGCCCTGCTGCCGGCCCAGTGGAGCGGGGAGCAGCTGAGTCACCAGCTCTCGCTGCGCTACAACTGCACCCGACTCGAACACCTCTCAACGCGACAGGCCGCCAGCCTGCTGCTCGAACTCCAACGCACCCAACGTGAAGCGACCCAGGCTCGCGTGCATAACCACAAGGATCCCGCTTCCTGAAAGCAAAGCTTCCTCAAAGCGAATCCACCGCCCCCTTCCGCGCTGACACACCCGTCAGCGCGGTTTTTTTTGTTGTCGCTCTTGAATCGAACCTCTCCTGAATCGAACTAAAAAGGCCCGCTTCCTGAGTGAGAAAGCGGGCCGAAAAAGGGAGTCAGCGAGAACAGACGTCACACACCACCCCTTATCCACTGACACGGTTACCCACCGACGCGCTTGAAGCAGTTGGCCTCGAAGCAGGGGTCGAGTGGCGGCGCGGCGTCCAATGCCAGCCAATCCGGTTCGCCCTCATCAAGGGCCAACACAGCGACCGGAAACCAGACCGCTTGGGGATCTGACGGAGGCCGTGAGTGCTCTGGGAAGCGAGCGCGATAGGCGGCCAGAATCATCAGACCATGCTCAACGGAGGCAACCTTAAGGGAGGCGGCATCTTTGGAAGACGAGGCGGACGAGAAAAAGCCGTAAGCCCAGGCACATCCCAGAGCCGCCGCCGCTTCGTCGTCCATGAAATCGTCATCCACGAGAGCCTTCCCGCTTGAGGAGTCGGTTTCGAGCCAGCGAGCAAGCCAACTGTCGAGGTCGCCGCTGCACTGGGCATGGTAGGCCGACCATAGGCGGCGCCCCAAGACCGAAGGCCGTGCCTCGATTTGCACAAGGCGGCCCCAGGAGCGAGGCGGCAGAAAATGAACGATGCGGCCCACCAGACCGCGAGGCGAGAAAACGCCCGAAGGCGAGGGCGCACTGGGGGCGCCGGAGAAAGAGCGTGACATGAGAAGAAAGGGGTTGTCAAAACAGAGGCATTGGAGAGAATTGGCATCGAAAAGCCAGTGCCAGAGGCCCTCTGTCCCCCATCCTGCCACAATTCTCTCCCCACTGCCAGACGCCGTGCTCGCCAATACCGAAACGGAAAAAGAACATCCCTCTTCACCTCGCCTTACTCGATGTCGGTTTGTCGAGCGGATTCGTTGGCGTGAGCTTGTTTGGCGTGGGCTTGGCTCTCGAAAAGAGCGAGCAAAGTCGGCGGCAAAACGAAAGGTCGCACTGCGTTGGAATTGCTCTGACTCTGAATACTTTGGCAGAAGAGGCCTTCGACATTCACGCTTTGACGTTGTAGGCTTTGCTTTTGGGCCAGGGTTCGAACCTGATTCCAGGTGCGACCCCAACCCGAACACCCTCTCTCCAACACCCCCTTTTGACAGCTCCCACAGCCACTTTCCGGCGGTTCGAACTCGCGTTTTGGCTCGCTCTGCCCAACCTGAAAACGAGTTTGAGTTTCCGGCCCCGATAGGCCCTGATCCAGGATTCCCGGCCCTGGGGTTCCTAGCTCTGAGGTTCCTGACTCCTGTGTCTTCGGTTCCCGTGTCTTCAACCAATCATTCCCCAGAATCGGCAAGAGCAGCGGATGAGGTTCGATGCGCACTTCTCGACCCTGTAGTTCGTAGCGCGCGCCCAGTGCCTGAGCGATCAAACGCCGCGTCGAGCCATCGCCCATCGCAAACCACAGCCGCGCGTTCGAGCAAAACGACAGCAGATGCCGCAGCGTTTCGCGCGTCGGGTCGCCCTGCGATTCCCTGCCGTTCACCTGGGCATGCGACGTCTCGCGCATTAAGGTCAGCTCGTTGCGCTTGCGCGTGTATTCCTCGTCGCCGATCACCTCTTTCAATCGCAGTTCAAGCAAGGTGTCCAGCTGGCGACTCAGCGCCGTCAGCTCGCTCTGTTTTTGCTCGTGGGCACGCTGGCGCACCCGCTGCTCCTGACCGCGCCACCGTTCGAGTTCGCACAAGCCCCACTCACGAAACGCCGACGGGATCGCAATCCCGGCTAAAAGCGCGTCGATCTGCGCCACCAAAGCCTCTTCGCTCACCCCGCGCTTATCGCATCGGCCGTTCTTGGCCACGCAGCGGTAGTAGGAGTAGGTTTTGCTGCGCCCCGTCGCTTTGAGGGTTTTGGTGTGCTTTTCCGCCGTCACCGCGCCGCCACACCGCCCGCAGCGCAGTAGACCCGCAAAAGCCAACGCGTGCTTTTGCTGCCCAACGCCATACGAGCGTGCCCACAGCGCTTTGGCCCGTGCGAACTCCTCGAGCGAAACCATCGGCTCGTGCGCACCTTTGTGAATCTGCCCGTTGTGTAGAAAATACCCGGCATAAAACAGGTTGGAGAAGACGCGATACAGTGTGTTGCGCGAAAGCGGCTTTTGACCGGCGCCGCGCTGCCCGCCGCGACCTGGGGGCGTGCGAAAGCCCCACTCCTCGTTGAGCGTGTGCAGGATCTGCGTCACGGTTCGCCCTTCGCCCAGCAGCATCTGCCAGGCGCGCCGCAGCAACTCGTAGCGCTCCGGGTCGGGTTCGATGGTTTTGCTCACCACGTTGTTGAGGTAGCCCAACGGCGCCTTGTGTGGAAACCAGCCTTTTTCGATTTTGGAAGCCAGACCGCGTAGCGTGCCTTTGCGCAGGTCGAGGATGAACTGGTTGGCCACCGCCGACTCGACGCTCAGCAACACCACGTTATCACCCGGCAGATACTCTTTGTCCATCGTGACCAGCGAGGCGATCTGGCCCTGCTGGAGCATCCAGGAGATCGAGCCGTGATCGACCGGATTGCGCAGCAAGCGGTTGATGCTCCAGGTCAGGATGCCGTCCGCTTCGCCGCGCCGCAGCGCGTCCAGCATCGCGTTGAACTGCGGGCGTCCCGGCGCTTTGGCCGAATGCTCCTCGCGGATCTCGGTCACAATGTGCAGGCCGCGACGCGATGCCAGAGCACGCAGCTCCTTGATCTGGTCGCCAATCGACTGCACCTGGCGGTTTTTGTCTTCTTCGGATTTGCGCGCATACAGCAGATAACGGGGCGAAGTCATAGGCAAAGGATGTTAGGGATAACGGTGTTCTGGATAAAGGGCTTTAGAGGGTGTTAGGGACTAATTTGAGCGTGAAAATGGCTGATAAGCCGTGTGTAAGGGTCAACCAAATCTCCTTTTTGTCCGAAAAAACGACTTTGGTGGTTGTTCAAACCCATTTTGCACCCCAAAACGCAAATCTGGGGGTGTTTTTCGCATCTGAGTCCCTAACACCCTCTAGAAAGCTCGGAGGAGATAAAGGCAAAAGCATCGGAGATGTACTCAATGGGGAGCGTTGTCACTCCGAGGCGTATTAGGCGGTGACACATCGGGCAGCGCTCTATTCGGCAGTGACGCGTCGGGCAGCGGCGTCAGACCGAAGAAAATCAGGTGCAAGAGAAGGGTGGCACCCTCCAAGGCCTGCGTTTCGCTCAGCTCGATCCCATACGCCTGGCGATACAACGCTTGGAACTCAGAGACGCCTTCGCGCGAGGGCATCGAAGGACAACCCGAAAGGGCGAAGGAGCGAGGCGCAGGCGGCGAATGGGGAGCAGGGTAAATCAACGGCTTGAGGGTGAGTAACGATTGTTCTCACCATGCCCGAATCGTGTCCCTGCTTCCAACCCCATTGCTCCGGAGCAACGACTCGCCGCACCCAAGGCCCAAAACCAAACGCCCCAACGCTAAAACGCGACCTCATCGTAACAGAAAATAGTCCCTCTGACACCCGACAAAAGACGCTACTCTTGACGCGGCACAAAGCTATGAATCTTGAATATGCCCAACAACACAGCAGCGTGCTGTCGCACTGCTGTATTGGCAAGCAGCCTTAAATATATACTGCGATACATGTATGTTTTGGCTGTTGCACAACAAAAAGGGGGAGTTGGAAAAACCACAAGTGTGGCGAATCTGGCGGCGACTTTTGCGATGAGTGGCCACCGCGTGTTATGTGTAGATTGCGACCCTCAGGGCAGTTTGACCTTGGCCTTAGGTCACGACCCCACACTCGTTGATCGCACTATCGGGGAAGCGATGCTTGAAGGCCAAAACTTGCCGTGCCTTTCTACCAACGTCCCCAACTTAAATTTGTGTCCTTCGACTCGTGCATTAGCTGACACAGAGTTCGCTTTGGCACCACGCGTTGGACGTGAACGTTTTTTATCGAAAGTGCTTTCCACTGTTGAATCTGATTTCGATTTAGTCTTTCTCGACACACCGCCCAGCTTAGGTCTTCTGACTGTCAATTGTCTGGCAGCAGCTCAGGCACTCTTAGTGCCGGTAACTCCTGCCATTCTCAGCGCCGCAGGAATGCGTGATCTTTTGGCAACAGTTGAAGAAATTCGCATCGCAATCAACCCCCAACTCCATTTGGCCGGAGTGTTTGTCACTTTCGCCGACACACGCAGCATCGCTGGTCGGCGCACCGAAAGTGAGCTGCGCGAGGATTTGGGAAACCTTATGTTCGAGACGACGATTTCACGGCGTATTGCCCACGAATACGCCACACAGGGAGGCACTCCCGCAGTTGCGCTTTTGCCGCAAGAAGCCGCTGCACAGGAATACCAAGCCCTGACAGCAGAAATTCAATCCCGATTGGCCCTTTAAACGTTTGAACAGCCAATTTCTGACTCCCACTCACCAGCAAAATTACCGGAAACCAACCCACACGCCCATGTCAAAAACTGAAACCAAACCTCACCGCCGCCTCAGCCTGACCCTTCCCACTCAGCCCAGCGAGCCTTCGCCTCAACGGAGCGAAAATGCCTCTTTGCAGGAGAAAAACCAACAAGATGTCCAATCGCCACCAATATCTGCACCAGAGCTTTCAACAGTGCGCGTGATGGCCTACCTGACCCCAGAAGAAGCGCGCTGGCTTGACGACCTGTGGATCGAGATGCGTCGCAATAATTCACGGGCCTCGAAATCCGATATTTTGCGCGCCGCTCTGGAAATCGCCATTCTCCACCGCACGGAACTCACCGCGACAATTGAAAAACAACAAGTTAGCACACTATCGCGTCAGCGTGGCCGTAAGCCGTCAAACTGATGCACTGTCATACTGCTTTGAATGTAAGGCGGCGCGTTAATAAGTTCTTCGTTGGTCAAAATCGGTTCACAGTAAGCTGCCGTATATGTGCGCCGCTGTGCTAACACGCTGCTTCATTCTCAAAGAAGAGAACAAATGGACGCTTTGCAACCAAATTCACCCCAGCAACCGACTCTTTTCGAGGTCGAAGAAAACCGGGATGAGTCTCAAAAGAATTCTGCCCCAGTTGCCCCTAAGAAAAAACGAGGCAGACCCAAAAAGAATGCTCCGCGTCCGGTTCTACTCGTGGCATCCGGAGATATGCAAACCCGTTCTGCGCGCTTTGAAATCGTGACTATCGGAGAAGCTGACGTTGCACATGGAAACTCTGAAACAGAAAACATCAACAAAAGCCAGAACGAAATTTTGCGGTTTTTAGGCAGAGAACGCCGGGGGGCCGCCGAAATGGAGGTCTGGGTCGAGGAGATTATCGTCTCCCACTCGGCTGCGCCAGATGGCAGCTCGGTCTTCTGGCGCCTCGAAGTGGAATGGCCTCCTGGTGTCGAACACATAGTCACAGAAACGCTGGCCATAGCCGTTGCCCAAAGCCCCGAAAACCAGCACCCTCACTTGCGGGGGCCAGATACATTGACCTTCCCGATCCCCGGCGGCCTCAAAGTTTGGGACACGGAAAACGCCGATTCACCTTTTTCCGTTGATCGCGGCGCCTGGAACGCCAAACTGATGTTTTCTCCCGTTCCTGATGGTGTGGCCTGCCGTATTGCTGACAGCATTTTTCGCTTTCGAGCACGACGATTTATAGAGCGAATCGCAGCAGACGAGCAGGGCAGTCCCGTCTCATCGCAGTTCCAGCCCACCGATTTAAACCAAGTTCACGAGTGGTTACGCGAACGCAACACACACCCTGAATTTCAAAATGCCGAGCGAACTCCGCTTGAAGAAATAGACGAGGTCGAACAAAAAAGCGACGAGGCCTTCAATTATCACACCGGTCAGGAGTGGACAGCTTTTCTCCATACGGCGACCGATGGCAAGCGCCAGCGTTATTTCGTCGGAAACGTTCAAGCGGGCACACTGCGCCATCAACGCCCCAACGCGGCTTTCTGGACAGAAACTTCACTCACCGAAGACGAACGGCGTGCCGGACACGGTATCGAGCTTTTGCAAAACGCGGCCTCGGAACTCGATCTGGACGACGCGCTCGCCTGGCTTTACATTTCCCATTTGATTGCTCCGCAGTCACCTTTGGCCAGCGGCAACTATGCGGGAGGATGGATTGATTTGGATGACGTCGCGCGCAAAACAATGGGCGGTTACGCCCGTAATCCGACTGAAGCGTTGCAACGCCGACGCAAAATCTGGCACGCCATTCGTTACGGCACGCGCGCCCAAATCATCGGCGCCCGCACTGTGCCTTATTTCGATAAAAACACCGGACAAGAAATTGACACCAAAGTAGCGACCTCGCCCTGGCAGATCATCAAAGAACAAAAACCGGTGCAAGCTTCGCTTTTGCCCGACGATGACGTGCCCGTGCGCGTGGAATTAGTGGCCTCGCGCGAATGGACGGCGCTCACTACTTCACCCGATACGGCCCAATTTCTTCCGGCAGGCGAGCTTTTGGGCGCTATTCCACCCAGTCAAGCGAGTGGAGCCTGGGCGCGGGCGCTGGGCATGGCATATTTCCATTGGTGCCGCTGTCATCTAATGGCAGCTCTGGAGGGCCGCCAACTTCCCACACGAGACGCGCTTCTGAATCAGTTTCCCAACAAAAAAATCAACCACACCGACGTTTTGCAATCACCCAACCCACGTCGGGCCATGCAATATTGGTCGGGTGCCGAATCGCTGCTGATTGAAGTTGGCATCATCGAAGCCATTCCCTCTTCGAGAGAACCTGTCGCCCGACAAGGTTGGCAAAAAGAATGGCTCGAAACTGCACCTCAATGGAAACCTGGCCCCAAATTGCGGCCACTTCTCGAAGCACTCGCGCAAAATCTGATGCCCAAACGTCTTGTTTCGCTGCAACAACCACGCAAAAAACGAGGGCGCCCTCGAAAAAATCCAATCGAATAAACACTTTTTCAAGCGAACTCCAACAGTTTTAGGAAAATCGCGCGAAAATTCGGAATTAATTTTTGAGGTCAACCAATTTGTTCTATCCGAAGCAATTGTCGATTCAAGTAAGAAGCAAAAATCCAAACTCCAACACTTTTAGGAAAAATTCTCAAAAAATTCGATTTTTTCGTTTTTATTCCTAAAACTGTTGGAGTATTTCCTAAAAGTGTTGGAGTTGTTCCTAAAACTGTTGGAGTTTTTTGTCACCTATAAGGATCGCGCGCGCGCTAATAAAAATAATAATTGGCGAAGTTGCGCGCGCTGGAAGCGCGCGACTTCGCATTGTATTCTCGTTTCACGAAGTCCGCCGCGTCACTTTCGCATCACTTTTGTGAAAATTTCAATGACGGCACCGTTGAGGTGCTAAAGCCGCTTCGCCCAAATTCGATTTTAAATCTGCAATGATCCCTCAAAATTCCTCTTCTGTCGTTTCGTTAACGCCCAATTCTGCGCCATCGCAGATAATAGCCGAAAATCGTTCGCTCGAAAAAGCGCGCTTAACGCGTTTTGATGATTTGCTGGGTCAGTGGGAGACAGAAGCTCAGCAGCTTTATGAAGCGCGCCAATCCGGTCTGGCGCGCGGGCCAGTGACGGGTTTAGGGAAGCTCGATGAAGGATTGGGCGGTTTTTTAGCTCCCGGCGTCCATATTTTGCATGGACAGCCAGGAACCGGAAAAAGCGCCTTTGCTTTGCAGGTCGCGGCGACTTGTGGTGTTCCGGCGCTTTTTGTGTCGTGCGAGATGGCCGCGTTGGAACTTTTAATCCGGCATACGGCACGCGTGACTGGCACTTATTTGGGTCGTCTCAAAAGCGGTGAGTTTTCACCCACCGACTCACTTTCTTTGGTGCGGCGTGGGGCTGCCGCCGCGCCACGCTTGTGCTTACTCGATGCAACCATCGCTCCAGTGCGCCCCGATCATCTACATGATTGCGCTTTGATTGCGCGTGGTGAAGCCGCGGCGTTTCTCGTGGTCATCGACAGCGTGCAATCTTGGGCCGAAGCGTTGGGGCAGGGCGCAACGGAATACGAAACACTCAACCAAGCCCTTTTATATTTGCGAGGTCTCGCTCACACGCTTCGTTGTCCCGTTCTGGCTATTTCTGAGCGCAATCGTGAAAGCATGAGCGGCGGTGGGCTTTCGGCGGGTGCCGGAAGCCGTAAAATCGAATACGGCGCCGAAACGGTGATCGATCTCATGCGCGACCCCAACACTCTTCCCGACGCTCACGGCGAAGTTTTGGTCAACGTCAAGTTGGTGAAAAATCGACATGGGAGTGCAGGAAAAAGCATCCCTCTCCATTTCAATGGCGCGCTTCAGCGCTTCTCTATGGCAGCATAGCAGTGAATTAGCACGCTGTTGTGCCGCCACAGCAGCACGTCACCACAATGCCAAAAAGCTCTTCTATCATTTTGACACTGGCCGATTTAGAAAGCTTTGATAGTGGAGCGCCTTTGGGGAGTCGGCGCCGGTTTTGTTGTCCGCTTTGTGGTCTTGAAAAACCGCGTGACGCCGCCCATCGCTCGCTTAGTGTGGAAACAGCAACCGGCTTATGGCATTGCTTTCGATGCGGGCAGGGCGGACAATTGCGCGAATTTTGGAAAGTCCACCGCGAGTCAGAAACTTCAAAATGGAAGCGCGACCATACAAGACAACAGCTACAAAAAACATTCCGTTTGCCCACAGTCGAAACGGAGTTAGCTCATCCTATTGCGCCGCCCTGCGACACTCAAGCAAATAGTCAGGCGGAGACTTTGATAGTCGATAAACCTCGTTGGCTATCTCTGTGGGAAGAGGCGACTCCTCTAACCCCTCAGGATTTGGGCTGGAAATATCTTGTTTTGCGCCGCGCGTTACATTCATCTGTCTTTCTGTGGGCGCAGCTACGGTATCATCCCACCTGGTTGGGTGGCGCTGTTGTTTTTCCTCTTCGTGGGCGTGATGCGCAAATCATGGCAATTCAAGGACGTAGCGTGCGAGGAAATGCCAAAATCACTTTTGGCCCCAAAAAAGAAGCTGCGTTTTGGGCGCCTATCGTTTTAGAGCCATTGGGGACGTTGTCACCACTCGATGCCCGTGCGCCCGCAATTGTTCTGGTTGAGGCTCCCATTGACGCGCTGTCTCTGGCCAGTTGCGGCATTCCCGCCTTGGCCTTGTGTGGCACCAGTGGCCCGTCTTGGCTTCATCTCGCTTGTGGTTTGCGAGAAGTGGTGCTGGCTTTTGACGCTGATGAAGCTGGAGACAAAGCGGCGGGCGCCCTCGAAGAACGACTTTTTCCTTTTGGCGCCAAGTGTCGCCGATTAATTCCAGATGGATTCAAAGACTGGAACGAGTGTTTGTGTGGCTGGGGACACGAAAAGTTGGAAGCTTGGCTCCTACGTCATTTGCTCTAAAGAGTAGGGCGGCGCTTGCCTCAACAGTAACCCCATCTCCGAAGAAAAACCAATCAATTCAAGCCGATGCTTTGAAGTGCCACGCTATTTTCGTAAAGCTTCCTCAAGAAGAATAGGAAGAGCTGATAGAGTTGGCCAAAACTGAAGTTGATCCAGTGTGGCACGACCGAATTGGGGTGCCAGAATCACCGATTTCTCTGGGACTTTGGCAAAGAGTCGCTCAGCGCCACGGGGACAAATTGAAACCGTAAAGGAGAGTAGGCATCGTAACGATTTTCTTCTCAATTGTGAGTTCAAGTAATTTCATTATGTTTCAACGGGTCGCTTTTCCCACCTTGTTCTAAGCGAAAGGGTGAGTTAAACCTGCGCGCCGTGAGATCACAGCCTGGGAAGCATTTCCTGAATGTTGGCTGTTGAGGTTATGAACGTGCGTCCGCTTTTTCTGGTTTTAGCCACCCCCCTTCGCCCCCCTTTTTCCTCGCTGTTTCTTGCTCTGCTCTGTGCTTTGGTCAGCGCTGTTTTCGTTCCCCTTCAAGCCCAGCAAGGCGCCCGCCAGAACACCGGGGAAGAGGCGGCGGTTTCGGTGTGGAACGTGGGCAAACAGGGCGCGTTCGTGATGGCCTCGCTGCGCGATGCGCAGGGACGGTTGTGGTTTGGCACCGAAGACAAGGGGGTGTGGTGTTACGACCCACAGGCGCCTCAAGGCAAAGACTGGCGCGGGTTCACGGTCAAAGACGGTCTGGGCGACGACAACGGCTACGCCTTGGCGCAAGACGCGCAGGGACGCATCTGGGTGGGGCACCAAAGTCACGGGGTCAGCGTGTGGAATGGACAGGCATGGCGCAACTACGACGTGCTCGAAGGCCCACTCGGTGAGCGCGTTTTCGACATCGCGGTATCGCCGCTCGACGGCGATGTCTGGATCGGCACCAGCCGGGGGCTGGCGCGCTACAGTGCGCAAAGCGATTCGTGGAGCTATCAGGGTCGCTGGACGGGCCTGCCCAGCGACCAGATTCAGGCCTTGGCCTTTGCCAAAGATGGCACGCTGTTCGTGGGCACGCAGTGTCACGGATTGGTGGTGGGATCGCCTTACGCCTCCAAAGAGCGCACGAGTGGCCCTAAAAGCGCCGCGCCCCAGGACGCCGGCAACTACTCGCGCTGGCGCCACCACACCGGCCCCGGCTGGATGCCGCTCTATGCGACGGGTCAGGGCCTGCCTTCAGATCTGATCAACGACATTCTGGTCGGGGCCGATGGCACCGTTTATGTCGCCACGACCTATGGCCTGGCTCGTAGCCGTGACAACGGGCGCTCGTTCGAGTATCTGCGCGGCAAAGACTGGCGCGGCAAGCTCGAAGGCCTCACTTTCCCGCCCCAGATTCCGCAGCAGCCCCCCATTGATACCTTGGCCGAGGATTACGTGACGACCCTGGCCGAAGATGCCGATGGGCTGCTGTGGGTCGGCTATCCGACCAAAGGCGTGGAGTTGCGCTCACCGGGCGGCGATTTTTCGGGCGGCGGTGGCGTGGTCGAAACCCCCGACGAGGCGCAGGAGCGGCGGCGTCAGGAGACGGCGCAGCGTCAGATCGACGACCTCCAGGCCGCCGGTGGTGGGCAGGGCGGCCTGCGCCGTTTGCCCAACGGCACCTTTGTGCCGCTGCCTGATCCGAACCTGCTCAAAATCCTCGAAGACGCGCAAAAACGCTCGCAAAGTGAAAAGACCGACTACGTGACCTCGATTCTGCCCGTCGCGGGCGCAGCCCCTCTGGTGTGTGGCGCGGGCAGCGGTGTGATCCAGCTCGGCGACCATCTCGCTTCGCAGATGCCGCGCACTCGCAAACGGCGCGGCGAGGAACCGGTGCAGACAATCTCGGCGCGCTGGCCCTCGCCCGCCGCGCCGCCTTCGCTTTCCCAGCTGCGTCAGCTCACGAGCGAAGTGCAGAGCTTGAGCAAAGAGTGGAATCGCATCGATGCCGCCTTCGTGGGAGAGGATTGGAAAACTAAGGGTGACTGGATGGGCCGCTATGGGATGCGCTATGCCTACCTGTGCGCGATGCAGGCGCCCTTAAGCCACTTCGTCATCAACGATCCTTCTTATCGCGTCGAGGGGCGTTTGGGGCCACACCCTTACGTCAAAGGCGCCACCTACGCTAACCAAGGACTTCGCCACTGGATGCATCGCAAACGCTGGGACGATCCGCGTGTGCTCTATAACCCGTTGATCGGCTACCGTCGTCAGGCCGACATCGACGACAATGGCGAGGTCTATCCCCTCACTTACGAAGGCCCGGATATGTGGGTGGGCGCGCGCGTCCCGGCGGGTGTGCACCGTGTGGCGCTCTATTTTTTCAATAAAGACGGGCACGACGGACACAACCGGGTGCGTGACTACATCGTGGACATCAAGCGCGGACACGAGGACATCATCCTGGCCGAGAACTTCCCGACGCTGGCGCGCACCCGAGTGCGCGATTTTTGGGGCGGGGTTTACAAACAGTTCGTGTTGCAGGGGCCGGGCGACTACTACTTCGTCATCCGCAAAAACAACTCCTTCAACACCGTCATGCAAGCCGTGCTCATCGACAAGGAAACAGGGCCACCCACTGGCTATGAGACGCGGCGTGATGTCTGGCTCGGCGGAACGCGCTACGAGCCGCCTACAAAATCAGAAGAGAGGAAAATCGAAGCAGAGGCTATTGAGGCCTTGCAAGCTTATCCCGAGGCTTTCAATGCTTACCAAGAGGCTTATCGTTTGTGGAGTTCTCTGGACAAAGCGTATGGATTCCAGGGCAGCGATGATCTCCTTTTGAGAGGTCGTGTCTTGGCTTACCGTGCCGCACAAAAAGCCTTTGTCACGGCTTTATCGGCGTATAAGGTCAAGCCCCAAGCCGGAAGCGAACATAATGACCAATCCCGATTTGACCAAGTGCGGTTAGTTGAAGCCCAACAAACACTGCTTCGCCACTGGCGTTGGAAACTCCCTCTCTGGCCTCGTGACAAATCTTCGGTGCCAGGGGCAGCTATATCCGGCACGTCTCGCGTTGACGACCGACAGGAGTTCGAAAGTGCGATGCAGCGAGGATGGAAGTCTCATCAATCGCTGAACCCGCATGACACCTCTTTGGCGCGTTAAAGTCTGACTTCATCAGCCCGCGTCTCTCGCTCCTCATACCATGGCAGGGCTCGAAAATTCTGTAGTGCCATTAGCCTCAAATCAAGGGAGAATAGTTCCATTTATTAGCAGGAAAAAAGGGAAAATCTTCATTTTTTTGTGAGAGACAAAGCGAAGATTTGTTAAAATCCAGTGCAAAATCGGGTTTGTATTTCTTTGCACTTGCTGTATTTGGTGTGAAATCAAATCCTCCGTTCCCGTTGTAGTCTGACTCTCGTCGCTAACGTGCTTTTATGCTGTTCCATTCCACTCTTCTACGTATCTTCTCTCGTGTTTCTTCGGCTGTCCCACCAAGTGTTTCAGCGTCAAGCTCTGCACAGCATTTTGAAAGTGACACGAACCAGAGCTCACTTCTACCGCCCATCTCAAACGCAAATCGTCGGTGGGGTAAGATTTCTGCACCTTTGGTTGTGGCCATCATGACCGCTTTGGTTCCCGGTCTGCTGCTGGCTGGATTGAGCCAGACCAGACCTACTCGGCACGATGTCATTACCATTCCCGCTGTAACGCCAACACCGACGTCCATTCCTTTTGGACTGCCTGCACCCGAACCTCCTGTCATGAGTCGTGAAGGCGCTGTATCGGTCACAGTCACACGAGGAAGTTCGTCAGTAACTACACGCGTGGGAGAAGCTTTAACTGTGTCTTTTGGTGCCTCTGCAAACGTCCCACCCACCTCTGGAGCGGAGTGTCGCCTCAACCCACCGGGAGGTTCAGCTTGGAGCGGCGCCGAATGGAGTTGGAGTTTTGGTTTGAATGGCTCCGGCGGTTCAGCCAGTCCAAATCCACCCGTCGCTCCGACGCCGCTTCCGGGTGTGACCCCCACCCCTACCCCTCATAGCGACAGTGCTTCGGGCACGGCGTATCTATCGTTCACGCAGCCTGGAACCTATGTTCTCACGGCCTCAGCTTCCGTGAGCTACAAAGCCAACTGCAAAGAAGGCGATATCGGAAACACCACAGGTGGCACAGGCACCTTGACTGGTGTCACCGTGATTGTTGAACCCGCTCCCACTCCCACCCCGACGGCAACTCCCACTCCAACTGCCACACCAACTCCTACTGCGACCCCGACGGCAACTCCCACTCCAACTGCCACACCGACCCCGACGGCAACTCCTACTGCTATCCCCACGGCGACTCCGACTCCTGGGGGAACACCGACTCCGACCCCAACACCGCCGCCTACTCCGACATCGCCTCCACCTCCACCGACGGCAACTCCTACCCCACCAGGCGGTGGTGACGGTGGCGGAGGGGGTGGCTCGTTAGGCGGCAACTCTTCGCTGTTTTGGCACATCTATCCTTCGCCTACCAAGAGCGAAGAGCCTTATGGCGAGAATGATAAATGGCTCATCAATGAATATGATGGCGCACTGAAAGGCACGATGAACTTGGATTTAGTCATCAATGTGGGGGCTCTCAATCAGCTGCATCCGGGCGCCCAAAAGATCCGTGTGCGTTTGGAAAAAACTGAGGGTGCCGAGGGACTGCCGCTCCATGAGCGCAGCGTGGAATACATTTTGGATTTGGATAGTAATTGGACACGCTACAAATCGGTCTATTCTTTAGGGACTGCGCCACCTCCAGTTGAAGATGGGTATGGTGTGCCAAAGACAAATAACAGCACCACTACCTATGCCTACAATTACATTTCGACGGTTGTGGCCTGGAACACTCTTAATGGCTTGAGTCATGATCCCGATGGCCCAGCAGGTCCTGACCCCTCGACTTCGATGCCAGGTGGCGAAGGCGAATACGAGCTGTCTTTGATCAAGGTCATGGGCGTCAGTGATACGACGCCATGGCGTCTGCCTGTGCCGACTTACCCTCGCCAAGAGTTGCCAGTAGTGCGCCGACCCCAGATTGGAAATCCGGCCTATGCCGAACTCTCTCCCGATCCTAAAACGCTGGTGGTGACGGAGGGCGCTTCAGGTTCCGCCTCGCTCAAACTCATCCGCTCTAATGGCACACAGGTGGGGGATCTCGAACAAAATCCCGTCATTGGCGGCACAATAAATATCGCATTGGAACTCGATTTGGAGCGCACGGCGGTTTCTTCGTCAGGTGCAACGGTGCGGATCTACGAGCATCCTGACACGCAAAACGATGTCGATCATGGCCCCGAAGAGGATCACATCGACATCCCGCTCAGCTTCTCAGATAAAACGGGTTGGCAGAAATGGATCAACGGTAACTGGCAAGCGGCGCCAGAAGCTCCGACGGCTGCTTCGACCACAGAGCGCAACCGCTATCGCTATTTGATTCCTTGGAATACAGCGGGCGATCCATGTGAGGAAGACCGTGCGGCCTTCGATACTCAAGCGCCGCTCACAAGCAAACGCAAATTGTGGAACCATAATGGCAAGCACACTATTTTAATGTCAAGTATAGATGGCACGGCTGGCGAGAAGATCAGCTGACCTGCCCCCCGAAAAGTAGTCCAGAATTTGGTTGAGTGTTTGACTCCAAACA
>ERZ1066118.1129-NODE-1129-length-18566-cov-17.772946_pt1 | contig 18566 bp, 11 predicted proteins | sample MGYA00382765_ERZ1066118 | MGnify/ENA primary metagenome ERZ1066118 (study PRJEB33369, sample SAMEA5778348) | biofilm metagenome | biome: Industrial cooling water; feature: Water cooling tower basin; material: Biofilm | place: United Arab Emirates | collected...
AGGAGCACGCCGCCTTCGCTGCGGCGGCGGGCGACGGCGGCTGCGCGCCGGCGGGTGACTGGAGCAACTACACGCCGTGATTTCGGGCGACCTGGACCTGCTCGGCCTTGCCGGCCTCCTCGGCCGCAAGCGTGACCATCACGACACTCCCCGCACGCCTCGATCGCCACGGCCGCGGCCGTGCGCGAAACCGCGGACCCTTCCGTCGACGATACGGTCGCTCGATCAGACCAGCTGTTGGTCGCGAGAGGTATCTTGCGGAACAGCTTGATTTCCCAACGGTCTATTGAAGACAGAGCCACATCAATCGGAGCAATTCTTCATGGCACTCACTGCATCGGCTGTCTTCGACAGTCAGGACGAAGCCCAGCGGGCAATCTCTGCCCTTCGGCAGGCCGGCATATCCGATAGCTCCATCTCGGTTATCGCCAAGCACGGCAATCGCACCACCACCACCAGCGGCGATGGCGAGGTGACCGACGACGATCATCGCAACCTCCTGCGGGGCATCCTGGGCGGCGGCGCGCTCGGCGCCGGGCTTGGCGTTGCGGCTCTCGCCATCCCCGGCGTCGGCCCGCTGGCGGCGGCCGGCGCTATCGCCGCCTCGGTCGTGCCCGAAGCGATCGGAATCGGCGCCGCAGTCGGTGCGCTCGGCGGCACGCTCAACGAAAGCCTCAAGAAGCACGGCGTGAGCGATGAAGATGCCGATTATTACGGCGAGCGCATCCAAGGCGGCGGCGTGTTCGTGTCGGTGGACGACACCACCAGCGCCGACCGCGGCCAGATCGAGAATCTCCTGCACCGCTATGGCGGTCACAGCTCGCGGGTCGGCCGGATTGCCGAGCCGGCGTTCGACTGACAATCGCAGTCCCGCCGACGCTACCGGCGGGACTGCCCCTTCCTTATGGCGGAGCGAGTGTGAAACAGCTCATCTGGATATTGGTGACGGTGATGGCGCTCTTCGTGCTCTATCTGATGATCGTGACGCCCGCGTCCTGATCGCGACGAGAGGCGAGCCATGTTCCTCTTCTTCTCCAGCAAACTCGGCTGCCTCGGCTCGCTGCTGATATCGGGCGCGTTGACGCTCGGCGTGCTCGCGCTGCTCGGGTTGATCAGCTTCTAGCGCGACCAGCGAAAGCCAGCGGCCCGTCCCGTGGAGCATCTCCGCCCGGAAAGGCCACCAAACCCCCCTTGCCAAGGCCCGCGCCCTTCGCCATAGGCGCCGCTTCCGAACGGCGCGCCGGCTTAGCCGCGGCCGTGGATATGCCCGGGTAGCTCAGTGGTAGAGCAGACGACTGAAAATCGTCGTGTCGGTGGTTCGACTCCGCCCCTGGGCACCACTCTTCTGCGGAGAGCGGTCTTTTCGGTTTCCGAATCCTGTTTGCGGCCGCTGGAGGTCAGCCACGTGAGCCTCCTCGCTTGACGTTCGGCAGCTAGTCGCCGAACGCGGCGCTGACTCCATTCCGCCCTTTCTCGAAAGGCACCCCATTCCATGTCCCGTCGCCGCCAGATCTACGAAGGCAAGGCCAAGATCCTTTACGAAGGGCCCGAGCCCGGCACGCTGATCCAGTATTTCAAGGACGATGCCACCGCCTTCAACGCCCAAAAAAAGGGCACGATCAATGGCAAGGGCGTCATCAATAACCGCATCAGCGAATATGTCTTCATGCGGCTGGCGCATATCGGGGTGCCGACGCATTTCATCCGCCGGCTCAACATGCGCGAACAGCTCATCCGCCAGGTGGAGATCGTGCCGCTCGAGGTGGTGGTGAGGAATGTCGCGGCCGGCTCGATCTGCACCCGGCTCGGGCTGGAGGAAGGCGAGCCGCTGCCCCACACGCTGATCGAATATTGTCTCAAAGACGATGCGCTGAACGATCCCAAGGTCTCCGAGGAGGAGATCGCCTGCTTCAACTGGGCCGGCAGCGAGGAAATGCAGGACATCGCCAGCATGGCGATCCGCATCAACGATTTCCTTTCCGGCATGTTCGCGGCGATCGACATCCGCCTGATCGACTTCAAGCTGGAGTTCGGCCGGCTATGGGATGGCGATTTCAGCCGCATCATCCTCGCCGACGAGATCAGCCCCGACGGCTGCCGGCTGTGGGACATGAACACGGGCGAAAAGCTCGACAAGGACCGTTTCCGTCGCGATCTGGGCGGTGAGGAAGAGGCCTATCGCGAGGTCGCCCGGCGCCTCGGCCTGCTCGACGGCGAGAACGGCCCCGGCGAAGTCCTCGACATGGCCCACCATCGTGGCCGTTTGCGCGGGACCGTCAAAAAGAAATGACCCGAGCGTCAACGTGGCGGATGTGCAACATTTAGATCAAAAGTTACAGCGACTGTAACACTCTGTTTCAGAGCGCATCGTGGCGCTGTAAGTCATCGCTCAACTGCCAAGCAATATGGGAGATGAGGGATGACCAATCGCTACCTGCTAACCGGGTGCGCCGCGCTTGCTTTTTCCGCCGCATTAGCCGCCATGCCGGCCAGCGCGCAGGAGACGCCGCCCGCCGAGGTCGCCGCCGATACCGGCAACGAACCCATCGTGGTCACCGGCTCGCGCATTCGCCGCAATCCGCTCGATCAGGAAGCGCCAGTCACCTTCATCGACGAGGACGCGATCGCGCGCACCGGTCTCAATTCCATCAACGACGTGCTGCAGCGCCTGCCCAGTTCCGGCGGCGGGCTCAGCTCGAAGTTCAACAACTCTGGCAATCTCGGCAACCCGCCCGACGGGGGCGGCGTCGGCGCGGGCGCGGCGGAAATCGACCTGCGCTATCTCGGATCGCGCCGGGTCTTGGTGCTGGTGGACGGGCTGCGCTACGTCAATGGCGCGTCCGCCAGCGGCGTTCCCGGCTCGACCGACCTCAACTCCATTCCCGAAGCGGCGATCCAACGCGTCGAAGTGCTGCAGGACGGTGCCTCCGCGATCTACGGCTCCGACGCGATCGCCGGTGTCGTCAATATCATCACCAAGCGCAGCCAGGACGGCTTCATGGGCCTCGCCCAGATCGGCGGCTATGCCGAGGAAGGCGACGGGTTCACGCAGAACTATCAGCTGAGCTGGGGCAATGGTGGCGACGGCCCGCTGCAGATCGTGCTGGGCGGCAACTACGTTCGCCAGGAACCAGTCTTTTCAGGTACCCGCGCGCTTTCGGCCTGGCCGGAGCCCTATGACACGCAATGCCGGGCGACCTGCTCCAGCTTCACGCCCAACGGCCGCTACACCGGCAGCATCTTCGTGGGCGGAAATGCGACCCTGATCGCGCCGGTGATCGGCCGCCGCGCGACGCCGGCCGACTTCCGCGCTTTCCAGAGTCCGGCGGATCGCTTCAACTTTCAGCCGTTCAATTATCTTCAGGTCCCCCTCGAGCGGATTGGCGCCTTCGGAACGCTTCGCTACGAATTTTCCGACGCGGTCAATTTCACCGCCCGCGGAGTATGGAATCGCCGGGAGTCGAAGAATCAGGCGGCGCCGCTGCCGTTCGGGTTTGGGCCGACGTCCGGCCTCACTCCTGTGCTGAGCAACCTCGTCATCAGCGCGACCAATCCGTTCAATCCTTTCGGCGTCGATCTCGGCGGAGCCAACCGCAATGTCGACGCGGTCTTCCGCCGCTTCCTGGAAGGCGGCCCGCGCCGCTTCGAACAAAAGGTCGATACCTTCTACGGCGTGGCGACGCTCGACGGCCAGTTCGGGATTGGCGACAGCGCCTGGTTCTGGGACATCAACGCTTCCTACGGCGAGAACAAGGCCGAACAGACCATGTTCGGCAACATCGATTCTTCGAAATTGCGCCAGGCGGTTGGCCCCATCGCAGGTTGCACGGGCGCCTGTGTGCCCTTCAACTTCTTCGGCGGGTTTGGCTCGATCACCCCAGCGATGATCGATTTCGTCACTTTCGAGCAGAACGACAGCAGCGAACAGACCCAATTCGACATCACGGCCAATGTGTCGGGCAGCCTGTTCGAATTGCCGGCAGGAGCCGTGGGCCTGGCGCTTGGCGTGGAGTATCGCGATCTCGACGGACGGTTCGATCCCGATCCCGTCGTGCAGGCCGGCTTCAGCTCGGACATTCCGGCGCAGGCCACCCGCGGCGGTTACAACGTCAAGGAAGCCTATGCCGAGCTGAACGTACCGCTGCTCGCCAATACACCGTTCTTCGAGTTGCTTGAAGTGAACGGGGCGGTGCGCTTTTCGGATTATTCGACCTCCGGTTCGACGACCACCTTCAAGGGCGGGGTGAACTGGAAGCCGTTTGCCGATCTGCGCCTCAGGGGCTCCTATGCAGAAGGGTTCCGCGCTCCGGCGATCGGCGAGTTGTTCGGAACGCAGTCCCGGTTCGACGAGGTCATCACCGATCCTTGCTCTTCGCCGAACACGGCTGCGCTGAGCTTCCAGAATAACGCTCAGGTGCGCCAGGCGTGTATCGCGGCGGGCGTGCCGGCCACCGGCTACACCCAGGCCAATGCGCAGATCTCGGTAACCACGGGCGGCAATCAGGCGCTCCAGCCGGAGACCAGCGAAAGCTACGTCCTCGGCGGCGTTTATAGTCCCTCGTTCCTGCCGGGTCTCGCGCTAGAGGCCAATTATTACAACATCGAAGTCGAAGGCGCGATCCAGGCCATTCCACGCCTGACCACGGTGCTGAACTGCCTGCTGACCAACGATCCATCGACCTGCGCGCTGGTGACTCGCGTCAACGGGCAGCTGACCGAAATCGAAGGCTTTCTGCAGAACATCGCTGCAATCAAAACCGAAGGCATCGATGTCAATCTGAGCTACAGCGGCTTCAATGTCGGCGGCGGGCGTCTGGGCTTCACCTGGAGCAACACCTTCCTCCTCAACTACGATGTGTTGATTCCCGGCCCGACCGGAACCGACACGCTGAGCCGCGAGGGCACGCAGGTGGGCTCGCCGGCGCAGGCCTTCCCGGACTGGAAATCGGTCGGCAGCATCAATTTCGACGGGCCCGACTTCGGGATGACGCTGACGGGCCGCTACGTATCCGACCTCATCGAAACCGGCGGGAATGTGATGAAATCGGTGTTTTACACCGACTTCCAGTTGCGCTTCCTGGTCGGCGAGGATGATCGGTTCGGCTTCGCGCTCGGCGTCAACAATCTGTTCGATGTCGCGACGCCGGGCTGCGTGACCTGCGAATCCAATAACTTCTCGCAGGCTGTCCATGACGTCCCGGGGCGGTATTGGTACGTCCGCGCCAACTTCCGGCTATGACTGATGGGGGCGGGGGACGAACTCCCCCGCCCACTCAATGAATAGAAGCCACAGTCAGTATTTGGCGCGGAAGCCGAGGAAGTAGCTCCTGCCAATCGCGGAGATGGGATAGGCTGCCTCGGCGGCGAATGGCCGCTCGTCCGTCAGGTTGTTGACGCCAAAGCGGAAGGTGAGCGCCTCGGTGACATCATAGGCGAAGTTGAGGTCGTGCGACCAGAAATCGTCGTCGCGATTGGGCTCGGCAAAACCGGTCGGATCCTCGACGTCGATGCCCTGGTAATATTGGCGAGACTGCCAGAAGCTCTCCCACTCGACCCGCAGCGCGCCGATCTCCCAAGCAAGACCAGTGTTGAAGGCAACCTCCGGGCGCTGCGCCTCGCCAACGAAATCGTCCTCGCTGTTGGGGTCACTGACCGAGGTGAAAGTCGTGTTCTTGATCAAATAGGTTCCGCCGATCCGCGCGGTAATCGTGCCCGCATTGCCGCCGAGCGGGAAGCGATAGCGGGCCTGGAAATCGATCCCTTCCGCTTCGAAACGGGCAAAATTGACGGGGCCGTTGCGGAAGCTGTTGAAGCCCAGGAAGGTTGGCGACCCGGCGTTGCGGTTGCGGGTGAACAGGCTGCAGAAGCTGTTGTTCGGAAAGTCCGGCGAATCATAGCAGCCCGAAGCGATCTCGTCGGCGCTCACATTGGCGATCGCATTGGTGATCTCGTAGTTCCAATAGTCGACCGTCGCCGTGAAGCCGGGCAGGAACCGTGGCTGCAAGACCCCGCCAACGGTCCAGCTGGTGGAGCGCTCCTCCTCCAGATCGGGATTGCCCCCGGTCAGGCCGGTGATGCGCGCGGTCAGCGGATCGGTGAACCCTGCTGGAATGCCGTCCGCGCGGCAATTGGCGAGGCGAACGGACGGATTGGGCCCGCGATTGATCTGCGCGGCGTCGCAGGGATCGATCGGCCGGAACGTCGCGGGCGTCGTTGGCGAAAACAGATTGGTGATGTTGGGCGCCCGCACCGCCTTGGCATAGCTACCGCGGAACGAGATATCCGGCACCGGGCGATAGATACCATCGACCGCCCAGGTGAATACGCCGCCGACATTGTCGAGGCTATAGTCCGAATAGCGGGCCGAGCCCTTGACGGTGAGCAAATCGGCGAACGGCATGTCGGCGAAGAATGGCAGCTCCAGCTCTCCGAACACTTCCTTGACGTCGAAGCTGCCTTCTTCCGGCTGAACGCCCGATTCAAAGAAGAAGCCGGCCTGCGTGAAGGCATCCACCTCGAAGCGGCTCTTCTCCTTGCGATACTCCGCGCCAACGACCAGGCCGATGCCGCCGCCCGGCAATCGGAAAAAATCCTCCGTCGTGCCGGCAATGAAGGCTTGGGCGACGAATTGCTCCAGCGTGACGGAGCTTTCCGAGGGCGGATTGACGAAGGCGATGGCGTCAGCGCTCGGGGCGCCGAGCCCGAACAGGTTGAGCGGGCGGCAAGTCCCGTCATTGGTGCGGAACGTGTCGGGCTCAAATACCCCGTCGCCGTCAGGATCGGCATCATAGGCCGGGAACGGCGAGGTGCCGGGGATCACATTCGCGGTGAGCGAGGATCGGCATACAATCTGGCCCGTGGCCGGATTACGCACCGCATCCACTGCCGCATAAAAGCGGTCTTCGAGCCGGACATTGTCGTTGATCTCGGTTTCTTCGGTGCGCCCGTAATTGGCCGAGATTTCGTATCGCCAATTGGAGGCGAACTCGCCCTCGGCACCGACGACAACGCGATAGGTATCGCGCTCCACCCGCCGGGTGTTGAGGCCGAAATCGGTGTTGTCGCGGCTTAGCAGAATCTGCCCATCGGCGCGATCGAAGCTGGGGTTGGCGAGATAAAAAGCGTCGATCGCGCTGCGCAGTTCGGCAGGAATGAAGGGGTTATCGAGCCGGATCGGAATCGTGTCGTTGAAGCTGTTCACATTGTTGACGTCGGCCGCCTTGGTACGAACGAATTTGCTCTCGATGAAAGGCTGGAAGGCGTTCGAAACCTCAAAGCGGGCATTGAGGTTGGCGTTAATCTGCTCCACTTCGGGAACGACATTTTCCTTGTCGAGAAAAGCGAGGATGCCGTCGCCGCCGAAGCTGTTGGCGAAACCGGCGATCAGGCCGTCGCGGAACGGTCGAACACGGCCGCCGTCGACGACGTAGCAGCCGAAGCCGGTGATCGCGAAGTTGTAGGTCTGGTCGCAATCGTTGACGCCGTTGCGGTCGAAATCCGTGCCCGGGTCGTCGGCGACCAGATCGCCGTCGGCATCGAAGCCGATCAGCCCGAGCGCTGAGGAAATGGAGAAATTCCGCCCCGGCAAGAAGGCGCGCGGGGCGGCGTTACGCGCCCTGTCGATGAGGTTCTGCGGCGTGATGGCATAGCGCGGCGCGCCGCTTGCCCGCAGGATGGTCTGGCCCGGTATAGCGCCGGCAGCGGCAAGCGCCGGGGTGATGTCCCCGACCTGGAAACGGAGCGCAGGATTGGCATCGTCGTCGAGCCGCTGCCCCCCGCGCAGATAGTCCCGGTCGCCATAGCTCAGCGCCTCGCCGCGCGAATATTGAACGGCCAGACTGACATTGCCCCGGCCTTCCGCGAAATTCGTCCCATAGGCGCCGGAGATGAAGTAATCGCCGGCATCGCCGCGCTCGCTGATCCCGGCCTGCCCTTCCAGGACCAAGCCTTCGAGATCGCGTTTGAGGATATAGTTCACCACCCCGGACACGGCGTCGGAGCCGTAAACAGAGGACGCGCCACCCGTTAACACGTCGATCCGTTCGATCAGCGCGGTGGGAATGGTTTCGACATCGACGATGGCGGTGCCGCTGTCGCCGGCGACATGGCGACGCCCATTCACCAGCACCAGCGTGCGCGCAGCTCCCAGATCGCGAAGGTTCAACGCCGTGCCGCCGAAGATGCCGGCGCGGGTTGCCGACAGATCGCTCGATACCGAGCTGAACAAGGCCGGGATGTACTGAATGATGTCGCCAGCGCCTGTGTTGCCCGAGAGGGACAACTGCTCGACTGAAACGGCCGTCACCGGCGCAGCGCTGTTGAGTTCCGGCCTGGCGATACGCGAACCGGTGACGATGATGGACTCATCGTCGTTTTCGTCATCTGCGCTGGCCGTGGCTGGCGGCGCCGATTCCTGTGCCGCTACCGGCTGCCAGCCCAGCCCCTACGCCGCAGCGCAGAGTGCAATGAAGGACGATGTTACGCGCGCATGCGCCAAGCCTCGAGCGGCCATAAAAACCCCTATCCCTAAAATCCCGATCCTTGCGCCCAAGCGGTCGGTAACGCACTATTCTGATGTAAATCAAGGTCGCCGCTTGTCGAAAGCGTCGATATGGGCGGTTTTATGACAATCGCTGGGGGTGGCAGCTCCAACGAAGGGCGCAGCCATCTTGCTCCGAAGCGCTCCGCACCGCATTAGGGCAGCGACCGGCCCCTACCGGTCTCGGAGAATTATCAATGGCTTTTGGACCCTCCCGCCGCATTCTCGCGGCTGCCCCGCTCCTCGCGCTTGTCCTGGCAGGCTGTGCGACGGTTCCGGTCGAGGGGCCGCGCCCGGAAGCGGTAGCGGCAGCGCCGGCGCTCGCCCCCACCGGCACCACCGCATGGGGTTTCCCGGTTTATGACATCCCCGCCGACCCGGGAGTGCGTTTCGGCAAGCTCGAGAATGGGCTCAAGTTCGCGGTCATGTCCAACGCCACGCCCAAGAACACGGTGGCGGTGCGTCTGGGCTTCGATGTCGGCTATATCGACGAGGAACCGGGCGAAGCGGGGCTGGCTCACTTTCTGGAGCACATGGCCTTCAACGGCAGCAAGAACGTGCCCGAAGGCGAGATGATCAAGCTGCTCGAACGGGAGGGGCTGTCTTTCGGGGCCGACACTAACGCTTCTACCTCCTTCGAGGAGACGATTTACAAGCTCGATCTGCCGCGCAACGATCCCAAGTTGCTCGATACTGCGCTGATGCTGATGCGCGAGACCGCGAGCGAGCTTACGCTGGACCCGGCGGCGATCGACCGCGAACGGGGAATTATTCAGTCCGAAACGCGCACCCGCAACACCTTCGCGCTGCGGCGGATCAAGGACTACATCGATTTCATCGCTCCCGGCACGGTGTTCTCGCAGCGTTTGCTGACGGCGAATACCGATGCGAACATCGACAGCTTCAAACCCGAAAGCTTGCGCGATCTCTATCGCCGTTTCTACCGGCCCGACAACGCCACCTTGGTCGTGGTCGGCGATATCGACCCGGCCGTCGCCGAAGCCGAAATCGGGGAAAAATTCGCCAGCTGGCCGGCCGGCGCGGGCTCGATCGATCGTGTGGACGATGGTCGGATCGATCTGCAGCGTCCGATCAGCGCGCGCAATTTCGTCGATCCGGCGGTGCCGGTAATCGTCACGCTCGATCGCTTGGCGCCTTATGCCGAGACACCCGATACGGAGGCGGAGTTTCGCCGCAAGCTGCTGCTCGATCTCGGGACCGCCATCCTCGGCCGGCGCTTGCAGAAGATCGCCAATGCGCCAGGCGCGCCGATCATAAGCGGCAGCGCCGATGCGAGCGATTTCTTCGACGTGGCGCGGCAAGCGAACGTGACCGTCCAGGCGAAGGAGGAGGCTGGAGGCTGGCAGAACGCACTAGCCGTGACCGAGAATGAGATCCGCCGATTGCGCGAACATGGCGTGACCGCTGCCGAATTGCGCGAGCAACTGGCCAATTTCACCACAGCCTATCGCAATGCCGCCGACCAGGCCGCCACCCGGCGCAGCGCGCAGCTTGCCGAAGCGATCCTGAGCACCGTGCAGCAGGAGCGGCTCTTCGTCGCACCGGCCACTCGCTACGCTCTATTCCAGAAATATGCGCCCGCGATCACGCCCGCGATGGTCGCGCAGGCAATTACCGGCCGCTTCGATGGCTCGGCCCCGCTGATTCATGTTTCCACCAAATCGCCCATACCAGGCGGTGAGGTGGCAATTCTGGCAGCTTACCGCGAGGCGGCGGCCAAGCCGGTCGCGGCTCCCGAACAGGGCGCTGAGGCTTCGTTCGGCTACAGCGACTTCGGCCCCGCCGGGCAGGTCGTTGCCGACACCAGCGTCGCCGATCTTGGCATCCGCCAGCTCCGCTTTGCTAACAATGTCCGCCTCAATCTCAAGCAGACCGATTTTGAAGACGGGCGGCTGCGCTTTCTCGTCCGCGTCGGCTCGGGCCTGATCGCCCTCCCCGCCGATCGAGCGGCGGCGCAGGCGGTGTTCGTGAGTGCGTTGGGCGCGGCTGCGGGCACTGGAAAGCATAGCTTCGACGAGCTTCAAGCGCTGCTCGCGGGAAGGCAGATTACTTACGGCCTGGGCGTCACCGAAGACAGCTTCGAGGTCCGTGGCACCACCACGATGGCCGATCTCCTTACGCAGATGCAGGTCAGCGCCGCCTATATCAGCGATTTCGGCTATCGCCCCGAGGCACTGGCAAGGTGGAAAGCGGTCGTTCCCACGATCGCTGCGCAACTCGACGCGACGCCGGCGGGCGTGGCGCAATCCAAGGTGCCTAGGATCGTCGCCAATGGGGATCCGCGTTTCGGCGTACCGCCCACGGAGAACCTCGCGGCGGTGTCGCTTGAGAGTCTACGCGGTGACCTCGAAACACAGCTCGACGCGGCACCGATTGAAATCTCGGTGGTGGGCGATTTCACGGCTGAACAGGTGATCGATGCCGTCGCCAAGACCTTCGGCGCGCTTTCGACACGGCAGCCTGCGCTCGCCGATCTCACTGCCGCGCGCCGCGCGAGCTTCGCCGCTAACACCGCGCCCGTGACGCTGACCCATGCGGGCGCGGCGGATCAGGCTTTGGTGCAGGTCTATTGGGCGACCCGCGATGACAGCGATGCCCAGGCCGCGGCCACGCTAAACCTGCTCGCGGAAGTATTCGGTCTCGAGCTGCTCGAAGAAGTACGCGAGAAACTGGGCGCCACCTACTCGCCGGGCGCATCCTCCAGCATGTCGGATACTTTCATCGGCTTCGGAACGCTGTCGACCTCGATCGTGGTGGCGCCCAAGGATGCCGCCCGGGTGCTCGCATCGGTCGATGCAATCGCGAAGCAGCTCCGCGACCGGCCCGTCTCGGCGGACTTGCTCGAACGGGCGAGGCGTCCATTGCTGGAGCGCGTTGCGCTGAACCGGCGCGAGAACACTTGGTGGCTGGGAGTGGCGGGCGAGTCGCAGCTACGCTCCGAGCGCCTCGACCGCGCGCGCACGCTGGAAGCACGCTTGCGGGCCGTGACGCCCGCCATGCTTCAGGCGGCGGCCAAGCAGTATCTCGTCCCCGGCAAGGCGCTGGAGGTGAGCATCCTGCCGCGGACAGAAGCTGCTAAGTAGCAGGTTTGTTGTCCTTCGACAGGCTCAGGCCGAACGGGCGGGTGGGACGTCACCAAGCCACCCGCTCGCCCCACCCCACCCCCGTTGGTGGTGAGCCTGTCGAACCACGATGAGCGCTACTTCAACGCCTCACGCGCAGCGATACCCCGATGATGCGCGGATCGTTGACGAAGGCGGTGTTGTTGTTGAAGTCGATCCCGCCCTTCACATTGCTCGCATCGGTGATGTTGCGCACGAAAGCGGCGAGCTCGAAGCTGCCGTCGAAGCGGGTGTAGCCGACGCGCAGGCCGCCTTCGATCTGGTTGTCGGCGAAGAACTCGCGGCTTTCATAGAGGAAGAAATTGGTCCGGCCCTGATAGGCCCAATCGGTCAGGGCGAAGATTTCGCCTTCGCTGCCCAGCGGCACTCCGAAGCGGGCGCTGGCGTCGAGGATCCACTCGGGCGCGTTGGGGAAGGGATTGCCATCCACCAGCGCACGCTGCGTGCCGTTGATGGTCACCAGCGGATCGGTGACGGTGCACTGCGCGCAGATGCCCACCGCCAGATTGGCATCCTCGATCTTGGTGTCATTGTAGCTGGCGCCCAGTGACAGCAGCAGGCTTTCGGTCGGCTTGAATTCGGCGTCGAGCTCGAAGCCCCAGGCGCGCCCGCCCTCCGCATTGACCAGCTGGACGAGGTTGCCGCCGCCACCGACCGCGGTGAACTGCGGATCGTCGATCGTGTAGTAGAACACCGCGCCGTTGACGCGGGCGCGGTTGCCGGCGAACTGGCTCTTGAAGCCGGCCTCATAGCTCATGATCGTCTCGCTCGTCGCCACCGATGGCGGCGAGAAGAAGGCAACGTCGCGTCCCTGGATGGTGGGTGCGCGGAAGCCGCTGGCGACGCGAGCGAACAGGCTGATGTCATCCGAAACATCGGCGAAGGCCGACAGGTCCCAGGTAATCCGATCGTCCTGCACGCTGCGCGGCTGCGGCGCGGCGCCCGATATCACCACGAACTGCTTCTCGTCGTCAGTGTAGCGCAGGCCGCCCGTCACCTTTAACGCGGGGGTGAGCTGGTAAGTCGCCTGTCCGAACACGGCCCAGCTCTGGTTGGTGTGGTTGACGGTGACCGGCGGCGGGAAGTCGAAGCCGACCGTCGTGACGTCAAAATCGCTGTCGAAGAAGAAGGCGCCGATTTGCCAACCGAACGGGTTGGTATCGCTGGAAGCGAGGCGCACTTCCTGCGTCCACTGATCCAGCGAGAGCGAGTCCTGGGTATCCGACGGGAACGGAATAAAGCCCGGCCCCATGACGGGGAGGAACGACGCGCCAAATCCGCCATCGATGTCGCCGCGACTGAGACCATTTGAATGCGCATAGGCGGTGATCGAGGTCAGCGTCGCCCAATCGGCTTCGTAGGCAATGTTGAGCGTGCCTATGAACACCTCGTACTCCGATGGATTGCCGCCGCCGGCGTCATAGAACACCGTATCGCGGTCATAATTGGCGTTGAGCTCATTGTTGCCCGGGCCGAGGATGTTGGCGCGGAACAGCGTCGAGGTGCCCGACAAATTGCGATATTGCACGCTGCCGAGGATGCTGAGCGCTTCGCCCGGAGTGATGAGAAGTTGGGCGCGGCCGGCAAATTCATCGTAGCCGCCGAGGACGTCCTCCTCCCCGGTGTTGCCGTTATCGACCCAATCGTCGCGGTGCTGCCACAGGCCCGAGATGCGGAACGAAGCCACGCCCGGAGCAATCGGGCCGCCGACACCGAAATCGACCCCGATCGAATTGTAGCTGCCATAGGTCAGCGAGGCCTGCGCGGCGAATTCCTCGGTGGGACGCGCAGTATCGATCTTGACGATCCCGGCCGGGGTGTTTCGACCGAACAGCGTGCCCTGCGGCCCGCGCAGCACTTCCACGCGAGCCACATCGAAAAGCGGGAAGCTCTTGAGCGACACGTTCTCGAGCACGACCTCATCGAGCACTACCGAGACGGGTTGAGAGGCGGCGAGGTCGAAATCGGTGTTGCCGAGACCGCGAATGTAGAAGCGCGGCGCAGCCCGGCCGTTGGAGCTTTCCACGAACAGGCCTGGCACCCGCGCCGCCAGCGCCGTCACATCGCCGCCGCCGTCCAAAATGGTCTGGACATCGTCGGTCGACAGGGTCGCGGCCGACACCGGCACGTCCTGCAGATTTTCCGCCCGGCGATTGGCGGTGACGATGATCTCTTCGAGCTCGGTGCTCTGAGTGGTGGCCTCGGCGCTCGCTGTCGCGTCCTGCGCGATGACGGGCGCGGCGGTGAGCGCGCTGGCTGCAAGCAGGGCGGCGGTAAAGGTGCGGGCGATCATGGGTGCGCTCTATCCTTGCTTGGCCGGCGCCTGGACAGGCCGGACTTGGGAAGATGAGGGGGCTGTCGTGAACGACCCCCCGCCTTTAGAGCGGGATTGGCCATCTTTCCGCCTCAATTTGCGCGGTGCGGATACAAGAATTGTTACAGTTGCACTTTGGTGACACCTTGCTCGGATGGGTGCACGGCGGCATAGGCGCGGCCACCGCAGCCACGAGGTCCTCATGAAAGTCCGCGTCCACGTCAGCCTAAAGCCGGGGGTGCTCGATCCGCAGGGTCGCGCAGTTCATCATGCGCTGGAAGGGCTGGGATTTGCAGGCGTCAGCGATGTGCGGGTCGGCCGCACCATTGAGCTGGATGTGGCTGACGACACCAGCGACACGCAGCTCGAGGAGATGTGCCGCAAGCTGCTCGCGAACACCGTGATCGAGAGCTATCGAATCGAAAAAGAGCGAGAGAGCGCCGAAGCATGAGCTGGCGCGCGGCGGTCATCACATTCCCCGGCTCCAATTGCGACCGGGACATGGCGGTGGCGTTGGAGACGGTCTCGGGCGCGCCCGCCATTCGCGTGTGGCACGGCGATGCCGAACTGCCCGACCGGCTCGATTTCATCGCCCTGCCCGGCGGGTTTTCCTATGGCGACTATCTGCGTTCGGGCGCCATGGCGGCGGTGAGCCCGATCATGCGTGCGGTAGCCGCGGCGGCGGAACGCGGCGTGCCGGTGCTGGGCGTGTGCAACGGCTTCCAGGTGCTGACCGAGGCGCGGCTGCTGCCTGGCGCGCTGCTGCGCAATGCGGGCCAGAACTTCATCTGCAAAGATGTGCGCCTGCGCGTTGAGAACAGCCAATCGCTCTTTACGGCGGGCTATGACGCTGGCGAGGAGATAACCATTCCCGTCGCGCATCATGACGGCAATTACTTTGCCGACGCCGAGACCCTCGATCGTTTGGAGGGCGAGGGCCGCGTCGCCTTTCGCTACGTAACCGGTTGCAATGGTTCGCAGCGGGACATCGCGGGCGTGCTCAATCAGGCTGGCAATGTGATGGGCATGATGCCCCACCCGGAACGCGCCATCGATCCTGCGCATGGCGGCACCGATGGACTGCGGTTGTTCGAAAACGCCCTGAACGCGCTGGCGCGGATTTAGCGCGAAAAAAGCCCCGCGCGAGGCGGGGCCAGGCGGCACCGGGCTTGCTTACCGGTGCTATGTCGCATCCGGATTAAGCCGCGAATGCCAGCGTAAGGCCAGCGTCCCGGCCGGCGTGTTTCACATTGAAACTGCACGGCGCCGAGGCATGAATCGAGCGTCCCTTCGGTGTCGCAGCGGCTAGGCGCGCCAGCGTGCGATGAAAAATCCGTCGAGTCCCCCTGCCTCAGGCAGCATGCCCGGATCGGTGCGTAGCCAGCCTTCGGGCGTTGGCGTGGGGCCGGCCAGCAATTCACCACTGCTGACAGGATCGGGGATCAGCGCGAGTTGAGCCGCGCGCTCCTCGCCCTCCTCTCGCTCCAGCGAGCAGACCGCATAGACCAGCGTGCCGCCGGGCTTGAGCCAGCTCGTTGCCCGTTCGATCAGCCGCGCCTGAAGCTCCGCCATCTCGGCGATCTGCCGCTGGCCGATGCGGTGGAGTACGTCGGGGTGGCGACGAGCGGTACCGGTCGCCGTGCAGGGCGCATCGAGGAGGATGGCGTCAAACCTGTGCTTGGGCTCCCACGTCAGGGCATCGGCACGGACGATGCCGGCCTTGAGCCCCGTTCGCTTCAAATTGTCCCGCAACAGGTCGAGGCGCCGCTTCGAAATGTCCAGCGCGGTCACCTGCCAGCCGGCTGCGGCGAGTTGGAGCGTCTTGCCGCCCGGCGCGGCGCAAAGGTCGAGGGCATGGCGACCCTCCCCCGCGCCCAAAAAACGCGCGGGAAGCGAGGCGGCGAGGTCCTGAACCCACCAGGCTCCGTCAGTGAAGCCGGGCAGCATTTCCACCGCTTCACCGCGGGCAAGCCGTAGATGGCCAGGCGCGAGGCTGTCGGCCGAGAGACGCGACGCCCACAATCCGGTGTCGGCAGGATCGCGCAGTGTGAGGTCGAGCGGCGGCGGCTCACTGAGACCGGCAGCGATGCCGAGCGCGCGCTCGCCCCAGCGCTGCACTACTGTCACAGGCAATGTCGGCGCTTCCGGCAGCGTCGCGTTTCGCTTGGTCAGCGAGGCGAAGACGCCATGCGCAAGACGGCGCGGACCGCCCGCTAACAATTCCAGCCCGGTGGCCACCACCGCATGAGGCGGCGTGCCCAGCCGCAACCATTGCGCCAGCATCAGCCGAAGCACTTGTCGCGCCTTCGCGTCGGGGGGCAGCGGCTTGGCAGTCGCCCCATCGATCAGCGCGTCTAGATCGGTCAGCCAGCGCAATGTCTCGCTGGCGATGGCGCGGGCGAGCGCTTTATCCTCCCCCTTGCGAACATCGGTGACGGCGGCGGGCAGCGCCTGCTCCAGCGTCTCGCCCCGACGCAAGACGGCATCGAGCAAGCGCAGCGCCGCGCGGCGCGCATGGAAACCGGGGGGTGTGGCCATGCGCTGCGCCCTACAGACGCTTGAATGTCGGCGCCAGTGGGCGCATCTCACTGTCATGGAACGCGCGACGAAACGGCCTGATGACTTTCGCAAGCCCGCGCATTGGACCAGCGATCCCCCGCCCAAGCCAGCGCCGCCGAAAAGCGAGGAAGAGCTGAGCCCCACGCGCTATGGCGATTGGACGCTCAAGGGCGTGGCAGTGGATTTTTGACTGCCTGATCCTCCCCATTTTGCGCAGCCAAATGGGGAGGTGGGCGAGGCCGCAGGCCTCGGTCGGAGGGGTGTTGGGGGGCGAGCCCCCTCCACCACGAGCCGCTTCGCGTCTCGCGGTCCCCCTCCCCATTTGCGCTGCGCGAAAATGGGGAGGATCTGCTCAAACGAGCGTCAACACTACCCGCAATCCATCTTTGGGCTTAGGAATTGGCCAAGGCTGCCAATCGCTGCCCGATCCTTGTTCCAGGGTGATGCGATAGCGCGTGAGCAACTGCGCCATCAGGACCTTCACCTGCATATAGGCGAAGTGCAGACCGAGGCACATATGCGCGCCCCCGCCGAAGGGCACCCAGGCATATTTGTGACGCGCCTTCTCGGCTTCCCGGGTGAAGCGTATCGGTTCGAAGCGCTCAGGCTCGTCCCAATAATCAGTGCTGTGGTGCGTCCAATGGACATTGATCCCGACATGCGTGCCGGCCGGAATGCGATAGCCGCCGAACTCGAAGTCTCGCAGAGCGCGCCGCGGCATGGAGGGAACGGGCGGGATCAGCCGCAGCGCCTCCTTGAAGGCCATCTCGGTCAGCTCCATCCGGCCGAGGTTGTCATAGGCAAGCTCGCTATTATCCGCGACGGCCAGCGCCTCGGCGCGCAGCTTTTCCTGCCATTCGGGATGCAGCGCGAGCTGATAGACCAGCGCCGTCGCCGACGAGGTGATGGTATCGTGCGCGGCCATCATCAGGAAGTTCATGTGATCGACGACCTCGTCGATCGGCAGCAGCGATCCGTCCTCGCGTGTGGCCGTCGCGAACTGGCTGAACATGTCCTGCCCCATGCCCTCGCCCGAGCGGCGCTTCGACACTTCGCGAGTGAAGTAGTCGACCAGGAAAGCGCGCCCATCGACGCCGCGCTTCATCTGCGTAAAGGGCAGCGGGGCGCGGATCGGGGCGACGCTGGCCTGGACCATATCGACGAAGGCGCGGTTGATCTTCGCCGCCTCCGGTCCCCAAGGCAGGCCCAGAAAGCTGTCGGCGGCGAGGTCCAGCGTCAACTCCTTGATGGCCGGGTAGAAGCGCATCGGGCCTGCGCCCCATTCCTCCACCCGTGCCGCGATGCCGCGATTGAGCGCGCCCATGTAGTGGCGCATCGGCTCCGGCTTGAACGCGATCGACAGCGCGCGGCGGTCCATCCGGTGATGGTCAAAATCGAGCAGCATCAGCCCGCGTGGGAAGAGCTTTTCTAGAAGCGGGGACCAGCCCTGCTCGCTCGAGAAAATCTTGTCGCGATCGAACAAGACGAATTCATTCGCCTCTGCCCCGCACAGCATGACCGCCCAACCCCCAAAGGCGCGATTGCGGTAGACCTTGCCGTAACGATCGATCATTCGCGCGGCGAAGGCATGCGGGTCGGCCAGCATGGCGAAGGTGTTGCCGATCACCGGAAGGCCGCCATTGCCCGGAATATGGGCGATCGCGCTCGACGGCAGGCGCTGCCTCCAATGGGTGAAGCGAGGGGCGCCCATTTGCGGGGCCGAGTGCGGAGCGGTAGATGCCAGGGTCGCCATGATGTCCCTCTTGCTTACCGCAGTGTAAGTAAACGCCGCGTCTAAATCCAGCCGGATATCGACGATCCAAATCCGTTCGTGCTGAGCTTGTCGAAGCACCGCTTTTCTTTGAGCGCAGGGCCGCGAAGGAAGTGCGGCCCTTCGACAAGCTCAGGGCGAGCGGAAAAGGGGATTAAATCCAACCTGATAGCTCCCGGCGCACGATCGCCTCCAACATGGCCATGCCGGGCTCGGAGGTGTTGAGGCAATCGAGCGCCG
>ERZ1066118.1131-NODE-1131-length-18505-cov-6.969322_pt1 | contig 18505 bp, 18 predicted proteins | sample MGYA00382765_ERZ1066118 | MGnify/ENA primary metagenome ERZ1066118 (study PRJEB33369, sample SAMEA5778348) | biofilm metagenome | biome: Industrial cooling water; feature: Water cooling tower basin; material: Biofilm | place: United Arab Emirates | collected...
CGCCTACACGATGCCCGGCTTCGCCACCGGTGAGGAGACGAAGAGCAACGCGCATCGGCTCATGCAGGCCCTGAAGGTAAGCGCCGGGGAGATCGACATCCGGCCCAGCGCGCTGCAGATGCTGAAGGACATCCGCCATCCCTTCGCTGAAGGTGAGCCCGTCCACGATGTCACCTTCGAGAACGTGCAGGCCGGCGAGCGAACCTCACATCTCTTCCGTTTGGCCAACCATCATTGGGCCCTGGTGCTTGGAACGGGCGATCTGAGCGAGCTGGCTCTCGGATGGGCGACTTACGGCGTAGGCGACCAGATGTCGCACTACAACGTCAACTCGTCTGTGCCCAAGACGCTGATCCAGTATCTGATCCGATGGGTGGTGGGGAAGGGACACTTCGGGTCAGAGGCAAACGAGATTCTGCTGGCGATCCTCGGCACCGAGATCTCCCCGGAGCTCGTCCCGGCCGAGCCGGGGGGAAAGGAAATCCAAAGCACCCAGGCGGTGATCGGCCCCTACGAGCTGCAGGACTTCAACCTCTACTACTTCACGCGCTTCGGCTTTCTTCCCAGCAAGATCGCCTTCCTGGCACATCATGCCTGGAGTGATCGCGCTCGAGGGGTTTGGCCAGCGCTGCTTCCTGACGAGAAGCGCAACGAGTACGACCTCACCACCATCCGCAAATGGATGGAGACGTTCATCTACCGCTTCTTCAAGACCAGCCAGTTCAAGCGTACTGCGATGCCGAACGGCCCAAAGGTCGGGTCCGGCGGCTCACTCTCTCCTCGCGGCGACTGGCGCGCTCCGAGTGACTCGGAGGCGACGGTGTGGCTGGACGAGCTGCGGCGGAACGTCCCCGACGCCTAGATCGGCCACCCGGTCGGGAAACGAAGAAAGCCCCTGGCACCTCGCCCGGGGCTCTCCTTCAAACCTGTATGCTTCTGCACCTCTCGAGGCCCCCAGCAGCACCAGCAGTTTCCACTGATAGCCGATAGCTGATAGCTGCGCCCCGACCCTGCGCCGAGCTTACTCTGCGATTGGCGTCTGCTGATGCAGGACGAGGCGCGGCCCCGCCCCCTCGTCGATATACACGCTGGAGCACATCGCCCGGTACGGCTCGCTCGTCTCCCGCCGGTGCGCGGTCGCGCGATACACGATCGCCACGATCCCGCCTGCGTGCTGAACCACGTGCGGTGCATCGATGTCGATGTCGGTCCAGCGCGACGTACCTTCTATCGATCTAAGAATCTCCCCATGCTTCAGCACCCCGACCGGGGGCGGGAAAACCATAACCGCTTCCGGTGAAAGCATCTCCGTGAAATACTGCACCCCCTCGAGCCAGAAGCCGCGCTCGATCTCGAGCACCTCCCCGTTCGTCATCATCGAGCTGCCTCCTCCTTCAGTGCCGGCTGCTGCTGGGTCAAACAGTGCAATGTCCCCAGTCCCCAAACCAGATCGGTCGAGTGTATTCCGATCACCTCGCGATCCGGGAAGAGCTCCGCGAGAGTGTTCAGGGCGATGCGGTCATTGCGGTCGTTGAACGTGGGGACGATCACCACGCCATTGGCGATATAGAAGTTCGCGTAGCTCGCCGGGAGCCTCTCACCATCCATGATGACGGGCGAGGGGAAGGGGAGCGTGACGATTCTCAGCCCTCCCTGCGTTTCCGCCGAAGCCTTCTGCAGGCGCTCCAGATTATCGAGTGTCCGCGGATGGTTCTCGTCGGCCGGATCCTCTTCATGCGCCAGCACGATCGTATCGGAGGATACAAAGCGGGCGAGGTCATCCACATGCCCGTGCGTATCATCCCCAACGATACCGGCTCCTAACCAGATCGTGCGCTCGATCCCCAGGTATTCGCGGAACACCCTCTCGTACTCTCCGCGGGAGAGGCCGGGATTCCGGACCTGAACGTCCGAGAGCAGCCACTCTTCTGTGACGAGCATCACCCCTGCCCCGTTCGTCTCGATCCCGCCACCCTCGAGCACCAGCGGCGCGCCCGAAGGTCCTAACGCTACCTCGGATTCCAGCCGAGTGATCTCTGCGACGGCCTTCGAAACGAGCTCGTCCTTCTGGTGATTGTCGTACTTCCCCCAGCCATTGAACCGCCAGCGGATCCACTCGAAGGTCCCATCCGCGTAAACGCCGGTCGGGCCGGTATCCCGCAGCCAGACCCGATCGGTCGGCACCGCGTGCAAGCCTATCCTCCCAATGTCGACGTTGTGCGCTTCGAGAACTTCGACTGCACGGGCCCTCGTCTCCTCGTTCACGAGGATCTCGACACGCTCGTACCGGTGCAGCGCGCGGACGATCTCGGCGTAAACCCAGGGAATCGCTGCGAACTTTCCGGGCCAATCCGGCTCGTGGTGCGGCCATCCGATCCACGTAGCGGCGTGTAGCTCCCACTCCGCCGGCCACCGTCTCCTCCCAACAGCCGTCATCCGATGTATCGGTTGAGGATGGGACCGTACGCGTCGATCCGGCGGTCCCGGAGGAATGGCCAGTTGCGGCGCGTGTACTCGATCTGGGCTGGATCGCAGTCGGCGATCAGAATCGCCTCGTCCGTTCCCGCCTCGGTCGTGATCCGGCCGAATGGATCACAGATGAAGGAGTGGCCGAAGAACTCGATGCCGTCAGTACCGGGCTCAGGCTCGTGACCCACCCTGTTCGCCGCCGCAACGTAGACGCCGTTGGCGATTGCATGGCTGCGCTGGATCGTGCGCCAGGCATCCGCCTGCGGCTTCCCCCACTCCTCTTTCTCAGCCGGGTGCCATCCAATCGCGGTCGGATAGAACAGCACCTGCGCGCCCATGAGCGCGGTGATACGAGCGGCCTCAGGGTACCACTGATCCCAGCAGATGAGAACCCCTATGCGGCCGAACTTCGTGTCGAAGACCCGGAACCCGCCCGGCTTCTCGGGGGAGGCACCGTGCTGGTAGATCTCACCCGGCGTGAAGTAGTACTTCTCGAAGTAGAGCGGGTCCTCCGGAATGTGCATTTTCCGATAGACGCCGAGCAGCGAGCCGTCCGCATCGACCACCGCTGCCGAATTGTGATAGAGCCCCGGCCCCCGCTTCTCGAACATGGGGACTACGATCACGACACCGAGCTCGGCGGATAGTCGCTGCATCCGCTCGACCGTCGGCCCCGGGATGGGCTCGGCGAGGTTGAATCGCTCCGCGTCCGTCACCTTGCAGAAATATGGCGCATCGAAGAGCTCCTGGAGACAGATCACCTGTGCTCCCCTCGACGCTGCCTCTCTTATCGATTCCTCGTGCCCCGCGACCGTCGACTCCTTGTCGATGCCGACTGCTCGCTGCACCAGACCGATCTTGAATCCACTCATCTAACAGTCTCCCCCTGCGCCCATCGTTCGACCCCTTGAAGCGGCCCAATATGAACCGGCCGCTCCCTCACGCAAACACTTCACCATGATACACCTGCGGGTTCTCCTCTCCATTCAGAGACTGCGGCGCGCCCGACCAGATCACCTGCCGCTCACGTGCGACCCGGACGTCGAAGAGGCCCCGCGCGAACGAGGCCTCCTATCTGGAGAATCGCGACTCACGGCCCGGGATCAGCTCCTGTCGCGCTTCGCCGGACGCACCATCCCCCACGTCGGCAGCGCTCTCATTCCCGCCGCGTCACCGACCGCCTCGAAGCCAAACTGCTTGAATGTCTTCCGGCCTGCCTTGCTCGTAGTCTCGAGGTAACACGCCGTTCCATCCTCATCAGCCCGCTCGAGTGCGTACTTCATCAGGATTGATCCGACACCCTTTCCCTGATGTGCCGGGTCCACACCGACCACGATGAGGTGCCAGTGCTTGCTCGGGATCGCCCGCGCATGAACCTTGTCCATCGCCTTCAGCGAAAGCTGAATGCGCCGCGCGCTTCTGAAGCCTACGAAAAGAGGTGCGAGCAGGAGTCCGTTCAGCGAGAGCTTCGGGGCTCCAGGCGGCATCCAGACAGCGACACCAGCAAGCTCGGGTTCGGTGGCATACACGACCCCGGTCCTGAGCGCTTGCTTCAGCAGCCACTTGTGGAACCAGCGGAGCTTCCGGTGCCGCGAGGCTTCCTTCGGGAAACGGTAGATCGAGGAAGCATCCTTCTCCAGCGCCTTCGCCAGCAGAATCGCCGCGGCATTCCGCTGCTCGGGCTTCAGGCGAGTGACTTCCATTTTCTTCGTCGTGCTTGGCTGCGGATCAAAGACCTGGTAGGGTTCCGCTCGATCAGCAGAGCCGGACGCCCGTACGGGGACGCCGACAATCTAGGACCATCACGCCAGCGGTCCAACGGATCATACTCTCGCCGCCCGTCTCATTGCAGCTTGAGTCAAGCCGGGCGGTCCAATAGATTTGCGACTTCACTCAACCTTCAGCTGAAAGTCCTCGGATGGCGATGACGTGCCCGAATTGCGGGGCCAGGGGAAACGGAAAGTTCTGCTCGCAATGCGGGGGCGTTCTCGATGCGACCGTTCGTTGCGCGAAGTGCGCTAATCCCATTCCGAGCGGCGGCCGCTTCTGCAACATGTGCGGGACGCCAGTATCCGCCATCGCAGCGACTGGCGCCGGAGCAACAGGGGGGGCCGGCGCCAGGCCAAACCTCCCATGGGTGATCGCGGGCGTCGCAGTGGTCGCGCTGCTCGCGGCTCTGATCATCCCGAGGATGCGAGGGGAGGATGCGGCTACGGGGACGCCTGCGTTTGCCGCGGCAGGTGGGGCTGCGGGCCCGATGGGGGACGCAAGTTCGGTCGACCTTAGCTCAATGACACCCCAGGAGCAGGCCACGCGACTTTTCGATCGAGTCATGCGGGCTGTTTCCGCCGGGGACAGCGCCCAGGCTCGTGCTTTCGCCCCAATGGCAGTCGCCGCGTATGACGCGCTCGAGCCGAAGACGCCTGACGACATGTACCACCTGGCGATGATGAATCTCATCAACAACGATCCCCAGGCGACGCTTGCGGCGACCGATGAGATGCTCGCGGAAACGCCGAATCACCTCTACGCGCTCTTCACGGCTGCACAGGCGCAGGCGCTGCTGGGAGATCGCGCGCGCGCTGCTCAGCTTTATCGCCAGTTCGTGAACAGCTACGAGGCGGAGATGGCGGCGGGCAGACCCGAATATGCCGAGCACGCGAACATCCTCCCTGTCTATCTGGCAGCCGCGCAGGAGCAGGCGGCCCCAGACTAGTCGGTGTCGTCGGCGTTCACAAAAGCAGAAGCGGCTGGAGATCGATTCTCTCAGCCGCTTCTGCTTTCAGAGACATGACCCGGGTTCAAAGACCGGTAGGCTGATCTATAAAGAACGTTTCGAGCTCGAGGTCGGTCGCCAACTTCTCCGCCAGCGCCCGGAGACCCCAGGTCTCCGTTGCATAGTGGCCACCGAAGTACAGGTTTACCCCGCCCTCCGTAGCGTCGAAGAAGTTGTTGTGCGCGCCCTCACCTGTAATGAACGCGTCGAGCCCCACCGCCTGCGCTGCCTGAACCTGACTTCCAGCGCCACCCGTGATCACTCCCGCAGTCCTGATTCGGTCTGGCCCACCGGGGATCATCCGAACCCGCCCCCCCAAAAGTTCGTCGAGGCGTGCGGCGAGCGCCTCCCTTCGCAGCTCGAGCTTCCCCCAGACACCGACTGGCAATCCTTTGTACTCTCCGAACGAGCCCTGGATCTCAATTCCCAGTTCCCGCGCGAGAATCGCATTGTTGCCGAGTTCGGGATGCACGTCGAGCGGCAGATGGGCGCTGTACAAAGCGACGTCCGCCAAGATCAGAGACCGGAGCCGCTTGTAGCGGCGCCCGGTAACTGCGACCGCGCCGTCCCAGAAGAGACCGTGGTGAACGACCAGCAGGTTGGCCCCCTGAGCGATCGCTTCGTCGATGCTGGCCTGGGTCGCATCGACGGCGAAGGCGACCTTGTTCACCTTCGCGGCCGACTCTACCTGCAGCCCATTATGCGCACCAGGGTAGTCGGGGACCGCCGCCACCTTCAGGAGGTGGTCGAGGTACTCCGCGATGTCGATCGCCCTCATCTCTCTACAATCCACAATTGTGGAAATCTCGCGTGGAGAAGTGGCAGAGCGGACTGTGGAAAATTGCCAAGTTGTTGATTTGCAGCAACTTGAGATTTTCTACACGATGTGGGAAAGTTCTGCCCTGGAGATCACTTTCCGGTCTCCGGAGCAGCGTTTTTCTTCTTTTTGTCAGCGGCCAATTCAGCTGATCCCCTTGTCTCTCCTACGCTTCCGGACGCTTCCTTGGAGGCAGTGGACGAGGCAAACATATGGTTTCCCGGTGGCAGCGCTGCTGCCGATCCGTTCGAACCGCCGACGGCCGACGCGCCGGGTCCGGAAAGAAGCCCTGGCGCCCGCACGACCCCTGAGGCGGCATCGTCTAACATCTGAACCTGGCCGGTGAACCGCGCACCCTCCTCCAGCTTCAGGTGCTCTGAGCGGGTGCGGATTTCACCGTTCACCGTTGACGAGCTCTGCAGCTCGAGCCGGTTCTTCGCCTCGATTGAACCGTTGACCGTTCCTCCGATGACGGCGTCGTCCGTGAAGATATCTCCATCGACGACGCCGCCCTGTCCGAGAATTACCGACTTGGCCGCGCGCACCGTTCCTCTCACTTCACCTTCGACGCGGACGATTCCCTCTGTAGTTATGTCGCCAACTACGCTCATCCCGTAGCCAATAATTGAGATCGCGCCGTCAGCTGATCCGGTCCGCGGCTGAGGGATCGGACGCTCGCGTGGCTTAGTCGGCTGCGGCTCGTTCTTCTTGAAGATCGACATGGATCAACCTTGTGGGGAGTGTCAGTTCAGGGGGCGCTGACGACCGTGAGTGGATCGATCGCTTCTCCATCCTTCCACATCTCGAAGTGGAGATGCGGCGCAGTGGAGGTTCCGGTGTTGCCGCTGAGGGCGATCACCTGATGTCGCTCCACATCATCATTCGTCGAGACGAAGAGTTCGGACGCGTGACCGTAGACTGTTTCATAGCCGGCGCGATGTCTGATCCGCACGAACTTTCCGTAGATGTCGTCCTCACCAGCCTCGGAAACTATGCCGGGTCCTGCCGAGCGGATGTACGAGCCTTCCTCGACCGCCACATCGATGCCCGGGTGCTGACCGGGGATTCGCCCGAGGTGCTCCCGGGTGATGAACCCGCGCTGCGTAAGTGGCCAGGCGCTCGGAACGACGGAGACGCCTGAGTCCGGAGCAGTCTCCTGCACCCCATTATCCCCGATTGCCGGTAGCCATATGCTGCCCGGGTCGGCGGGCCGGTTGGCGCCGAGCATCTCACGCACCTGCGTGTACTGCCCCTCCAGTCTCTGCAACGCGCCGGAGAGTACTTCAACCTGCGCGCGCTCCTCCTCCAGCCGGGCGATCTCCCGGCGAAGCCCCGGAACACGCGCCGCCTGGCTGCCGACATAGAGCCAGGAGATCGCCATCGCCGCCCACGCGATCACGAGCAGAAGCGCGACAATGGCTGCCATCCTCAGACGTCGATAGGAGATCTCGAAGGAGCGCGTGTTCAGATCGCGGCCGCCGTGAGGGACCACGATAAAGGTCATCCTGCGATCCTCTTCCTTCTCCATTCTGTACTGCTAGAGGCGAGTGGTTTCCGAGGCGAGCAGGAGTTCCGTCACGCGCTCGAAATCATCCGAGCCGTAGAAGGGAATCTCGATGCGTCCCGTGTCGGCTTTGCCTATGTGGATCTTCACTGCGGTCCCGAGAAGTCGCTGCAGCTCACTTTCGAGGTGGCGGAGGTGAGGCGTTCCCGCTCCGCCGCGGCTGGCGCCGCTCTTCTTCCTGGCAGACCGGTTGTTCCGAACGAGCTCCTCGACCGACCGCACCGACAGACCTTCATCAGCAGCGCGCCTGGCCAGATCAGCCATCCGACGCTCATCACCGAGACCCAGGATCGCGCGCGCATGGCCCATCGACAGGGACCCGGCGCTTACAAGCCTTTGGACGGATGCGGGGAGGTGTAGAAGCCGGAGGAGATTTGCGATCGTCGAGCGCTCGCGGCCGACGTTCTCCGCCACTTCCTTCTGCGTATACCCGAACTCCTCGATCAGCTGCCGGTACCCTTCCGCCTCCTCGAGCGGGGACAGCTCGGCGCGCTGCACGTTCTCGACGATCGCGAGGACGAGCAGCGTTCGGTCGTCCATCTCCCGCACGATAACCGGAACTTCGGTCCAGCCGAGCCTGTGAATGGCACGTAGCCGACGCTCTCCCGCAACCAGCTCCCATTCCGCGCCGACGGGGTTATCCGCACCCGCAGGGCGCACGACCAGTGGCTGGAGAAGCCCATTCTCGCGAATCGACGCCTCCAGCTCGCTCAGCTGCTCCTCGGCGAACTCCCGCCTTGGCTGGAACCTGTTCGGAGTGATCGAAGCAACGGCGATATGACGGTACCCTTCCGTCGCGACGTTCTCCGCCGGGAGGTACTCTCCAAGAAGGGCGCCGAGCCCCTTTCCAAGCCGGGTCTTCTTCTTCGGATCGGCGGTTCCGACAGCGATCTCGTTTTTCGCCATCAGCTCTCGCCTCCGCTAGCCAGGGCGACTCCGTCAGGAACTGGAGCGCTTGCGATCTGTCTCGAGATCACCTCCTGCGCGAGGGCCAGGTAGCTCTTCGCCCCAATCGAGACGATGTCATAGAGCACGATCGGCTCGCCGAATGAAGGCGCCTCCGCGATGCGGACATTCCGCGGAATGGCCGTGCGGAACACCGTCCCTCCGAAGTACTCCTTCGCCTCGTCAGCGACCTGCCGCGAAAGGTTGAGGCGGTTGTCGTACATCGTGAGGAGGACTCCCTCGATCTGCAGATTCGGGTTGAGATTGCGCTGAACGATGCGGACGGTGTTGAGAAGCTGCGAGAGTCCTTCCAGCGCGTAGAACTCGCACTGGATCGGGATCAGCACCGAATCCGCCGCCGCCAGGGTGTTCAGCGTGAGCATCCCCAGCGAGGGAGGGGCGTCGATAAGGATGAAATCGTAGAGCTCCCGCAGCGGCTCCAGAGCGTCCCGCAGGATCGTCTCGCGATTCTTGCGAGTGACAAGCTCTACCTCCACCCCCACCAGATCCCTCGTGGCGGGGAGCACGTCCAGAAAGGGGAAGTGGACCTTGTGAACTATCGCGTTAGTAGCCGCGAACCCCTCCACCAGCACATCGTAGATCGAGTGCTTTACCCGATCCTTGACCCCAAGGCCGCTGGTTGCATTCGCCTGAGGATCGATGTCGATGACAAGCGTTTTGCGCTCGGCTACTGCCAGGCATGCCCCCAGGTTTATTGCGGTAGTCGTCTTTCCGACTCCGCCCTTCTGGTTGGCTATGGCGATGATGCGGCCCACGAGCCCTTCCCGTTCAGGTGAGGTTCCGAGTGGGCGCAATATAACCCGCGCGGGAGTTGCTAGTCCAGCGAGCTTGCTGAAATTGTTTCACGTGGAACAGCATTTCTGCTCCACGTGACGAAGTTGGTGCGGAGGCGTGTGCTCGCCCCGACATTTCTACGTCGTGTTGGCGCCTCATCGGCGCCCTTTGGCAGGGCTGACATGGGGGCAGGCCGCACCCGCTCACGTTAGGTCGAGCTGAGTACGCCTCTGCTCCGCTCGTGGAGACGGACTGCCACGATGAGGTTCTGGAGGTCACTCGGTGAGATCCCCGGGATGCGGCCCGCCTGCCCGACAGTCTCAGGGCGGATGCGCTCCAACTTCTGCCGCGCCTCCGTCGACAGGGTCTTCAGCTTCGAGTAGCTGAGATCGGGCGGGAGCCGCACCTCCGCCGCCCGTGCCGCCGCTCCCGCTCTCGATCGCTCTTTCTTCAGGTAGCCCTCGTACCGGAGCTCCATCTCGACCTCTGCGAGGATCTCCGCACGATCGGCGGCATCGAGGATGGGAAGGATGTCGGCCTGAATCGTGTCGATCAGTGGACCGATCGGAACCCTGGGGCGCCGGAGCAGACTCTCGTAGCGGGCGGGTTCACGCAGGGGCGCAGACTCCACCGCCTCGAGTATCCCGTTCACCTGATCCGGCTGCGCGTTCGTACGTCTGAGTACCCGCATCACTGCGTCCGCCGCCTCGAGACGCTGCTCGAGTCGCTCCGCCTGCTGCTGCGTCAGAAGGCCGCGACTCGCCGCCACCGGTCCCAGACGCGCCAATGCGTTATCCTGTCTGAGCAGAAGCCGGTACTCGGCCCGAGAGGTGAACAGCCGGTATGGCTCGTCGGTCCCTTTGGTAACGAGGTCGTCGACCAGCACGCCGATGAAGGCCTCGTCGCGAGCAAACGTGAGCTCTTCCTCCCCGAGGGCGCTGAACGCTGCGTTCGCACCCGCGAGGATCCCCTGACCTGCCGCCTCCTCGTAGCCTGTAGTCCCGTTGATCTGCCCGGCGAAGTAGAGCCCCCCGATTGCCTTCACCTCGAGGGTTGGTCTCAACTGGTGTGGAGGATAGTAATCGTACTCGATCGCGTATCCCATCTTGGTCATGCGGACCTCCTCCAGACCAGGGAGACTCTTCAGCATCTGGAGCTGAACCTCCATCGGAAGGGAGGTCGAGAGTCCGTTGACGTAGATCTCCTGAGTCTCCAAACCCTCCGGCTCGAGGAAGATCTGGTGACGCTCGGCAGTTGGAAACTTGACGATCTTGTCTTCGATCGACGGGCAGTAGCGCGGCCCCCGGCCTGCGATCTCCCCGCCGTACAGCGCGGACCGCATGAGGTTGTCGGAGACGATCGCCTTTAGGGGCTCACCGGCCCACGTGATCCAGCAGGGCAGCTGCGGAAGCAGCTCACTTCGATTCCAGCTCGAGAAGTGGTAAGGTGTGCTGTCACCATCCTGCCGCTCCAGCCGTGAATAATCGACAGTGCGGCCATCGATGCGCGGCGGAGTCCCCGTCTTGAATCGGGCGACTTCGAGCCCAAGCTCCTCCATCTGTTGTGCGAGCCTAATCGAAGGCGGGTCTCCTGCGCGGCCCGCGCCCTGCCCCGCCGTTCCCCCCACATGGATGCGCCCGCGGAGGAACGTCCCGGTTGTGACCACGACGGCCTGCGCGCTGATCTCGAGGCCCGCCTCGGTTACTACGCCTGAGACTCGCCCCCCATTGATGATCAGTGCGGCGACCATTCCCTGGAAGAAGGCGACATTCGCGTGCCTCTCCAGCTCCGATCGCGCTGCCCTTGCGTAGAGACCCCGGTCGCACTGCGCCCGTGGCGACCAGACCGCCGGGCCCTTCGATTTGTTGAGCATCCGGAACTGTATGCGCGCACGATCCGTCGCCGCGCCCATGATTCCGCCTAACGCGTCGATCTCTCGAACCACCGTGCCCTTGGCGATTCCACCGATTGCGGGATTGCAGCTCATCTGCCCGATCCCCTCGAGGTTCGGTGTCACGAGCAGAGTGCTGGCACCGGCGCGCGCGGCAGCACCGGCTGCCTCCACACCAGCGTGGCCACCCCCAACAACGATAACGTCGTAGCTCTCAGTCATGCCTGCGTTCCACGTGGAACAATGCGTATCTCCTCTCAAACCTAGCACGATCAGCTCAGGAATGGCAGCCAAAACCACAACAGCGCGGGCGGAGAGCTACCCCCCAGGTGGCATACCGATTGCACCCAACAAGTCAGAGCTGCGCCCAAAAATCTTCGACAGGAGCAAGGATGAGCGAGCACAGACCAGGCGAGGGTGGATCTGCGAACACGCCCCCCTTTCCGAGGCTCGTCACCAGTGATCCTGAAGAGTCCCAGGCGAGCACGCCTGCACTGACGCCGGCAAGCTCATCCGACCGAATCCACATCGTCACGGAAGCCGTCGCTCGCCCGGAGATCCGCGAGATACCGATAGCGGGCCCGGGCGAGACGCCGTCCGGACCGACGCTGAAGCTGGAAGTGACGCAACCGGATCCTCCTTTGGGCGAGGACGCAGGCGACGATCTCAGCGATCTGGTTTCGGACGCCGCCGATCAGGTTAGACGCGCCGGCCGCTCGGTGAACCGAGGCTTTCAGAACGTTGCGGATCAGCTCGATGACTTCGCCGACCGGCTGGAAAGCGTTGCGGGCCTCGGCGATGCCCGCGGGGCCGCGAGGCTGGCCGCGGCGGCGCGGACGACATCCGGCTATCTCGGTAGTTCGGCAACCTATCTTCGATCCCGTGACGTGGGAGAAATCCGCGCCGACCTGGAGGAGCAGGTAAGAGCCGAGCCGCTCAAGACCCTATTGGTCGCGGCAGTAGCAGGATGGGTCGTAGGTAAGATCGTTCGCTGATCCCAAATGGACGATCAGCCGATAGTGAGGGATCCAGCACTCCTCCCCGGCGCCACTGCACGGTCAGCAAACGAAGATCCCTCCCTCTCCTCGCTCGTTGCGCAGCTCACCGACGACGCGCGTCATCTCGTGCGACAGGAGCTCGAGATAGCAAAAGCGGACGCTGCAGCGACCGCGAAGACGCTTGCGATCAGCGGAGGCTTTGTGGCGGTCGGCGCCGTTCTGCTGCTTGTCGGCGTTGTAGTGCTGACGGTCTTTCTCATCCTCGGCCTGGGAGCGTTGTTGGGTGAGCGGTACTGGTTGAGCACTCTGATCATCGGCGGACTCTCCACACTCGCAGGGCTCACCGCGCTATTTCGCGGGCGTAGGGGGCTTCGCGGCGACTCGCTCAAACCTGAAGTTGCGCTGCAAACCCTGCGCGAGAGTAAGGACTGGGCTCGGGCAGAAGCCGCCGAGATGAAGGCCGACTTGTCGAAATGAACTGTCCCCAGAGGCACTGATGGAGCACACAACTGGCGAAGGGCAGACGTCCGGAACAGGCGGGAAGGTCCGCTCCGGAATGCACCTCCACACCGGCACTTCGGACGAGCCGCTGACCTCGAACGGCTCGCGAAGCGACTCAGCGGCCGTCCTCCGCGACCGGCTGTCGGGCGCTCTCGACCGCGTTCGAGAGCGCATCAGTACCGCGACTGGCGGGCGTTCTGACATTCTCGGGCCGGTGAGGAGATATCCGCTCGTGGCGGTGGGAACCGCCTTTGCCGTGGGACTGGCGCTCGCGTCGAGCCGGCGAGGCCGCTCAGAGCGGCACTGGATGATCGAGCGCACGCGGGGGCAGCTGAAGACGATCCTGGTTGGCACCGCAACCGCGGCATTGGTCAGTGAGCTACACAACCTCGCGGAGACGGATGAACGCATACGGGCGCTGCTCGGGGCGTATCTCGGCGACGCGCCGGAGGGAAGCGCCGGCTCGCGCTACGCCGATGATCTGGATGATGAGTACGAGGACTACGAGGAAGTCGATGATGACGACCTTCCTCCCCTGCGCTGAGCGGGGTGTAGCCCCCCTCGTCCCGAGATTATAGATGTCTGCAGCGAGCTTTCGAGCACCCCTCCTGGCGACGGGAGGCAACACGACGGGTTTCGAGGTTCCGGCCGAAGCCGTTGCAGAACTGGGAGGCGGGAAGAAGCCAAAGGTGTCAGCCACTCTGAATGGCGATTACACCTACCGCAGCAGCGTCGCCGTTATGGGTGGGCGATACATGCTCGGAGTGAGTGCCGCACATCGGCAAGCGTCGGGAATATCGGCGGGCGATGAAGTGCTCGTCGCGCTCCTGCTGGACACCGCTCCTCGTGAGGTAGAGGTTCCGGATGACCTCCAAGGCGCGCTGGAAGCAAACCCCGACGCCAAAGCCGCCTTTGACAAGCTGGCATACAGCCACCAACTGAGGCACGTGCTCAGCGTCGTGGAGGCAAAGACACCCGGGACGCGGGAGCGCCGCATCGCCAGGATGCTGGAGATGCTGCTCGTGGGGAAGAAATAGTGAGTCACTCCGTGTCCGACGTGGCAAGGGTATTCAGAGTCGAAGGGAGAGTGCAGGGAGTGGGGTTCCGCTGGTGGACGCGACAGCAAGCGGAAGAGCTCGGTGTGCGCGGAACTGTGCGTAATCTCCCCGATGGCAGTGTGGAAGTGACCGCTGCGGGAAAGGAAGAGCAGCTGATGAAGCTTGAACATCGGCTGAAGGAGGGCCCACTCACCTCGCATGTCTCTTCGGTGCGCTCAACCCCAGGTACGGACGGAGGCGCAACGGGTTTCGTCATCACCGGGTGACACCCCGAAAACCCCCCGAACAAAACGGCGTCGTAGATTGCCCTGTGCGCGACGATCTCCGCGGAACGAGGCCCGCGCCCCCTGCCAGCCCGCGTCAGCGTCAGGGAGCCAATAAGGCCCCGTAGAGTGGTTGCGACTGACACCTTATTTACCGACGCAGAAAGTTGAGAAGACGGCGTCGAGGACATCCTCCTGGTCGATCCTCCCAAGCAACTCTTCCAGTTGCTCAAGTGCGGCTTCGAGGTGCGTGGCTGCGACCTCGCTCGGAGCACCGTCGCGGAGGAGGGCGGTGAAGTTCTCGAGCTCCTCCCGCGCACTCCCAAGTGCCCGGGTATGACGCTGCCGGGTGACGATCGGCTCGTCACCGGGAAGTGGGGCGCTGCCGAATGAGAGGGTGTGCATCCGCTCACGAAGCGAATCCAATCCGTCACCGGTCCTGGCAGATACCTGGATCTCATCAGGACCTCCAGCCGTCGCGTCGCCGAGATCCGCCTTGGTCCGGACTACGATCACCTTGGAGGGGAGGGACGCGAGAAACGCAACCTCCGCTTCGTCCAGACCTCGGCCGCTTTCCGCGCACAGTAGCACCAGGTCGGCTCCGGCGACGTACTTGCGGGCGACCTCGATACCAAGGCTCTCGATGACGTCGTCAGACTCCCGAAGCCCGGCGGTATCCACCAGGCGGAAAGGGAAGCCCAGCACCGAGATCAAAACTTCGATTGCATCCCTGGTCGTCCCTGCGATCTCCGTCACGAGCGCCCGCTCCCGTCCGCAGAGTGCATTGAACAGCGACGATTTTCCAGAGTTGGGCCGGCCAGAAAGCACGACGAGCGCGCCCTGGCGAAGGAGCTCACCATGCGGCGCAGTTCTCAGCAGCAGATCAAGCTCCTCCAGAGCTCCAACGGCTTGCGCGAGGATCCGCTCCGGGGGGATGGGTGGCTCATCCTCGTCCGGGAAGTCTATCCCATAGGCCAGCGCGGCAGAAAGCTCGATAAGTCGTCTTCGGACTCCATCCACCCGAGTGGATAGCCCCCCTTCCATCTGATGTATCGCCGCCCGGTGGAGCGCGGGCGAGCTTCCTTCGATCATATCCAGCACGGCCTCGGCCTCCAGGAGGTCGAGCTTACCGTTCAGCAATGCGCGTCGCGTAAACTCCCCGGGCAACGCCGGACGAGCGCCTCCTGCTATGGCGGCTTCCACGGTAAGCCCAGGCACGAGCGAGCCGCCGTGGGTGGAGATCTCCACCGCATCCTCGCCCGTGTACGAGTTAGGGCCGACGAACCAGGTGACGATCGCGCGATCGAGGTTATCGCCCGATAGCGGATGGATAATCCTCGTTAGGGTGGCACGCCGTGCAATCAATCCGCAGTCGTGCAGCTCAGGCGCGAGCCGCAGGATAAGCTCGCGTGCGTTCAGACCCGAGATGCGGACAAGCGCCAGGGCTGACTGGCCCGGCGCCGTAGCGAGCGCAACTATCGTATCGTCGAGGCCCGTATTGTTCATCGCATCGGAAGGATCGAGGGTAGCCCACAGCACATCTATTAAGCGAAGTCGCCCCCGCCTGAAAGACGGGGGCGACAATGAAGTAGAAGAGGGTGGCTACTTCTTCGACTTCTTCTTCCGCGCGCCTGCACCGCCTGCTGCGCCGCCGCCCGCCTTTGCAGCGTTGTTTCTCTTCATCTCCTCGGTTGCCTTCTTCCGCTCCAGGGCGATGAGGATCTGCTGCGGCACACTCGCTACCTGTGTTACCGCATAGTAGAGGTTCAGCCCCGCGGGTAGCACGAAGAAGATGAAGCCCATGACGATCGGCATCATGTACATCATCATCTTCATCTGCGCGTTCTGCTCGATGCCGCTCAGGTGGGTGCTAACCCACTGAAGTGCGAACATGGAGACGATCATCACGAGCGGCAGGATGTAGAACGGATCGCGCAGCGACAGATCGGGGAGCCAGAGGAACTCAGCCCCTCTGAACGCGATTGTGTTCTGGAAAACGAAAAAGAGCGTAATGAGGACCGGCATCGGAACGAGCATCGGAAGACAGCCGGCGAACGGGTTGAACCCGTGCTCCTTGTAGAGCGCCAGCATCGCCTCCTTCTGCTTCTCCGGATCGTTCTTGTACTTGTCCCGGATCTCCTGGAGAAGGGGCTGCGTGCCCATGTTCTTCATCTGGGCGCGCATCGCCTTGGCGTTCAGCGGCCAGAGAACGATCCGCATCATCACACCGAAGATCACGAGCACCCAGCCATAAGCGATGCCGAGGGCCCCGTGGAGCGTGTTCAGCACCCAGAGGACTGCAGCGGCCAGCGGGCGGATGAAGGGCTGGAGCCAGCGGTACCCATAGGGGGTGACCTCCTCGAGGTCGAGCCCTACCTGCTGCAGCAGCTCGTAGTCCTGCGGGCCGACGTAGGACTGGAAGGCGAAGCTGCCGTCCGCTTCAACCGGCAGCACCGAGGTCACGGCCACCTGCGGTAGCGGAACTGTATCGCCCCCGAATGCCCGACTGACATCCGGAACGTCCTGGATGATTGCAGAGTGGAGCGGGCTATCGGCTCCCGCTACGACCGCGGTAACAAAGAACTTGTCCTTGATCGCGACCCATTCGAATGGCTCCGCCAGCGCCGCGCTTTCCTCGACCGACCTGAACGCAACTCGATCGATGTCCCCTGACGCACGCGTGACGTAGGCAAGCTCCCGCTCACTGTGATGGTCCGGGTGCTCGTGGACCTCCATCCCCTGCCCGAGCTTCGTCAATAGCGACGCGCTCCGCCCCCCGAGACCCTGCACCTGGCCTGCAACGCTGATCAGATATGTGGCGGGATCGAAGCTGTAGCGCATCGTCACACCAAACCCCGAGGGATCGGTGTAGCTGAGATCTACCGTCCGGCTTCCCGTTGTCTGGCCGACGGCAAGCTCCCGCTTGTCGGCAATGAAGGGAAGAGCAGCGAGTTGAACGGTGTCATTGCCGATCGCCAGCCGGTGGCTGAGGAAATCTCGCGTCCCGTCGGGCACCAGCTGAACCGTCTCACCCTCACGACTATAGGAGGGGAAGCCAAGCAGCTCCGCCCGCAGTACCGCACCCCCACGGGTGGAGATGACGTAGCGATACAGGTCCGAAACGATTACGACCGAGTCAGCGGGCGCGGCCATGGTGGAGCCCGCAGCCACGTTGACGAGCGCACCCGGAAGCGGAGCGACGGCGTCCGACGGCGCCACGACCGCAGCACTATCCGCCGAAGCCTGTGTCGAAGGCCTCGGTGGAGGAAACAGAACGTTTGTAAGCAGAATGGCGGCAGTCATCATGACCACCGCCAGGAGCAACCGTTTCTCCATTAGCCGATTTCTCTATGTTTCAAGCTCCAGTGGATCACGGGAGCCTCAAATCCTTACAGGTGCTCGAGCAAGGCTACGGCACCGGGTCGTAGCCGCCCTTCGCAAAGGGCTGACAGCGGAGTATTCGCTTCACTGCCAGCCAGCTCCCTTTCCCCGGTCCATACGTCTCAACCGCCTCGAGGGCGTAAGCGGAGCAAGTCGGCTCGAAGCGGCAGACCGGCGGCTTCAGCGGAGAGAGCGACCGGCGGTAGAACTTAATGCCGCCAATCAGTGTGCGCTTGAGCACATCCACTCCTGGATCGCCGTAAGCTCGTCCCTGAGCGATTCGAAGCTAGCTCCGTAAGCCTCAGGCCGGGCGCGGACCAAAACATCCGCATTGCACTGGAGGGACGGAAGGAGCTCCGTTCTGGCTATCTCCCGGAGGCGTCGCTTCAGACGGTTTCGCTGCACCGCCGCAGCCCGGACCCGCCGACCATCCGGTGATGTCTTCTTCTTGGGCTTGGGCACAACGAGTCCGATACGCGAACGCGGAACGGGGGAAGCGGAGACGAAGACATCGAGATGACGTGTCTTCCTCCTCTTCCCCCGTCGGAACAGCGTGCGAATCTCTTCGGACGCCGTAATCCTCGCCGCTCTGGGCAGGGCATATTGTCCGCTCTTGCCCGCTGGTCGCTCGCCGCCAGTCACTGAGTGACCGGGCAGCTCACGACCTAGCTGCTGTACTTGCCGCCAATGGTGACGACGAGGCGCTTCCGACCACGCTTGCGGCGCGCGTTGAGTACGGCGCGTCCACCACGAGTCTCCATCCGCGCACGGAACCCATGCTTGTTGATCCGCTTGCGATTGCGCGGACGATATGTCGGCTTCATCGAAATCCCTTACGAATAAAACAGCTACAGTAGATCTGGAACGACACAGACCGGTGAATATAGGCTGAGGTTGGGGGGGCGTCAACGGGATGATGGCGGTTACTCTTAGCGGTTGCAACTTACCCGTTCGGTCGCTCCTTAGCAGAGGCAGGATCGGGAGCCAGGCGCCGGAACCTGCTGCTATCCCACGATTCCGAGGGGGAGGAGCCTGAATAGAGCCCCC
>ERZ1066118.1132-NODE-1132-length-18501-cov-6.836984_pt1 | contig 18501 bp, 10 predicted proteins | sample MGYA00382765_ERZ1066118 | MGnify/ENA primary metagenome ERZ1066118 (study PRJEB33369, sample SAMEA5778348) | biofilm metagenome | biome: Industrial cooling water; feature: Water cooling tower basin; material: Biofilm | place: United Arab Emirates | collected...
CGCCCACGACTTTGCCGGCGAGTCCGATGCCTTTGCTCGCCAGTGAAAGCCCGTTTTCGAGCAGTTTTTGCAAGCCGCCCGCGATTCCCGAAAGCATTCGGCTCATCGCCGCGCCCGTCGGCCCCAGAACGGACAAAACCCCGTCCACGAGCAACTGCGCGATTTTGGTTCCAGCGCTCAAAACTTCGCGCGGCACCGCGAGCGCTCCACGCACGAAATCGCCCGCGATTTTTTCGCCGAAATTCGCCGACAAACCCACGCCCGCCACCGCAGTGCCCAGCGATGCAGGGCCGACGTATTTCTGAAACGGCCTGGCGAGCGCCGCGACATAGGGATTGCGCGGCGGCGCGTTTTGTCCGCCCTGCGCGCTCCCCAGCGGGTCGTTAATCGTTACCGCCGGCCCGACGACGTTGCCGGTGCCCGTCACGAGGTAGAAAATGCCACTTTTCGCTTTGAGCGGAACCGTCACGACGACACTCGTCGCCGAGGCCGAGCGCGGCGCCGCCGACGCGATACCCCGCCCGCCACGCGACACGAACACCACGCGCGTCGTCGTGTCAAGGTCGGTGCCGGTGATGAGCAGGTCTTGCCCCACATCCACCGGATTGGGCGAAGTCGCGGAAATCGAGGGCATTTACTTCGTCGGGTTTCAGGTTCGAGGCATTGGGTTCGAGATGCTGGTGCGAGGCACAAACCCCAGAACCCAGAACCCAGAACCGCGCACCCAGAACCCTATTTCTCCATCCAGGGACAGCGGCTTTTTTCGATTGCGGCCTTGCGATGCGCGGCTTCTTCGAGCGAAACCGCCACCGCCAGTTCCCGAATCGCGGCGCGCCATTTGGGACAGTTGAGGCGCAGCCCGAACGCGCCGCGCTCGGCCATGTCGCAAAGCCCAGGAATCTGTTTGAGCAGCAGAAAATCTTCGAGGAGTTGCGCCATATCGGGCCGCGTCCTCGCCAGATGAACCAGGGCCGACGCATCGGCGCCGACGTAGGCTTTAGCCAATTGCCTTGCGAAATCGCGCCTCGCTGACCCCGTGAATCGAAAAGCTGACGATCATTTCGGCCAAATCGCGTTTGAGGTCGAGGTGCAAGTCGCGTTTGTATTTGTCGTTGCACGGCACGGGCAAACTCCAATCGCGTAGCGCATCGCACAAAACCACGTCGAACAGTTCGTGTTCAGCTGCGATGCGGATTTTGTTCTGTTCGAGGTTGAAGAATTCCACTGGTAGGGCGCGGTATTCATCGTCGCTGAGTCCCAGTTTTTGCGCGATTTTGGACGACGCGCTCTCGTATTCCTCGCGCGCGTCGTCGGTGAGCGGGTCGAAATAGAACACTTCGCCGTAAAGCTCGATTTTCTGCGCGGGCGCGCTTTTGTCCGACTGGAAAAACGAGCGTTTGAATGGTCTTTTCACGGTGCTGGTCTGACCAAGAGGCGACGGCTGCGATGAAGTTTCGCCACCAGGACTTTCGCTCGCGCGCGAGGCCAAGAATTTTTCGCCCGCACTTGGCGTTTTCGCAGGTCGCGTTTTCGCAACTTGCGGCTCGTCGGCTGGCGAATCTTCGACTGGCGAATCTTCGGCAAATTCGGGTTCGATTTCAGGGTATTGGGAGTTCATGGGAGAAAGGGAATTTTGCGGGTGTGGTCACGTAACCACCGAAAATCACACTACGCGCGTGACGGTCATATCGCTGCTCATGAAGGAGGCGCCAAAGCCAAAGGGCGCTTCGGGCGCGGTCGCGTTTTGGTTTTCGGCGACGAGGAAGTTGCTTTGAATACGAAATTCAAACGCGGCCTGATCGTTGGCCAGCACGACGGTGAATAGCCCTTCGTTTTGCTCGCCGTCCATGTTTTCGGGCAGTTTGTCGAGCAGGTTGAGCTGGATTTGTAGGTCTTCGCTGCCCGGAATCACCTGGCGCGTCGCGCGGTAAAGCGGATTGGCTTTTTTGGCCGCTGAGTTGGCTCCGGCCACACTTTGCAGCGTTCGCATCGGGCCGCGTCGCAAACCGTTGGACAGTTGAATCGAAACGCTTTCGATGATGCCGGAGTAGTCGTAGCCGCCGAACTCGAACGACATGTGTTGCCACGCGAACACGTCGCCGCCCGCCGCTCGCAGCGCCGCATCGGAAATACCGGTAATATTGGGCGCGGTTTTGTCCACGCACACCGGCCAAAACTGCAAATTCGCGGTCGCGGCCTGGCCGTTGGCAATCGAAAGGCCCAGCGAATTGATCATCGCGTGACGGCCCTGCCAGTGGTAGGACGCGGCCACGTCGCACTGGTCGAACGCGCCACCGCCGACAGCCAAAACCGGCAAGCAGTGGAATTTGCTCGCGGCGGGAATATTGGGGCCACCAGCGGGCACCGTCAAGTGGCGAAGCGCGCATTGCAGGAGCAGTAGCACGTTGACACCCGCGCCGAGCGTGAGATTGACGTCGTAGGTCGGCTGACGAAATCCGGGCACGGCTTGCAGCATTCGCGGCGAACCGACGCCGCGCACCGGCTGCGTGCCTTCGGGCTTTTGAACGCCCGGCTGCCCCGCGTAGCCCGCGAACAGTAGCGAGGACGGGCCAGCGGGCAGAGTTCCCGCGTCGGGCAAAATCATGCCCGAAGGTTCGAGATTGAACGCGAAAAAACCTTGGTGGCCACCGCGATAATGGATGTCGGGAAGTTGGGGCAGCATGGAAGTGGGAAACGAGAATCGGGAGCGGGGACGCTTGGGGCGAGGACGCTTGGGGCGAAAACGCTTGGGGCGAGGACGCTTTAAGCGGTGGCCAGATGGCCGTGAGCCGCCATGTGGTCGAGGACGGCGTCGTGAAAGCGGTCGAGATGGCCGCTCAGTTGTTTGTGGCTTTCGACATGGTGCTGCGCGCGCGCTTGCAACTTTTGCAAACGCCCGACGCTTTGGCGAAATCGCCCGTATTGCCCCGAACCGAGGATTTGTTTGTGGACGTTGCGCGAAATCGCGTTCATTTTGGCGACGCGCTCCGGTGTGCGCGCTTCGGGCGGCAGTTTGTGGAAAGCGGCTTTGGCACGCGAGTGCAAATCGAGCGCATCGGCCACGTCCTGATGACCGCGCAGCTCGTCCATCAAAGCGCTGTGCGATTCGAGGGCTTGGGCGTGTTTGCGCGCGACGCGCTCGTGCGAAAGTTCGTGGTGCGCCAGCGCCGTGTGCGCGAGTCGCGTCCAGGGGCCGTGCGCGAAATGGCGCAGATGTTCGACGGCTTGCTCGCTGCCGTGCTGCGCCAGCGACTTGATGCGCGCCGCCGCGTGGCCCGCCGCGTGAACCGCAACTTTGGTCGCGTGGCGCAGTGCATCGGTGCCGTAGATGTGCAGCAGATGGCTTTTGACCGAAGCGGCATCGGCGCCGTTGTGGAAGGTGCGCGCGATGTCGTGCGCCGCGCCATGCACGAACTCGCGCACCCGCCCCACTCGCAGCGCCTTCGCCGATTTTTTGCGAAGGCGCGCCGTTTCGATGTGGCGCAAAGAGTCGTAAGGCGTGTGGCCGGTCGCCATCGGCTCGCTCTGGCCCGTCATGTGGCACACGCCGCTCCCTTTGCGCGCGAGGCCCGGCTTGCCCATCGCGATGAGGCGCGCATTGAAGGCGCCCGCCGCGTTTTGGGGCGGAGGCGGAAGCGGTTTGGGCGCGCCACCCGACCCGGCCCCACGCCCCATCATCGCGCCGCCGCCTTGAGCCGGAGCCACCCAACGCGTTTCCATGAACGTGCCGTGCGCCGTTTTGACCGGCACCTTCATCTGGACGAGGCCCGGAGGCCCGCCCGGAGTCGGAGCGCTTTGCACATGCGGCGGCGAACTCGGCACCGGCTTGGAGACGCGCGGCGCGTTCACGGGGGCAGAATTGGGCTTGGTGACTTTCATCTTCGTTGACGCTTTCGTTGACGCTCACAGCACGAACTCAGGAGCGACGGCGCGAACGCGGCGCCTTGGACTCGTCGTTGTCCTCGTCTTCCGTTTTCGGCTCTTCCGTTTTCGGCTCTTCCGTCACGAGAGGTTTCACGATGGCGTCGGGGAACGATTCGAGAAAGGTTTGCGCGGTGTTGATGCCGCACAGCGCGCTACCGTTGGGGTCGAAGTCAACAGTGAGATTATCGCCCGCGACGACGGGGCGGCCCGCGAAATCGGGAATGTGGATTTGCACGATTTCTCCGGCGTCGTAAGCCGGAACGGGCGCGTTTTTGAGTTCTTCGATGCGCGTGGCGAAGCCTTCGACTTCTTCGAGGTCTTCGCGCGCCACGAAGTAGAGGGGCGCCGGGTAGCGCGCCAGCACGTCTTGCCCCGTCACGCCTTCGGTGGCGGCGAGCGTTTCGCGCGCCTCTCGCACGGCTTTGGGTTCAATCGCACTGGCCGCGACATCGAGCGGCACGACGGCCTTGCCATCGATATCGAATTCGACGCGCACATCGCCGCTTTGCGCGCCCCACATCCCGATGGAGCCGGGGCGCAGCGATTCCAACAGGGTGAAGAGCGCGACAGAGTTGAGATTTTCCATGATGATTTTCGGTTTTGGGGTTTTGGATTGCCCTAACGAAAAAGGAGCCAAACGGAGTCGGAGAAACTCCATTGGCTCCTTTTTTTGGTTGAGCAAAAAAGCGATTACGCAAAAAGCGTTTACGCAACGAGCGCGGTGCGGCCCATGTTTTCCAGAATCAGGTTGTAGCCTGGCGTCTGGTCTTGCGGCGTCATCGCGGCGACATAGGCCGTCGGGAATCCGAGCAAGTGGCGGGGCAGCGGCACTTTGGTGACGGGGAACTGCTGTTTGAATTGCACTTCGTCTTCGCCGTTGGGCAGCGCGCCATTGGCCAGAATCAGCGCGGTATCGCAGCCCGGCACGTATTCGCCATCGTCCACGAAGTTCACGACCGCGCCGACGTTGATGGTGTTGCCGTTGGGCAAAACGAACGCGCCGACGCGTCCCAGGAATTTGGCACCGATGCCCGAAGCGTTGCGAACCGCGAAAATTTCGTATTCAATCGCGCCGAGGTCGTTTTTGGTGATGGCGATGTTGACCGCGTTGCCAGCCACGACGTTGATGGTGCCCGCCGAAACCGGAACCGAAACGCCGTTGATACCGCGCGCCCGAACGAAGTAGGTGATGGGGCCAGCGGGCAGGTTTTCGATGTTGCCGTCTTCGCTCCAAGCGTTGCCAAGGGGGTTAGCGAACTGTGTGAGCGTGATTGTGACGGGCGCGCTGGGTGCGCCCGGCGAAGCGGCCTCGTTCCAGGCGCGCGGGCGCAAGTGGTTTTGCGTCAGGATTTTGGCCTGACCTTCGGCGCCGTTCCATTTGGAGATGAGAACGTCCTCGATGCGGTTGTTGGCGGTGAGTGTGTTGCCGGTCGCCACGCGCACGGCGTCGGCGAACTGCTCGGTGAAATCGGCGCGCGAGTAGCCCGTCATCCACATCTCGCTCCACATCGCGCCTTTTTCGCGCAAAATCGCCTCGATGTGCTGCGCGAGGTGGCGCGTCAGCGTTTGGCCGCGCAAGTTGATGCGCGTCGGGCGGCGTTTGGTATTAGCGCGGCGCGTCTGCTCGATGAGGCCGTCCGGCTGGAATGGGTTGACCGAGTGTTTGCCCCACACGGTGTGGCGATCCATGTTCAACACCAAATTGTTGAGGTTGGTGATGCCCAGGGTGTCTTGCGCGTTGCCCACCGCGATGCCGTTGAAACCGACGGTGCGCTGGGTGTTGAGCATCAGCGTCACCACGCCCAGAACGCCATACCACGCCATCGGCAAAACCACGACGCCGGTGTTGGGTTCGGTCGGCTGCAAACCGCCGTCGAGGGTGCGCGTGTTGAGGACGCTGCCGTATTCGTCGCCGCCGAAGTCGTCAATGCGACGAAATTCCACGCGGTCGTAGGGGTGCGGCACCTTTTTGTAGCGCGTCCACATCGGCGCTTCGGTTTCTTTGCGGCGCTCGGTGATGGCCAGTTCCGCCGCCACCGTGTGGTCTTTGAGCGCGTCACCGCCGCTCACGCCGGGCGTGGGCGTGATGCCGGTCGAGGAAAGGGCTTTGGCGAAAGTCGCTTCGAGCAGCGCAAGGTCTTGCGCGGTGCGGTAGGCGCCCGCTTCGCCGAACTGTTGATCGTTCAGGAAGGCCAGATGCTCGCCGTAATCGGCAAACGTCAGGGGCGCATTGGTGTAGATGGGTGCGGTGGTCGACATGAATGCATCGCAAGGGATGCGGCCTGATGCCTGTTTTTTCTCTCAAACGGAGCGGCTTTTCGCCCCAAAGGGCTTTTCGCCCCGAATCAAACGAACCCCCTTTGAAAAAGGGAGAGGGAAAGCGCGAAAGGACGGATGGCCCTTTCGGGTAGCCCCTTTTTGGGTGTCACCTTTCGCGCAGGGAAACACAAAGGAAGACGTGCTTTTGGGCGTCGCTATTCGGCGTCGCTGAGAACGAGTCCGATTTTGGCCGCCGCTTTTTGCAAAACGCTTTTGGGAACGGCGCCAAAGGGCGTGGTGCCGCTTTGGATTGAAAAATACTGGTCAACGGAAAGGCCCGCGTCCTGGAGTTCGTTTTGGTTGAGCGAACGCACGCCTTTCATGAAGTTGCGCTGCGAAAGCCCGAAGCGCGTCGCCTCGGTCTCGGAGAAACCCGCGCCCTCGTCGGCGCCCGAAAACGCGCCCGAAAGCGAGTCGGCTCCCATGAGAGGCCGCTGGGCCACACCGCCCACAGGCAAACCGCTTACGCCGCCCTGCGGAACCTCTGCTGAACCCGCGTTGGCGGCTTTGGCGAATGTTCCAGCGCTCGCGTTTGCGCCGCCCGCGCCGCGCATCGGATGACCGATGGGGCTTTGGCGCAGCGATTTGATGAAGTGCGCGTTTTCCTCGAAATCGGGAAGCGCCTTCACAATCTGCTCGGTGGCCTGGCTCTGCGCGTCGAGTTTGGCTTCGAGTGCGGCACGCGCAGCGGATTCGTCGCGCAGAGCCGCGCGCACGTCCCCGACTTCGCCCGCCAGAGATTTGACGAGGTCGATGGCGATGTGCAAGCCCTGCGCGAGTTCGGCGTTGCCCTGCACCACGGTTCGAGCGTCGTTGGCCGATTGCGCCACGACTTCGCCCAACTGCGCCAGAAACTCCGTCGCGTCCACATGACCGCTTTTGGCAAAATTGCCTTTGGTGAGAGGGCTTTTGGGCGACGAACCTTTGGGCGCGCCGCTCGCACCGTCGGCGAAAGCGTCGGCGTCGGCTTCATCCTCGTCATCGTCTTCGTCATGGCCGAAATCGCCGAACGAATCGAAGTCGTGGGGTTCCTGCTCGTCCTTATCACCCTCGGAGCTTGGCGCCAAACCAGCCGCATCGGGATGAGCCGCACCGGAATGAGCCGCATTGGGGCCGGGCTTTTCGCCCGCTGCCACGAGGTCGCCCACCGATTTGAGTTCGTCGGGCGAAAGGGCCTTGATGATGTTTTCGACTTCGGCTTCGGTGGACGCGTTTTCCAGCGAAACCAAAATCTCGTCGCGGCGCTGGGTCGTGACGCCTTTTTTTGCAAACCCAAAATTGAACAACGACATGGTTATTTTCTCTGCGCTCAAGGCGCGTGCGCACTTGGCGCGGTCAATTACGATTTTCGGGATTCGCCCCGTCACAACTCGCGCTATCGCAACTCGCGCTATCGCAACTCGCCATTTGCAGCAGGGCTTTGAGAACCTGCTTGCGCTTCTCGAACCCTAAAACCGCGCGAACCCCGGAACGAATCCCCGAATCGAGTAGCCCCTTTTCGAGTTCATCGTCGGCAGCCGAAGCGCCGCGCGCTTGAACGCCGCAGCACGGACAAAACCGCGCCGACGCGGAGAGCGATTCGCCGCAGCAATCGCACGTTTTTCCGTGCGACTTCGCGTCTGACGACTTCGCGTCTGACGACTTCGCGCCGCGTTTGGCCTCACCGCGCAAGCCGTGAAGCGTGAGGTCGCGGCCCTCGAAACTTTCGCCGCCCGAATCGGCACTGACCGAAGCGGCACCCGCAGGAGCGGCTGGGGCAGAAAGGTCTTTGAGCAGTGGCGCGTCAAGCGCGGGCGCGTCGAAATCGTTTTGGCTCAGCAGCACCCAGCGCGGCGTGGCCGGATCGAACTGCGCGGTCTCGACCTCGAACTGCCCGCTCATCACGCCCGAAAGCGATTTGGCGATGTAGCACGCGCCGCGATGGTTTTTGGGTTGCGGTGTGATGGCGATAGTCGAAATCAGGCCCGGCACCGTGACCGGCACCATGCGCCCGTCCTTGCCCCGCTCCATGCGCGGCGGGCCTTGGCGCGAACCGAACAGCGAAAACCCCAATCCCGCACCGACTTCGGCGTAGTGGTGAACGAGTTCCAAATCCTTGGGCGGACGTGAACCGAGCGGGTAAACGAACCCCTCGACCTCGACCGGGTCGCCTTCAATGACGAGCTGTGGGTATTTTTTGCGCGCGTCAGCGTTTTTGAGAATGCGAATCGCCGTCACGTCGCCAATCACCGGCCCGTCCTTGAGGACGGAGTTGTGGTTGAGGTCGAATTTGATGAACCCGTAATCCAGACAATCGGGATTTTCCGACGCTTTAATCACTTCGCCATCCAAATCCTTCGAGTGGTCGGACGCGATGCCCCACACCCGAATGCGCCCATCGCTCTGCGCCTCGCTTTTCACCAGAGGCATCCACACCGACGCTACCGCTCCCGGCGCGCCCGTTTGAGCCAAAGCGCCCGCAGCAGCGGCACTTTTGAAAAACGGGGCGGCTTGGTGGGGCGCAAGCTGAGGAAGCGCAAGCATGGAAGGAGAAGGGCAAAACGTCGCAGCGATTGCACGCGAAGGCAGGTGTGGTTACGTGACCACACCCACAGGCGAAATCCCAAGCGGGAAATCCGAGGGGAAAGGAAAAAACAAAAAGCCGCGAACCCCAAACGGGGAACGCGGCCTGTTGCCTTTTTATTTTCTGGGCGATATTTTAGCGCACACTCGCGGCGCGCGCAATCGCCCACCGTTTTTTCACGATTTCGGCTGCTTGTCGCCGTAGTTTTCGCGCCACCACTGGGCGTGCGCGGCGCGCTTTTCGTCGAGGTGTTCGAGCAAATCTTCGCTCGTGGCGCCGCGCACTTCGGGCAAAAACGGCGCGTTTTCAAGCTTCATCAACTCGCGCGCGTGGGAAACCGTTTTGCGGCGCGCGTCATGGAAAAACTCGGCCACGTCGGGAACGTGACGCCACTCTTTTTGGTGCGGATACCACGCGACGGGATGCGCGCCCGGCTCCTGAATCGCCGCCAGAAACCCGTGATGCGAAAAGTAGCCCGGGCGCAGCATCTCCTGCGCGCGCGGCGAATCCCATTTATGAACGGGCGGCAACGCGGGCGCGCCCGCCGGAGCTTTTTCACCGACGATTTTGAGATTGGCGGCAGAATGTGCGGGATGGGAAGTGTGTTCTTTGTTCATCGGGCGAGAAGGCTTGGCGGGCGCGATTCCATGATGACCGGGGCGGCGGTAATGGGCGCGCACCATCGCTTTTTCCAACGATTCGTTCACGATTTGCTCTTTGGTTTTTCCCGATTGGTTCATGAAGTTTTCCCGATAATTCAGACTTTTGAAGGTGCGGTCGCGTTGCATCATTTGCGTTTTGGCGTGCGCGTAAAGCGCTTTGGAGTGCGCTCCGAGAAGATCGAGCGCGCGCTGATGGTGCGGTGCGAAGACGGCGACCCCGCCTTTGCCGATTTTGCGCGCGAGTTCGTAAAGTTTGTGTCCGCTACGCCCACCAGCCCTATCGGGAACCCCGTGTTCTTTGGCGCCCAGCATATCGAGCGAATGGATTTGCAATTCGCCGATGTGCCCGTTGGGGGCCACCGTGTTGGTGGCGATGTCCGAATAGCCTTCAGCCGTTGGACTCTCGAACCGATCTTCAGGGCGCTGCGCGTATTTTATACCGGCTTCGCGCAGCGCGTGCGTGACGTGCGCCATGTCTTGCGGATGCGGCACGGCAACCGAGGCGCGCGAAATATCTTTCAGGCGCGAAGCATCGCCGCCGTAGTTGTCAGCCACTTTTTCGCGCATCCGCTCTCCGCCATCGTTCGAGCCTTTGAGGTCTGCCAGCAAAACCAAGCCGCCTTTTTGGTGGCCCTGTGCGATGTCGTCATGATTGAACATTCGCCCCTCGACGACGTGCCAACCATGCTTTTGCGCCAGGCCGCGCAAGATGTCGTCCTGCCAGGATTTGTGATGCGCCGCGTCTTGGATGAGTTGAGACAAATCGCCGTGAGGCTGCGCCGATTTTTCGGGCAAGCTCATTTCAGCGTGCGTGAAGTTGGCGTTGGCGTTTTCGCCGGTGTGACGGTGCGCCTCATGCGGCGTGTCGTGCGAGGCGCCGCCGTATTCGTATTTCCACCCGCCTTGACCATCGGGATGGCGCGCCGTGTATTTGTGATTGGGACGCGGCTCGCCTTTGGCTTTGAGAATCGGCTTGAACGAATTGACTAAATCCTGAAGTTTCGTCATACCCTCAAGCCGCTCGTGGTGCGATCCATCGTCGGGAAACTCATCGAACCGATGATGCAAAATGTGTTCTACAACCGAGGGATGAAGACCTTGCAAATGCGCAAAATGCCTCAAAGACGAAGCGGAGCTGTTATGGACATTGTGGCGGTGCAGATGCTGCGCGTGTTCAACAGCCATATCTCCCCATCTTCTCAAATCGGATGAACTCATTTTGTCAGCAGGTTCACTCAATCTCGCTTTTCCAGATTGAGCCGCATTAAGGAATTGCTCGTAGTTCACATGGGGCAATTCTTTGTGATCAAAGGCTCCTTTGTTAACGAGTTCGTCTATATCCTGCTGACTGCGAATTCCATGCTTAGCCAATGCTTGTGTTGCATTTTTTTGCTGGGAAGCATAGTCCCCGTCGAACGGCAGGCCAAAAGCATCAGTGGCTGCATCATCCCACTCTTGCAAATCGTGATTAGGCACGTCGTCGTCGTCGTAATCTTCCTGGTCATAATCATCCATGCTCCGCATCCAGCTTGGACGAACGGTGAGAGCGAAATTTCTGAGCGCCTCATATTTTGGTGAGACGTCGGGACGGCTGTCCTCGTGTTCGCGCACGAGCGTGCCATCTTTTCGTTGATACCCACGCACGTGCGCTTTGAGAATACCGACAGACAGTTTCGGCTGATGGGTATTTTGGCGCGCCAAAGCGCGTGCGAGTTTATGAACAAGTGATTCCATTTTTGACTTTCTGCGGTTTCTTGGACTTTCCAGTTTGGGCTAAAAAATCTTTTAGCCCAAACTGAACATTCTTTTGAGGCGGCGCCCCAACGATTCGCGCGCGAGCAGCGACGCCAGCATCGCTTTGGCGAGCGGTTCCTGCTCGTCGGCGTCCACATCGGCGAATTCGGTTTGGCTTTTGTTGCGCGTTTTGAAAATCTTCTCGATTTCCTCGGCACGTTTTTTGAGGCGCTGATATTCCGGCTCGTAGGCGAACTCTTTTTCGAGTTCGGCGCGCAGTTGCGGCTCGTCCCCGATGATTTGTTCGCGTTTTTGCTGGGTGGCTTTGGCCCACTTTTCGCTTTTCTCAGCGTCGCGCGCCTGGCTCGAAAGCAACTGCGTCAAGTCCGAAGCCAAGCTGCTTGGTGTCACGATATCCGTAATCGTTCCGATGCGCATCTCCTGCCCGTCTTCACCCGTCGTATAAACGTTGAAACGCGCGTGCGAGCGCAGCTCGGAGTTGGGGTTTTTCACGCCTTTGAGGACGAATGGCCCATATTGTCCCATCGCCACTTCCTCTCCGTCCGGCAAATCCTGGGCTTGGCGGCGCCACGATTGAATGAACGCCGCGCCCGCGCCTTCGCGGGTATCGAATTTCTGGCCTTTGCCGCCTTCGAGCAAGACGATGGAATAGCCTTTGGCTTGCCCCTTTTTGAGTTCCTCGTAAGCCGCCGCCCCGACTCTGGCGCGGCGCGCTTTGTCGGCGTGCTTTTGCGCTTCGGCGGCCAAGGCTTCGATTTGTTCGGGCATCGAAGCCAGACGCCGCTGCGTCGTCATGCGGTTTTCGTCATGCACGCGCCGCGACGTTTGGAGTTGGTCGAGCCGGTGCCTGACTTCGACTTCCTCCATCGCAATCGGGTCGCCCGATGCGACCGCAGCGACCATTGCGGGGTTGGAATCGGTGATGTCGGCTTCTTCGTAGTTGCGCCCCGCAAACGTGCCTTTTTTGGCTTGGGCGATCATCTTGGCTTTTTCGCTGAGCTGATGCCACATGAGCGCGTCGAACGAGCCTTCGGTCACGTATTGGAAAACGCGAATGTTTTTGCCCGCGTCTTTGTGCAGGTTGCCCTGACGTTCGATGCGACCGTTGCGCTGTTCGATGTCGCGCGGGCGCCAGGGGCAATCCACATGGTGGCACGCCGCGAGACGGGTTTGCACGTTGAGACCGGCGCCCATCTTCGAGGTCGAGCCAATCAGAATGCGAATGTCGCCGCTATTGACTTTTTCGTTGCGAACTTTGCGCGAGGCGTCGGTGTTGAAATCGTGCGCGAACGCAATTTCGTGAGGCGGCACGCCCTGCGCGACGAGCTGCTTTTTGATTTCTTGGTAAACGCCGTTGGCGAGTTCGTCGTCATCGCCGCCCAGAGCTTTTAAACGCTCCTCGTATTCGACGCGCGCGGCTTCGTATTTGGCCAAATCGCCCGCCTTGGCGCGGCCTTCGTCGTAGCCTTCGGGCTTTTCGGGTTCGACCAAATCGCTGGCCTTGGGCGTGCCCAAATCCAAAAACACGAGCTGTGTGCCGCGATAAGGGTTGCCATCGGGCCACATCTTTTCGGCGCCTTTGTCGTCTTTGCCCAGCGTGTGGGTGTCATGGTAAATCGAAACCAAATTACGCACGCACTGCGCGACTTTGCCGTCACGGTGCGGCGTCAGGTCGCTACCAGCATAAGCGCGCTCATCTTCGGGCAACAGCCTGGGGTCGAGTGCGGCCTGACGCGCGTGCGTGTAAAGCCAAATCATGTTGTCCTTTTCGAGCGAACCGTCTTTTTTGGCGATGTTATACGCTTCCCCATCGGCCATCGCGCTCGCGCGTTGCACGAGACGCTCCATGTAAGACGCCTGCGCTTCGCTCATCGGGCACGGCACCGTGTCGCGCCGCCGTTCTTTGCCCGTCACGGGGTCGGTGACTTTGGTGTTGTCAATCAGCGGCAAGCGCGCCTTGACCGAAGGCAAATCGTCAATGGTTTTCACGTCGGCAAAAGCACGATACATCTTCATCAATTCGGGAAAGTTCTTCCACTCGATGAAGCGGCGCTTGGGTTTGTAGCCGCCCGCCGCATCGGGTTCGAGGCGCGTGCGAATCGAACCGAAGTTGCCGGCCCACGCGTCGAAGTTCGAGATGCCTTTGGCGCGCATCTGCGGCTCGTGCAGCGTTTTTTGCAGCGAATACATCTCGACCATCGTGTTCGAAATCGGCGTCGCCGTCGCCAAAACAAGGTTGCGCCCGCCGTTTTTTTCGAGCATATGGCGCGTCTTCATCAAAAAGTCGCTCGCGCGCGAACTGCCCTGGCTTTGCAAGCCCGAAACAGATTGCATCTGTGTGAAAGTGGGCACGTTCTTGAAAGATTGATCCCATTCGTCGCACAAAATCGAATCCACGCCCAACTCGTCCCAACGCAAGCAGTTGTCTTTGCGTTTTTTCAAGCCCTCGATGCGAGCTTTGATGCCCTTTTCCATCTTTTCGAGTTTCTTTTGAATCTCTTTGGCGGTTTTGGCTTTTTGGTTTTCGATGGGGTCGCGGCCCGTGCTAATTCTGGCTTTGGGGTCGGGAAATCCAAGGCCCAAAATCGCGTCGTGCGCTTCGGCGCGCACCTCGGAGAGGTGTTTTTGCAGCATCTGCTCCGAGGCCGGAATCATGCCGAAGGCCGAATGCGTCATCAAGACCATATCCCAATCGCCCGTCGCCATGCGCGCCGTGAATTCGCGGCGCTGCGAAGCGTCCCAGTTGTTCTGGTCGGCCACGAGGATTTTGGCGCCCGGATACAACTCGCTCGCTTCTTTGCGCCACTGCTCCAAGTTCTGATTGGGCACCAAAATCAACGGTTTCTTCGCCAGCCCCAGACGCCGTAGCTCCATCGCGCTGGCAACGGTCGCACTCGTCTTTCCGGCTCCGACGGTGTGGTCAATCAAGGTGTTGCCCTGCGTGACGCGAAACACCACGTCTTTGATGTGCGCGTGGCGCGTGCGCGCCATTTCGGGATCCATCCCGACGAACGAGAGATGTTGGCCGTTGAACGAACGCACCACGCTGTCGTTGAATCGGTCGTTGTAGATGCGCGCCAAACGGTCGGCACGGTCAGGACTGCGCCAGCCCCACGACTCGAACTCGGCGCGAATCTTTTCGAGTTTTTCCATCGCGGCGGCGGTGGATTCCTTGTCCAGAACGCGCGATTCTTTGCCGGTATCGGGGTCGATTTTCGTTTGCCAGACGCGCGGCTCTTTGAGCGCCAGCGCGAGCGCCAGGAGCCGCGTCGCCGCGAACTGTTTGGTGCCGTAGGTGTTTTGGTTGGCCGCTCCCGTCAGCAGATGAGAAGGCACGCCGCGCTCGGCGATGCCCCAGGTATTCGAGTGCAAATCGTAAGAAACCAGCGGCTTTTCGGGGTCGGGCGTGAATCCGATGAGATGCCCCAAAAACTCTTCGACGACATCGGGTGGCACCCAGTTGGCGCCCAGTGGCACGTCGATTTCGCTCGGCAGCAGGTCTTTGGGCTGCACCGCTTCGAGCGCGGCCACGTTTTGCGCGATGGTCGGGAACGAGTGGTGCGCTTCTTGTGCGGCGAGGGCCTTTGCGACTGCGAGCTTTTCGCGCACGTTACCCGAAAGGTATTCGTCGGCGCTCACCCAGCCCGCCGTTTCGGGGTGATCCATCTGAAGCGGGTCGCGGTAGATGAGGCCGCGCGACGAAAGCGCATCGCGCACTTCGTCGGCGTCCTGGCCCATCAGCTGCGCCAAACGCGCCCAGTGGAGGCGGCCATGTTCGTTCATCACGACGCCGAGGGCGTCCTCGACGCTCGCCGCGCTTTCGACCTGCTTGAGCGGCGCGACCGTGCGCCGGTGACACATCGGCCCGGCCTGCCACATTCCGGTTTTAGAGTCTTGTTCTTCGAGCGACAACACGAGGCCCGCGTCGGGGTCGGCGGCGAAAGCCGCGACGTTTTGGCGCGAGTGCAAATAGCCAAAGCGCGCCACGAAGTTCGCATACAAACCGCGCAGTTCGTCCTGAGCCGGACGCAGCGATTCGTCGGAAACATCCTCTTTTTGCGCCGTCACGAGCGCCTGCGCCTTGTCGCGCAGCTCGCACAGCGCCACCAAACGCGCCGCGTCTTTGGGGTTTTTGATGTCGAGCGTGACGATTTCCTTCCCCACGCGCCGACGAAACACCGGCTTGCCATCGTCGCCCGCTTGCGTAAAAAAGGCGCCGTCCTTGTGATTATCGGCCAAAAACTCTTCTTGATTGGCCAAACGCCGCTCGAACTGCGCGCTGTTACGCGCGCTCATCACGCCTTCGGGCAGTTGCGTCAGGGCGCCCGCCAACGCGGGCATCAAATCGCCCTGCGAAGCGTCCCACGTCGCACCAGTGTCGGTATCGCTCATCAGGCCGTAACCGCTACCCATGCCCATCCGCCCCAGAATCATGTGCGGGTTTTGCGCGAAGTAGGAGTTGACCTGTGCCGTCGCGGTGTTGGGATAGACATGGCCCCATGTCTTGTGGGCGTCCGTGCCGTATTTGGGCGCTTTCCCGGCGCTGCCGTGCGGCACTTCGAGCGGTGAAGTGCTCACCCAATCGGCCTCGCCCGGCTTGGTAATGAACCGCCCATCGGGGCCGCGCGGATGGTCAGACTCAAAGGCGGGGTCGGACAGGTCGTGCTTTTTGAGGAAAATGATGTCGGTCGTGACCTGCGTTCCGGCGTTTTTCTCGAAGGCGTTGTTGGGCAAGCGCACCGCGCCGATCAAATCGGCGTTTTGGCGCAGATACTCCCGAAACGCCGCGCCGCTTTGCGAATCGAGCGTGTGGTGCGAAGTGATGAACGCGACCACGCCGCCCGGACGCACTTTGTCGAGCGCTTTGGCGAAGAAGTAGTTGTGAATCGAACTCGTGAGGCCACGTCGTCCCGACAGGTTGAACGTTTCGTCGTGAACGCCGTAGTTACCAAACGGCACGTTGGAAATCGCCAGGTCGAAGCCTTCATCGGGCAGCGGCGCGTCCTGAAATCCGGTGATGTGCGTGTGCGCGCCTGGATAAAGGTAGCGGCAAATGCGACCCGTGAGGTCGTCGAGTTCGACGGCGGTGCGGATGCTGTTGGCGGTCAGGTCGTCGGGCTGAAAGCCAAGGAAGTTGCCGCTACCCGCAGCCGGTTCCAAAACGCGCCCGCCCTTGAACCCCAGACGCCGCACGGCTTCCCACATCGCGCGCACGATGTCGGGGTGCGTGTAGTGCGCGTTGAGAATCGAACGCCGCGCCGAATCGAACTCGTCGCTCGAAAGCGATTCGCGCAGCTCCTTGAACGTCTCGTAATGCTTCTCGTCGGCCTTGCTCCATTTCGCGCGTTGAAGCTCTGGCTGGCGCTTCCAGTGTGGGGAATCGGGGTAAAGCGCCGCGTATTTGAGCGCATTTTCGTATTCGTCGAATTTGGGCTGAAACGCCTGGCCGAACGCGCCCCAACCGACATAACGCGCCAAAACGCCGCGCTCGTCGTCGCTGGGCTGCCGCTCCGACTCTTCAAGGTCTTTTAAAAGCGCAATCGCCGCGAAATTATCGCGCGCTTTTTGGAGCAAATTGCCCTGCCCGATGTTGAGTTCGTCGGTGAGACGAAAATCGCGCGCGTTGGCCCGCACCAAAGCGCCTTCGCCAGTGTGCGAAGAAAGCGTTTTGGCCACCGTGTTGGCAACGGCGCGCGAGGGCGCTTCTTCCAGCTCTTGCGGGCGCGGTAGCGGCGCGGCTTCGCTTGGTGCGGTTTCGCCTTGCGAAGCGCGCACGTTTTCCGGCGCGATTTGCGATAGTTCGGGCGCGAGTGATTCGGGCGCGCCCGCTTTGGGTGTTTCCGCTTCGGACGTTTCCGCTCCGGACGTTTCCGAAAGCGGCGTTACATCTGATACGCTTCGAGCGCCATCCTCTGCGCTTCGAGACGGTCGTAACCCGCCTTCAAATACGCCTGATAGGAGTTCATCGCCAGAGCCGCCACCCGTTTGGCTTCGGGCAGTAGCGTCCCCTGCGCCTTCATCGAATAGGCGCGCGAGCGCTCCGTGTTCTCCAACTGACGAATCACGCTTTCCTCGAACCCGGTCAGGTGCGCTTCCTCCTCCGGTGTCAGAAGCGGCCCGAACTCCGGCTCCGTTTCCGGCGTTGGCTCCGTTTCCGGCGTTTTCGAGTTCGAGTTGGTCGAATCCAAAGAGGCTGTTTGGGGATTGCTCATCGCTTGGTTGTTCATCGGCTGTTTTCTTTGCGGCTTTTGGTTCAGTTTGCCCATTTTGCGCTTTGCGGCGCGCATATTCGGCGCGTGCCTCGTCGAGTCCGCCATCGAAACCGGCGTAGCGCCCGGTGCCAAACGACGGCTCGCCCCATTTTTCGGGAGAAAGCGGGTCGCTCTCGAAGGATTTTTCTTTGGAGGAATCCTCGTCTTGCGCTTTGCCGCGCACACGATGTTTTTGGTCGCCTTCGCCTTCGTAGTGATAGGTGCCCGCAACGTTTTGAATTTTGTCGTGCGCGTCCTGAAGCGTTGTGGCTTCCTTCTCCAATTTGTCAGGGGCGAGCGAGTTTTCAGGATCGAATGCAAAACCAACGGATGGATTTTCACGCTCTTCCTGAGCCAATTGCCGAAGATTTTGGATGCGCTTTTTCAATAGCGCCAGCGCTTCCTGAGGCTTGCCTTGCTCGGCGAATCGCTTGGCCGTGTTCAAATCGAGCTTCGATTTGAGCGACAATCCGTCCACGCGCGTTTCCGAATCCGATTTTGATTCGGGAGTTTGTGAATGCCCCGCCGCGACGTTTTGAATTTTGTCGAAAATTTCTTGGACGAGAGAATCTTGATTCGCTTTATCAGCGACGTGGTTCACAGTTGAGACTTGACCGTTTCCACGCGCAAAATCTACGGCCAATTCAGTCGCGGCGCGTTTGACATGTTGCTCGATGACTTCTCGCAAATTTTGCGAATCTGAATGTTGCTTGGCCGCCAGAATATCGGGAGACGACAGCGCGCTTTCAACGATGGACTGCCGCGCTTGTGTCACGGCATCCGGGCTTTGCGAATGGCTCGTGGTTTCGCCGTTTTCCACTTTCTTACTGGGCGCGTCTTGCGGCGGCTCGAAACCGAAAAGCGAACCCGTTTCCGGCGCGGAACTTGGCACAGGCTGAGAGTGAACCGTTTGGCCCCCTGTGTTAGGCGCCGTTTTGACCTTCTCTTGAGCCGACTGCTGATGAGCCGATTGCTCGTGACGCGGCGAGCCTTGTGACAGCGAATCGGCCAATTGGTCGAAACCGAA
>ERZ1066118.1134-NODE-1134-length-18492-cov-30.928676_pt1 | contig 18492 bp, 14 predicted proteins | sample MGYA00382765_ERZ1066118 | MGnify/ENA primary metagenome ERZ1066118 (study PRJEB33369, sample SAMEA5778348) | biofilm metagenome | biome: Industrial cooling water; feature: Water cooling tower basin; material: Biofilm | place: United Arab Emirates | collected...
TTTGCTTCGCGTTGAAATCTCGCGAATCTCTTTCCTCTTTGTCCAAAGTCCAATCTGGTTTCAGAGCGACGATTTTTCATAAAAACCCGGAATATGCTAGTAAGTCCCGATATAAAGAAAGCCCCTTTTCCACCCGTGAGTTTTAATCAAAACAGCAAAAACAAGAAAAGGAATTAAGCTGAACCACATCTAATTTTCGAGAACGAGCCAAGCCATTCAAAGCTTTTAGCAGACAAAATATGCAAGTTTAATGTGTAACAGCTTAGCTCAAGAAAGCCCCTTTTCCACCCGTGAGTTTTAATCAAAACAGTAAAAAACAAGTACAGGACTCAGCCAAATGAGAATCAATCGTCGGGCACTGATTTGCGTAATTACCAGCTTCATTAGCTTGCTAGTAGCTTGTGAAAAACCGCCAGAGCGAAACTCTCATCATGTCTACATTATTCTTGCTCCTATCAATCCTCAGCAAGCGAAACTATCCAAACAATTTCTGCTCAATGCCAAAGAAAATAATGGAGTTAACGGCGAAACCCAGATTGTCACAGCCAACAACACCTACACAGTTGTAGAACTTTGCAAAAGAGATACGCCCGACTTTGTGACACCAGGGATAGAGATTACAAATGAAAGTAGCCCGGATACGGTAACGAAAACATCTGAAAAATCGGTTAAAGAAATCATTAAAGGTAGTAAGCAATGCACTGCCACTGCCTCTAGTTTAGTTGAAGTCAGCAAAAATATCAATCAAGCGGCTTCACAGCCAAGTGAGAGAAAAATTATTGTCTTTTTCCAGGCTCCTTTTTCAAGAGATGAAATTTCCGATAATACGCTGAAACAACTAACAAAAGAAATGGAGAATTTGGCGAAGTCTAATCGAGTAGAGAAAATCATCATATTTGGTATAAATCCTAACGGAGCGGACAGGCTATCAACGGCATTTCAAGCATTAAAGCATAAATCTGGAGTTGCTAACCAATCGCTAGAATTGGTCGAACACATGAAGGAAGTTCGCCAAAAGTATCTGCAATAAACCTACGGAACGCTGCGGCTATAAACCCGATTTATGCGTATATTGTTGATTCTTCAAATCAACCGTGTTTCTTGACGTAGAAGCAAGCATTTGAAACATTACTACCAAGGTAAAAGCCATGAACAACTACCAATATATTTATCAAAATCGACATAAGGAGGAAATACTTAAAGCAATAGAATGGTTCCGAGAACAAAAGCCGAATCTTTGGTTAGACTTCGTAACTCGCATCCTGCCAAAATTGTCTGAGATTGAAGAATGCCAAACAAAAATAGAGAATAATGAGCAACAAGTTGCACAGTTAGATACCGAAATTAAACATGCAGCAAGCGTTGTCAGTGGACGGGAAGCAGTTATTGGTTCATGGGGATATCAGGCTTGGCTTGCTAATTGGATGGAGTATTTGCAAAAGGCTGGTTTATCTAGCGTACCGATTGTTACTTTATTTGCGATCGCAGGCATTAGTGCAATTCTAAATCCTTTTGTCAATCCGCAACATAGATTGGGAGTAATCTTCCTTCTTTGGTCATCTGTATCCTTCGTGCTGTTAACATCTGCCGGAATTATCAAGCTAGTTCACAGATTAAATCGGCAAAATTGGGAGTATAAATTTTGGGGTTTAACAGTCCGCTCTTGGTTTACGATCGGTTGCTTAATTTTCGGACTAATTGAAGGTGTAGGCGGTGGCGCACTTGCCAGTAGTTTAATCGACAATGCTACAGCACAAGCTAACGAACTCAGGGATACAGCTTTACCACTACTTGATATTTGGGGAAAAGCTAAGATTACAGCAATTATGAGCCTATTTGCCTGCGTTAACATCTTTTTCTCTGTAGCAAAAGGCTTTGAAATTCGAGTACTCCAGCCACACAAAATCAAGAGAAATCGAGCATTTTCCCAACTGCAAACAGCTAAACTAGAACGGCAGCGACTCGTTGATGAAAATAAAGAACTAAGAGTCAGAATTGAACAGCTAAACCAAGAAATTGCCTTCATCGTGCCTCCAGAAGAACGGCAACGCGATATTCGCAATATGTCGAATGAGAATACATCTGGTCAAGATTTCCGTGGCAAGCATCCTGGAGCATCTGAAATCCAACCTAACAGCAACAATTCACCAGCTACTAATAACGGAAAGGGCAGCGTTAAAGACATGAGCGAAGTCGAGTTTCTCAGCGAAAATGAGCCTAAACAAGTCAACGATGAAAACTAACAAAGGAGAAAGCAACTATGAGTCAGCAAAATGAAAACCAACCAAACATGTTTGAAAAAGTTTCGGCAGTTACAGAAATTATCTCCTGGCTTGCAGCAGGCGGCGGAAGCGTTCCTACTTCGCAAGTAATCGCAGAAACCCAGGAGTGCAAACCAGGTTACGAACTGCAAATTCCTAACAAGTACGAGCAGCTACCAAAGATTGCCAAATTGATGTCAGAGGAGGAACAGCTCGAAGAGTTATACGAGCAAACCCAGGAGCAGAAAAAAGAAGAAATGGAGAGGGAAATTGAGTTAAGTAATCAACCTAGTATATCTGGTGGTTCGCCCCCCAATCCCGAAAGCGAAGATGCAAATTCTGAAACAGTTAACGAAATCATCAGTTTAATTGGTAGCAGCGTTGTTGCTGAAACTGAAACTGAACCAGAAACCGAAACCGAAACAATTTCTGAAACTGAAACCGAGCCAGAAACCGAAACTGGCTCGATGGAGGAAAGCAGCGAATCTGAATCTGAAAGTGAATAGTCACCCATTTCGCTTCTAATCAGCCGGGGCGGGTTTAAGGAAATATTTAGTGGTTTCACAGAATGATTAGTAAAACCCGCCCCTAAAATATCAACAACTTGAGCCTGATTCAAACACTTTGTAACTTATTTAGGAGAAGAACAATGAAAGAACAACAGAAATATCAACTCGATCTAACTAAAAAGATTATGAATTATGAAGGTAATCAACCTACCCAGATGCCTCTACTGTCCAACAATTTTATGTTAGACAAGCTGATGAATAAGATTCGACTTGAGGGACATCTGGATGATATTATCCGTATTATCCAGATCGTAGAACGTAGGTTTCCTAAATACAGAGACTCTTGGCTATATAACTTTATTTTTCCTGGCCCTTCTCTATTGGTTGGCGGTATTGAGGATGAGTTTAACAAAACACCTCATACGAAAGAACTCTTCAAATATCTAGACTTGGATAAAAAGGAAATTTTATGGTGTAATGTTATCTATTGTACAACTTTAAGTTTGGCAGTTATCAGCGCGATCGCTCTTAAACTGGCTCTAAATGGTATGTTCTGGAGTTTGTGGGCAATTCCTTTATTCGCTCTTTCTATCTTTTTACAACTGAAGTTATTTGAGCATACATTCAAACATATTGGTTTTGTGCAAATATACCAGCAGATTTGCGATGTGCTTGATACCCAATATAAGGAACATTGCGACTACGTAAAAAAGGTAATTAATTTCCCCGAACAAGTGCAACAGCGTTGGCAGGAAATGGAGAAAAATAAAGCCTTTGATAGCATGAGTGCAGCGGAGAAGCAGCACAGGCAAGAACTCGAATTGAAAACGGCTCAGAGTTTGCAAGATCTGGCAGGAGTTGTGGCGATCGCTCAAGCCACCACAGAGGCAGAAGTGCAAGAAATTAAAAATAAAACCCAACTAAACTATCGCGCGGCAGAGCTAAAAATTATCGACCAAAGTGAGGAAAACAAACGCCGCCACGAAATTGCTCTATCTGCTCTTGAATCTATGGGGCGCTGTTTAGTTGAACAAGCAAAAGCTGTAGCTACAGATAGTCAAGAAAAGCAAAATATTGAGTACCAACTGCACCTACTCAATGGCATTAAAAGCAAGCTTCAATCTGGTGGTAGCGCTGCCATGTCTGACGAAACAATCTATGAAAGTATCAACAAAATGATGGAAATGATGAGCAATCCTGAAAGTACCACAGGAAGCAATAAGTCCTAAATTATAACATTACCGTAGAGACGTTAAATTTAATGTCTCTACGCAGCAGAAATAAAATCTGTTTCAGGACTAAAGCTGCGTGTCACAATATGCCTCCGGCACGCTGCGCGAACGGTGGTTGGTGCGTGACGCTACAAGTCTAATTGCTGCGTTCAAATATGCTAGCAGCGTCACGCACCCTACAGAAAAAATGTGCCTGTTGTGTAAGTCCTGTGTTTAATTCTTGATAACAAAGGTAGGAAGGTATTTATGACAAAGTATTACAAACACACATTTCGCAACGGCAAATCTATTAGACCTCTCCAAAAACTACCCTCTTTGGCAGGCGAGACGCCCACCCCACAAGAATTATTGGAAAAGTCTATTGGGTTCTTCTCTAACCCTTTGAATACATCGTCTCAATGCCATTTACCCAAGTATGTAGACGCTCATTTAGCTGAAATATTGCTAGATCCAGAAAAATTCAAAGCTGTTTATCCCAGTCAGTTTGGTAAAAAGATATTCATTGGTTTTGGTACATTTCAGCCATTCAGTACCTACCGCTTTCCTATCTGGATAAATCCAGAAATCTTGTTCCAGCACATGTTGATCGGTGGCAGTATTGGTTCTGGTAAGTCAACTTTGATTACGCGCTTGATCGCAGGCTCTTTAAATTGTGGTATGACAGCCGTTATTGGTGAAGCAAAAGGCAGTTTGGAAATTAATCCACAGCGAACTGCTTTTTCGAGACTGGCACTGTATTTAGCTCGCCGTTTGCAAGTTCATTCGTATCGCTGGCCTAGAGGTAATTGCTATTTTAACCCGCTTTTGTATCTTGGAAAGCTGAGCGATCGCCAAACATTTATGCAGTCTATTGCAGATCAAATCAAAGCAGAGGGCGAAATGAAGAGTTATGTAGACAATGCAGCACGTATGGCTGCGTACATTCTGGAACTTCTAGAAACTATTTCTGTAACCGAAAGTCGGGAGAAAATTTGCACTCTTCGTCATCTCCTAGATTTACTCAAACATCCTGAAGACTTAGAAAAAGTTGTTGAACATGCCCTAAAAACATTCCCAGATACCAGCATCAAAGCAAAAATTAATCGGCTCGTCAGCGAGTTGGAAAGGCTTAACTTTTTCAGCTTAAAAACAGCAGCAGGACGCGATCGCTTCGTGATGACCTGTAATGGAATTAACTTCTTTGCACAAATGCTGGAAGAAGAGGATTTGCTTTTCTACAGCGAACCTCACACCCAAGATCGGCATGGCAATCCACTGATAAAACTGGAATTAGACGATATTGTCTACAATCGAGCGCTGGTGGTAATTAGCCAACCTCTCGCGTTAAATCATCCTAGTGCTAACATTGTCGGGCCAATTTTTTGGGATGCTTTGCTCAATTATACTTTGCAACTGGGAATTACTCCAACTGTTAAAAATGGTAAAAAGCGACAGGATATAGCAGTTTTTTTGGATGAAACCCATCACTTACCCACTGGTAGAATGGGAAACAGCGGTGACTTCCTTCGCCATTACAAAATCGGTCTTGTAGAGATTACACCTGCTATTGTGGACAAGGAAAGATGGGAGAAAAATAAGCATGTTTATCAAACGATTATTTCCACTAGCCCTGGCGTACCAGAAGTATGCAATTTGATTCGCGATCGCTTACCCGAACAGGATAAAGAGCGTTTTGAAATCGGCATCGGCCTTCAACTGAATAATCAAGGTAAGATTGAGCTTAGCCCCAAGCTGAGCGATCGCAGCGAACAGCATTTCAATTATGACAATCCGGGTGTATCCGCGCGATCGCTGCAAAACACTGGTAAATACACAGCGCTTTTATACAGCTATCCGATTAAACCGGGTCTGTTTTGGATTGATTTAGAAAGTACAATTTTAAGTCAACTCGATAACTTATTGGAAGATGCTAATGATGGCGACCAAACCGCAGCGAAAGTCATCGATTATGCTCTTGGTTTGACTCAGGAATTTGTTCCTTAAAGTCATCGATCCCCAAAACCCGGATAAAAAAGCGATCGCCTACTCATAAGGTTTGGGTTATTCAAATCCTTACCCTGCAACAATGATAAATTTTGGAACAAGGCTCTTCCATCTATCTGTATACTGTTTGTATCAGCGATCGGCAGTAAGTAAACAACAATGTTGCACCCTAAAATTAAACAAGAATTTCCCATCAAAGAGTTATTCGCGCCGACTTCTCCTTGGGAATTCTTAGGCTTTGCCCTCATAACTATCTTGATGAGTCTACTGACTGAATGGCATCCGCTTGGGTTTGTTGGTATTGCGGGTATTTTCACTTTTTGGTGGTGGTTAGATCGCCAACGAGCTAAAGCGAGAATAAAGCATTTACAGCAACAATCCTTTCTCTCACTTAAATCCAAAGCTCCTGCACCAGCTAAAGGACTAATTTTACTTTTGAGTTCCTACTCTCCCAGTCAGATAGAACTCAAGAATTCTCAAGTTTTGGAATCTTTGATTCAAAAGATTCGTGAAACTTCAATTACCGATCTGACGTGGAACGATCTGAACAAGATTGATTTAGTCAATTCTAACCTACGTCCGCAGATTGAAGCGGTAAAATTTCATGCAGATTCGGGTAAATTAAAAGAAGTTTGGTTGTTGAGCAGCAAAGAAAGCAGCATCAGTCAAGGTTCCGAAATTACAGCGGAAATTTTGGAAAAATATCTCCAATTTCAATATGGTAAAAAACTGGCGATTAATAGCGGTCAAAATTACACCTTTGAAGATTGGAACTATATCAAAATTTGGCAGATAGTCCAAAAAATTTTCCAGGAGTCGGGTTATAAAGATGATGTGATAGTTGCCGATATTACCGGAGGAACGAAAATGATGAGCGTCGCTTTAGCTATGGCTTGCGTTTCTCCCAAACGCAGGATGCAGTATATGGACTCAAAACGAGATTGGCAAGGATTGCCTTTACCCCAAGGAGAAATCAAGCCTGTGCTGATTGATGTGGATGCAATTTTTTATCCATAAAGTATAATATATTTAGCAGGGTGCATTTATTAATAGTTTATAAAGGTTAGGTTTTGTCAAGTTAGAGCTGTAGAGGAATAGTTCATGAGCGCAAAACGTTACACGGTAATTACTTTTGCTCCAGTGCAAGGTTTTATCGAGAAATCTAGAAAACTGAGAGATTTATACGGTAGTTCCTATATTCTATCCTTCCTGTCTTGGATTATCTGTCAGGCGGCTTTAAAACTAAAGTGTTCGGTTGTCTCTCCTGCACTGCCTAACCTTACCCAAGGAATGCCGAATCAAATCATCCTGGAAGGCGAGATTTCCAAGCAAGAGATAAAACAGATTAAATCATTGTTTGACAAAGCTTGGGAACTTTTAGCTGACAGTTGCCAACAATGGATTGAAAAACGTATTACGACTATAAATGAAGGAGGAAAAGAGCAGCAATGGTATTATTATAATTGGCGCAAAGATTGGAAACTGTGGAAAAAATATTCCTGGGAATTCTTCTATGCAATTGGGGAAGCAGGCGAAAGTATTACCCAAGTACGCGAGCGGATTAATCAAGTTAAAAACTCTCGCGACTGGACGGGAATTAACTGGCAGGGGGAAAGTTCTACGCTTTCTGGTGCAGATGCGATCGCATATCCCATTTTGAGACCTAAACTAGATTTAGATCCGAGTGACCCTGAGTATAAACAAAAGATAACAGAAATTTGCAAAATCGACCCGCTAAACTATAATTATCAGGAAGAAAGAGCAACCGTTCGATCTTTTTATCAGCAACTGAGTCAAAAGTTAGGGGAATCTTTCATTGAGTTCAATCAGTTAACAATTAAAGCTGAAGACAAGGCTGAGCGGATAATAGAATATGGTTCTTCTTTCATCGATCTGCGAGAGGAATTAAGCACTCCCGAACTGATTAAACGCTTGATTACCCATCAAGCCATTGTTGAAAATTTAAGAATTAGTTTGCGCGAACAGCTAGAAATAGAGGTGTCCGACGATGAAAATAACCAAAGGATTCCGGATTGGAAATTAAGCCAAGTTGCTGAAGAACTTAAACCTGACTCTTTCCGCGAATTAAGCCGTAAAAAAGATAAGTCAGAAGATGAAAAATACTGGACAGCATGGTTTCTGGGAGATGGGGATGGCGCTAGTAAATACTTTCAATCCTTAACCCCAGAAATTGAAGCCGAAAAACTTAGAGAATTTAGTAGAGAAATGCGAGACTGGGGCAGAATGCTCAGAAGAAATCAGCAGCAATATTTAAAAGGCAAAGGAAGGATGATTTATGCCGGAGGTGATGATTTTTTAGGTGTTCTGTATGAAGCAGATCGGCAGATTCCAGCCCTTGATTGCTTGGAATTGTTTTATACCTTTAAATCAGAAATTTGGCAAACACCGCAACCGAAAAAAATCTCAGCGAGTGTAGGTTTTGTTTGGGCGGGGCCTCAAGTACCGCAACGAGATGTATTACAACATTGCCATGCAGCAGAGAGTTCGGCTAAAAGTACGGGGCGCGATCGCATTGCTTTCCGCATCCTATTTAATAGTGGTAACTACTTAGAATGGGTATGTCCTTGGTGGTTATTAGATCGACCGGAATTAGCACAAATTACCGCAACGCCTCTAGAGGAGGTTAAAAATTTAATCGAGAGTTATCAAGATCGCGACAAGGGCAATAATTGGACTCACTTTTACCAAGATGTTGCCACCCTTGAATCTCGTCATGCTTTCAGCGACAAATCAATTGATATTGCGCTAGGTTTGATCGAAATTTATTTTGGTTCTGCTTGGAAAGAAATTATCAGCGATCTAAATAACTGGTGGAATCGCTACGATAAAAACGAAATCCAGATATTTACAGGAATTTTAGGCGATCCTAAGCGATTTAATCCTGAGTATCAAGAAACCCCGGAATTAAGAGCCAATTTAAACCATAACCCGAAAGTTAAACAGGCTTTTAATAATTGGGCGATCAATCTAGCCAAAGTTGGATTTTACTTAACGGATAACTATGGACGAACAAACGAACGCTGAATTTAACTATCTGATTCTGATTGAACCACTAGGGTTTCTCTATGGTAGTGCCGGACGGTTTTTATCCCCAGAAAATTTGGTCGGGCGTTCTGGGAGTAGCTTTCCGCCGAGTGCAGCAACAGTTTCAGGTATTTTTGCCGCACATTACGGGAATAATGCGATTCAAAACTTGTATCTGGCAGGGCCATTTTGGGGAAATACAGAGGAGGTGAAATCTGAGCAGCAAAACTTTTATGTTCCCACTCCTTTAACCTATTTGATTAAAAATGGAGAACTTCGTCATAAGCTAAGTTGGGATGATGGAAAAAAGGGGTGGTTTGATCAGGAGGATAAAGCGCCTAATGATAAATTTGACAAAGGGACTTGGATAGCGATCGCAGACTGGAAAAACCCCAAAAAAGTCGAGAAAAGTCCTTGGAAATTTTCTCCCCATCTCCATCCCAGATTGGAAGCAGATCAAAGACGGGTGGTACGGAAACAAAACACAGAGGATGAAGAACAACAGGGCAGTCTATTCCTAGAAAATGCAGTTCAAATGCCTCAAGATACCTGTTTAGTTTATCTGTCTAATCACAACCTAGAACCGGGTTGGTATCGTTTTGGAGGAGAAGGGCATTTAGTGGAAATTAGCTGTGTTGAACTTAATGCAGAAAACACAAAATTGTTGCAACAACCAATAGAAAAACAGTTTGCTTTAATTACTCCAGGATTGTGGGGATCAAATCGTCTTTCTTATCGATATCCCATCAAGTTGCAAAAGGGCAATCCTCAAAAATACCAAAAGGAAGATCCAGACAACGATAACAAATTTGTTTGGTCACAAGAAACCCTGTATACAGGTCGTCCCATTCCTTTTCGCTATCGCTTAGGTCATCATAAAAATCCCCAAACCTACCAACCCAAATTGCTTTCGCGGGGTCGTTATGCTGTCCCGGCGGGAACGGTTTATATGTTGAAAGAACCCCTAAATAAACCTTGGCAAAATTGGGATGAATCTTGGTTTCCCAAAGAAGGACCATCGCTTAAACGTTGGGGATGTGGGTTAGCTTTACCTTTGGAAAAATAGCGCAGTCAATCTAGTTTGGAGACTTAACAATGTATTACAAAGCTTACGGCATTATTGAAACCCAAGCACCCCTGCATGTGGGCGCAACGGCGGGAGAAGAAACGGGTAATTTGAATCTCATTTTTCGCGATCAGTTTACCCAAACGGGGATTATTCCAGGGAGTTCGATTCGGGGACGCTTTCGGGCGGATATGCGTCGGAAAGAACCGGGTGCAGAAAATATTTGGTACGGTAACGAGGCAGAAACTAGCATTAATGGCGGGACAACTGAAGCATTCGTTAAATTTGAATATGCTTCATTAGTATGGTTGCCCGTTTTTTGTCCGGGACAGCCGATTGTTTGGGTCAGTTCTCCCAACTTACTCAGACGCTATCAAAAAATTACTGGAAAACCCATCAATGCTAAAATACCTGCCGTAAAGAGTGCTAAATTAAAACGCGATCGCCAATTCCTCTTTTTTAACTTGGGGTTTCTCGATGGGTTAATACAAAATCCGGAGTTAACACATTGGGTTCCTGATGGAATTCAATTAGATAATTTAGTCGTTGTAGACGATAGCGAAATTGGTATCATTCATGAGCTGGCGCTTTATCGTCAAACTCGGACTAAATTAGAAAACGATGTCAAGAAAGTCGAAAACTTTTTTGGTGTAGAAGCCTTACCAGAAGGCAGTATTTTAGTTTTTCCCATAGCTATCAAAAATCAAGGGTGGTGTCCCTTTGCTAACGGTTCATCCCAAGACCTTTATTTTGGTGGTTTAGAGTCGATTGGATTTGGTCGCTGTACAGTTAACTTAGCATCAGGAGAGTATAACATTATGCCTTGGCAACCTTACGCTTTAGATGAACAAGCCAGAAAATTAGTACAAGCTGCTAAAAAAGGAGATGAAGGAATTCAAGAGGCTAGTAAACAAGGTTTTAAAGAATCCTACAAAATGCGAGAAGCTGTTGCTTATGGTTTAGAAAGATTTTGGGGCGAGGCTAAACGTCACGAAGAAAATGCCCCAAAAAAAGCGGAATATTGGAAAGCTACTTGGAATACTTTAGCAACCATACTCAAAAAGGCAGAGGTCGATTTACCCAACCACGAAAATGTGGATGAAATGGCGGATGAATTGTGGAACCTGTCGCCCGACGATCGGCAAATTGCTTTGGCTGTATTAACTCAGCTTTGCAATTCTTTAGTTTGGTGGACACAACGATATAAAGGAGAATAGTTATGCCAGGTAAAAATGATGTTCCCCTGATGTTTCGCGCTCAAGTTCAAGAGCGCTGTCAGTTGCAGTATGTTAAGTCTGGAGATATCCAACAATGGAAAGAACAATGGGTAAAGGTGACAGAAAACGGAGATAGAAGTACTGTTTCTAATTCTGAAAATGAGAAAAATTACGCCAGTAAAGAGTATCAATTTTCATGGCGTTTTGTCACGAATGGCGGTCAAGATGATGGTATCATTCGTCCGGCGATCGGTGCTTTTGGCTTACCGTTTTATCCCGGTAGCAGTATGAAAGGTGCATTTTGCCAAGCTTGCACGCCCGAACAAAAGCAACGCTACGGATTGACTAAAAATAGCGATGAACCCAGTTTATTACGGTTTCATGGCGGCTATCCGGTGAATGATTGGAAACAAAATTTAGTCGATTTGGTACATCCCCAACAACAATGGCAAGTCAAAACCCAAAATACTGTCAAAAAACCAGAGGGTGAAAGTGCTTTTGCCATGATTTCTTTGTATCAACCGAAGCTAAGGTTTACCATCTCCAGTCTATTACCTGAAACTGACTGGGATGAGGTCTGGCAAATTTGGGAAAAAGCGTTAGGATTTGGTCTCGGATGTCGTGTTAGTAACGGTTACGGTTGGGTCAAGGATCGGATAGATTCAGATTCCATTTTGTACCGAGTTAAGTTGCATGGTGAAGGTGCAGCTTCTCAATTATTCGATGGAACTTTGGAGTTTAGAGCGAATATATTTCGCTCGGCTTTGAGAGGGCACGCTTTAAGAATTTTTGGCGGCTTAAATCAGGCGATCGCAGATGATGCCGTTGATGAATTATTTGGAGGAATTCGTAATAACAAAGAAACAGTCGGATTGTTAGGGATAACTTTTCAACTGGACGATCCAGAATGGTTAGCATCTGATGCTCAAAACGCTTATGATGTCAATGGGGAGTTAGTTCTGGTTTTATTTGGCAAATTAATGGCTCAGCCAAAAAACAGAGAATTTTTGTATAAAGACGAAGCAAAACACCGCCAATTGTTGGCGAAATTGGCAGAAAAGTTAACTCAGTTTGCCATGTTACTGGGTGGTTTTGGCAAGTCTTGGCGACGAGTAGACCATCGCCAATTTTATCCCAAGTACAAAAAACATCTCATTGGTTGTCATTGGGAATGGGATGATGAAAAACACAAAGATTCCGTTGGCAGTTTAAATGATGCAACTGAGTTAATTAAAGAGGTGTTAACAGTAGCCAAAAATTGGCTAAATTTACGAGGTTTTGAGGCTGATTCGCCTGCTGTTTCTGCGTCTTCTAATTTACCCCCTGTTTCGCCACGAGCCAAACAGAATAATCAAGTATCGACGAGTTATATACCGGGTTTACTGCCAAAACCAGTTAGACCAACTAATCAAGAGCAAGCAAAATCAACGCCAAAACTATTGAATACACCTGTCCGACCAAATAGTTCAGGACTGAATGTTTCAACTGAAAAATGGCGAGAAAGATGGTCTAAAGATAACGTGCAAGTGTGGGGGAGAATAGCTAAAGATGAAACGAATTCTGCGGTAGTTCCTTGGTTGCATTCTTCTGAGCGATCGCACCAAGGCAATCAACAGAATTACCAGGTGAAAAAACCCGAACTTCAAAGTTCAGTAAAGGCACTGCAACGAGGACAAAAGCCAAATCCGCATAAACCAAATATCTATCGTACTTCTGTAACTGGCAGAGTTAAGGATGAAAAGAAATCTAACGAGCCAACTCAAATTGGTCGCATTTGGCATCGGATGTATCCTGTAACTGAGTTGGTAGACGATCCGAATAATCCTGGGCATAAGCAACACAAAGTAACCAAATATTTGGAACTGTTGACGTTTTTCCCGGATGATTCCGAGGAGTGTAAGAATTTTTTACAGTTCCTTGGTTCTCAGCCAGAAGGGTTTAAGAAACTTTGGTGAACTGAGTTTGACAGATCCCCAATGTCTTGGAAAAGCAGGGGATCTGAATTATCGCCAAGTTAAGAGCGATCGCTTAACGTATAGGGGCAACACCTGCGTCGCCCCTACTTTTTTAGTCATCCATACAGGAACAGGGGGTTTCCACCCAAGCAGACAATAAAACTAGAGCAACGAGGAAACCCTGATGATTACCACCGAGCAATTCAGTCACCCTGTAACGTCTCTTCCTCTAAGACAACAGCCAAAACCAGCCCAGATTTCCTTAAAAACCAAAGAAAAGCTCTATGGTTTGGGCGTACTCGCCGGAACAGCTTTCACCGCCATCTCTCAACAAGCAGCTTTTACTTTTATTCCCCTTCTGGGGTTGTTCCTGATGCAGCGAACCAACCAGCATCGCCTCACCCTAGCTCAACAACAGCAACAGCAACAAATCGCCACTTTAGTCCAACAATCCGTCAGTTCCCTTTCCACACAAATTCACCAACTGGAAACTCAAATCGCTCAAACTGAATCTTCCCCGAAAAACCACCTAACCAAAACTCACCTAACTCCCATCATTGCCAAACTTCATCAACTCCAACAAGAAAACAAAGTATTCAAAATCAAAGAACTAGCAAATTTAACCCAACAAATCAATACTCTGCAACAACACCTAGATGACGTAACTGCTCAAACCGAAAACTTACAAGCATCGCACCAAAAAAATCAGCAGCAAATCCAGCAATGTTCCCCTCAAACCAAACCCGCTCGCCAATCCAAACTAGCCCAAAAAACTAACCAAATTGCCATCTTTATTGATGGTGCAAATCTCTATCACAGCGCCAACGAACTCGGATTTGAGATTGATTACGCTTACTTACTGACTCTGCTCGCAGGTCAATCTTCAGCTTACCAAGCCTATTTTTATACAGGAGTTGACCCCACCAACCAACACCAACAAAACTTTTTGTGTAAATTGCAGCGTTTAGGCTACCAAATCGTCAGCAAAGAAGTAATTAAACGCGCCGATGGCTCTCGCAAAGCCAATTTAGATGTAGAATTAGCTTTAGATTTAGTAGAATTATCCCATACCTATCATACAGCAATTGTAGTCAGCGGTGATGGAGATTTTGCCCCAGCGATTGAGCGGATTCAACGTTTAGGCAAACGAGTAGAAGTTGTCGGTTACCGTGCCACAACGAGCCAGAAATTAATCGATTTGGCAGATGATTATTTTGATTTAGAAACATTGTCTGGGTGCCGACGAATTGCTTAAACCTAGCGGCAGAATTATAGCGGATTGCAACGTGCTACGGACACGGTGGCAGATTTCTAGAAGGTTCTGCTGTGAGAGTTACCTCACCATTGGGGCCAACAACCCAGCCGGTAGCTTCTACAATGCCGTTACTCTGTGCAGGGGTTGTTGTTTGCGGTTGCGGTTGGATGGTAAGTAACTTGATAACAAAGGCTTCTTCACCGATATACTGTCTTAAACCCGGTAGCAAGCCGTTGCTGCCAGTAATCAGGATGCGGCGATTTCCCAGCACTGGGGAACAGAGGGAATCAGGGCGAGTGTTGCCATTGGGTGTCGCAGTGGGATTGACTGGTGTGGTTGTATCTGGAATAGTCTGCGCCCCAGTACTGCTTGCTAGCCCACCCATGACTCCTAAGAGCAACAAGAGTTTCCACAGGAGATGAAATCCCCTTGGCGTGGGAAACTGCTTGGAGAGCGCTAGTCGGCGTTTTTTGCTTGTGGGATTCATGACTCGGATTTTCGGTAATTACATTCAAAGTAACCGATGAGGTTGGATACAACTGCTGACTCAAATATTTCTATGCCTGGTGGAGAACTCATACAACGGAACTAAACTACTATCGGGCTGGGTTTAGATATTGGATAATCACTTTGTCGTATTTTGAAATTCGACAAGCTGAAACCTACCCAACTGTCGTATATTAAAATGCGACAGCGCAAACAAACTTATGCCGAAGCAGAAAATAGTCATTGGAATTTTAGCAAATGCAGGTGGAGTAGGCAAAACAACTCTAGCCGTCCATCTAGCTTATGAGATCTGCAAGCGGGGTCAGACAGTAGCATTAATTGACCTCGACCCCCAGCGAGCGTTAGATGTATTTTGCGGTTTGCCTTCAGCAGAAATTGAAAACTCCGTTGTGCGAGTGTTTGGCAAAGACTTTGACGGCAACTGGCCATTAGTTTCAGCTTGGGGAAACTCCAATATCGAAGTTTGCCAGGGTCATCCCAATATGGCACAAGTGGGGAATGATTTGGTAATTCGCCGCCGAGGTGAATACGTGCTGGCAGACCGCTTAAAAAGCTATCCTTTACGTCACGATGTAATTATCTTGGACTGCCCTGCCACAATTGGAATAATTTGCGAAAATGCCATTGCCGCTAGTACGGGGCTGTTAGTTCCCATTCAACTAGAAATGAAATCGGTTTCAGGAGTAGCTGACTTGGTACAGTGGTTGATTGGAATTGCTGATGATTTAATGCTCGATCCCCATCCGCCTATCTTAGGGCTGATTCCCAGTTTGTATGACAATAGCCGTGCCATCCACCGTCAGTATTTACAGCAATTACCAGAGGTAGCCGAACAATTAAGAGTTAAGCTATATCCTCAAATTCGAGATTCATCCGAATTTAAGAATGCTAGTGCCAATGGCTTACCTTTACAAAAATATCGACCAGCACATCCCGCTTGTAAAGACTTCAAAACCATTGCTGACGATCTCGTTACTTTAGTGCGGAAAGGAAAACTGTAATGGCGAAGCTTCCCAAAATCAGCGAACGTTTTACAGGCGCAATTCAAGCAACTGACCAAGCGCAACGAATTGCTGAATTGCAAGCAGAGGTAGAACGGCTGCGAGCTACTCAATCAGAAGAGCTAGAGCAGCAAATAGAAGTTTTACGAAACCAACTTAAGGTTCAGTCGGGCGAACTGGAAGTTGCTGTAGATTTAATCGACCCCAATGACTATCAGCCGCGCCAGACAATTACAACGGAAAGCATTCTTGCGATCGCTAGGAGTATGGAAAAAGATGGGCAGATTACACCACTCATTATCATTCCTATTGGCGATCGCTATCTATTGTGGGATGGACAGCGTCGTTGGGAAGCTGCCAAAATTCTGGGCTGGAAGACACTGCGGGCTGTCACCGCTCCCATGCCTCAAGATTTGCACCGCAAAGCACTGTTAACGTTTATCCATCATGAAGACCTCAATCCTCTCGATAAAGCGGAGGCAATAGTCAAGGAAATAGCGATCGCAACCAACATCAATGACGAAGAAATTCCTACAGTGCTGTCAACAGTGTTGCGGCGTTTGGAGCGTTCCTCACAGGCTGTTCAACTAACCGCTTTAGTAACCGCTACATCAGAAGAACAGTTACAGGGAGTACAACGGTTAGGAGTTAGCGAGATTGAGGAAAAGTTACTGTTAGCGCTGTTAGACTTAGCTTTGAATCCCGCCTCAGTCAAAGCCAACCTAATGCCGATGCTGTCTCTGCCAAAGGATTTAAAGACGGCAATTCGAGAGCGAGGATTAAAAGGAGCGCACGCTTTAGCTTTAACGGTTCTCTCTGCAAAAACTTTAAAGACATCAGAGCGAGTTGCTACAAAAGAGCGAATCGAAGCGACGGGTAAGGTGATTGAGGAAGATTTAACTGTAGCAAAGACTAGGGAGTTGGTAGCGCAGATTAAGGCCAGGTACCTAAAGCCAGAAACCTCTGAGTTGAAAGAAGTAACCGCAGCAGTAAAGGGAGTTGAGAAATTATCGAAAACAGTGATAGCTTCTACTAGCCCGGAACAACTGGCCCAGTTGCGCCAAGTTTTATACCAAAAACTCTCAGAAATTGATGAGGTTTTGAACCAGTAAAGTTGCGTCAATATGCAGCAAGTAAAGACAAGACGATAACTCAGATTATTGAAGACTGGGTCGATAGGCTACCAGCCACAGAGATTGACAAAGACTCGTTAGCGTAGCGTCTCGAAGAGATACACCCCTTTCAAGGGGTGCATCTCGTTTTTGTCCGGGCATTCATCCCACGCCTCCCTACGGGTAGGACGTGGGATGAATGCCCGATTTAGCTAAAATTATTGTCTTCAAACTTAAATAGATTTGGATGTTGTGAAATATTACTGGCTGTTTGCGAGCTACTTGTGGTTCGAGCTAAAATCGTTAACTGCGTTCTAGGGCTGTCTAGCAGATCAGAATCTAGGACGCACTTTTAGGCTACTAACCTAAGACGGGACACTTCGATACAGGAACAAGGGAGCAAAGTATTCTCAGAGAGCTTGTTCCGCCTTAGACTGGTAGCCCTTAAATTCAGAATAAGCTCCCAAACGTCCTTACCAAGGCGATTCCAAAGTAACTTCCGATTCTTCCGTTTTCTGTTGCGGTACAGTCAAAACTTCTTGCGCGACTCTTTCTCTCAAATCCATCGCTTCGTCCAATTGAAAAGGATCGATCAACTTCGAGCGAGCAATTAATCTCGAACAAACTTGTTCGTTCCAAAGTTTTTCACATTCCTCTATCCGCTTTTGGTCAGATTTAGGAATAGGAATCGTTAGCGGATAAGGAATTGACCCTTCACCCCCAGATGAATAACCCGGATTAGTAATCACGCATTTCCCTTGAGGAAACCTCAAAATCTCATCTGGCGTAATAATAGGCATAGTCTGAAGTCTATCAGCCCAGGTGACGCTGCGACCTTCTTTAGAATTTGTAATCGAACGTTCCTTGACAATCAGTTCCTTATGCCCATAGGATTGGGAGAACTTTTCAGCAGTCGAATAATTCGCCGGATTATACAAAATTTTAGTACTGCAAGCACTAGCGATCGCAGCCGCTAAATTCTCTCCATAAGCATTAGCAAGTTGCTCTAAACTCTGCACCCCCAATACAAAACACGCACCGTTACTACGGTACTCGTTAATCCATTGAGGTAAAGCATACAAAAAAATTGAAGGTAATTCATCAATAAATATTCCCAAAGGGTCAGAACGCTTCTGGGTGAGATTTTTAACCACCGTCATGTGAAGCGCAGCAGCAAGTAATGGCCCAACAGCATCTCTTCTTTCATCATCCAATTTAAAAATTAAGATTTGTTTTCCCGATAGCCGAATAGGAATAGTTGTTTTTCCCAAAAAAGAAGACAATAAATTCCGTTTAATTGGACTTTGGACAAAAGAAAGCTGATTCGCGAGATGATAACGCGAATTAGT
>ERZ1066118.1135-NODE-1135-length-18469-cov-73.138210_pt1 | contig 18469 bp, 16 predicted proteins | sample MGYA00382765_ERZ1066118 | MGnify/ENA primary metagenome ERZ1066118 (study PRJEB33369, sample SAMEA5778348) | biofilm metagenome | biome: Industrial cooling water; feature: Water cooling tower basin; material: Biofilm | place: United Arab Emirates | collected...
CACTCAGCACTCAGCACTCAGCACTTTTCACTAAAACCGATACTTGTGAATCCTCCCATTCGCATCCGTATCGGTAACATTCATCTCTAGCGGCGCCGCATTACCTTGTGAATCAACTTTGATATGCATAATAATAGGCTTAATTTGTCCAAGTCGAATTTGACGAGTTTGGAAAATATCCTGCTTGCTAAAATCCGCTTGAACTTCAGGCATGTAATATTTTTCTAATCCGTAAACTATCGAACCATATTGATAGCGACCTCGTAGTGCAACTTGATTTTCTGGTAAACTTGCAGGTAATGCAGTTGTGACTCGTAACGGGCGCCAAGGTTTATTTTTAGATTCGTTATGTAAAATTACATATAAGTTAGTTCCTTCTGCAACTGGATAATACAGCGAATTAATACCAGGATATTTTTTTACCAAATCATTCCAACCAGGTAATTTTTTCAACGTCTCAAGTCGCGAAATATCATACTCTAAAGCGACGTATCGACCGCGCAATGTGTCATTAGCGTCTACAGGCATTGTGGATAAAATAACAGTTTTACCTGTGTACTGTGTAAATATAGAAGGCGCCAGTAATGTGATAATAGTACTCAATTGCAAAGCTAAACTAACTAACAGGCGCCAGTACGGCAAATCTTTTTGAATCATGAAAAGAAGTTTTATCTAATTTTGGTTTCAAACCACGTACCCGTTCCTATTACTGCTAATCCATACAATGTAAGTACTAAGCTGCCGAAGAGTAAATCAGTTTGGTACTCATATATTCGAGTTAGGACTAACAGTGTTAGCATTAAAACGCCACCCCAAAATTCTTTACGTTCGCGCGTTTGCATGGCATGACGTATTAACAGTAAGCAGAAGAGAATATTCATAGCGTTGAAAAGTATAACTGGGACATTGGGTATATCAATATATAGATAATTCCAAAAAGGCGCCAATCCACAAATTACAATCCAACTTAAAATGACTAAGTTCTTCCAGCTAAATTTGTGTTGTATTAAAAATAGCCATTGAGTTACTGCAATTACACTTAAAAAAGCAATATCAATAGAAGCAGCATTATTTAATGAAACATTTACTGGCTTTATATACGAAAGCGTTAAATCCGGCGCCTGCCAGTGATAATTAAATCCAAGTATGTAAAAAAATATGCATAAACATGCCAAAGCAAGATTGCGTGCAACTCGTTGAAAGTAACGTTTACTAACTTTGGGAAATAATAAATCATCATAACTCCACAGCAAAGCAGGTGGGAGTATGAACGCAAACGCAGCTAACCAAGAAAAGTTATTTGTAGTGTTGAGATATTGTAACGGCTTGATATTAAACAGCAAAGTTAGAGTAAAAGCTATAGCCGTTAGAATAAAACAGGTGCGCGACTTACACCAAATAGACAGTGGTACAAACACAACCCATAGTAACAGAGGTATATGTTGGAGTATAATTACTATCCACCTAACATCATTATTGAGATATGGTAGTTCGTTTGAAAAAATAAGATAACAAACTAGTACAATAACTAGTCCAAATATTGCCAGCGTTTGCTCTTCGTAGCTATATGCCATCAAGGTAACACCTGCACCCCACATCAGCAACAATTCGTAATTTGCCTGATTGATATGGAATAATTGCGCTATTACCGATAAATTTACACCTAACAGCAGAGCGCTAAGAATCAATAAACTCTTTCCCAGTATGTATTTCCTAAAGACTGGTTTACCTTCTAACTGTGCTTTGATAGGTTGCTGCCACAGGTAAAATCCAGTAATATTTGATGCAGCCAATAAACTCAGTAGCAGCAAAACTTTGATTTCTCGCGTTACTACTTGCTCTATCGCAGCAATAAAAGTAATAGCACCAGTAACTATAAGTATGCTTGCTAGAACAATCACAGTTTTAGCGCTACGGTTTTGTACTGTTTTTTCTAGATTTGCTTGATACTGAGTGATTTGCTGGTACTGTACATCGTTAATTATGCCAGCATCGCGCCATACTTGTAGTGAATTGCGTAATTTTGCGCGAAAATTGTCTAGTAACATGACGATTAAATGCGGGCAAATAGTATTTTTTAGTATGATGCTATGTTTATTAACGGTTTGTTCAAATGTGACAGTTTAATTCTTGGTTGAATATCTATATAACTTTTACACATATTATTATGGAAAAAATATCTAATTTATTACTCAAACTATCACGGCGCCTGTATGTAGATACTGAGCAACAAGAAGAGTTTATTAATGCATTAATCAATCCGCAGGTGTACAACCCTAGCATCCTTTGGTGTCGAGACAAGCCAAACGACTTCAGCTTAAGTATAGCCAAACCAGTTGATTGGCAACCAGCATTTGTAGACAGATTAGAATTAAATCAAAAACCCGGTCAACATCCTTTACATGAGCAAGGATATTTTTACTGTTTAGATTTTTCATCAGTATTTGCCGCGTCAATTTTTTTAAAAATATCTCAACCAATTAACTTGATATTTGATATGTGTGCGGCGCCGGGAGGAAAAAGCATCTTTGCCTGGAGAGTTCTGCAACCTGAGTCACTAATTGCCAACGAAGTCATAGGTAAACGTATAGGAATGCTATTCTCTAATTTCAAACGCTGTAAAATTACACCAACAGCAGTATTAAACCGTGATTCAAGTATTTTAGCCGAAGCCATACCAAAATCAAGTGACCTAGTAATTGTCGATGCACCCTGCTCCGGACAATCTTTACTAGCCAAAGGAGAAAAAGTACCAGGATGCTTCCATCCCACCAACATCAATAAAAACGCCAACCGTCAAAAAAGAATTATCGCCAACTCCGCTCAAATAGTGGCGCCGCAAGGTTATCTTGCATATACAACCTGTACCTACTCACCCGAAGAAAACGAACAAGTATGCGAATGGTTACTACAAAAATTTCCTCAGTATGAACCAGTCGAAGTAAGTCATTTAAAAGACTACCAGTCACATTTAACTACGATACCATGTTATAGAATGTTTCCACAGTCAGGTTTGGGAGCAGGCGCCTTCGCAGCACTATTTAAAAACACCGAAACCGAAAATGTAACAAAAATAAATGAAGAAACCTTACAACAACTAGGAATTCGATACACCCAAATTTAAAATACGCCATTGTTGTAGAGACGCGACATGTCGCGTCTCTACACGTGATGACAATTAATACAAATATTCTATGAATTTAGGAAATTATTATGCATTCAGCGTACCCGTCACTAGAAATTCAACCACCAGATGGCGATAGCTATATAATAAACATTGAAAAAGTTCGTTTAACAGTGGGACGTGATACTCAAAACGATATTGTGCTACCTAACCCCAAAAGAACAATTTCGAGACAACATTGTGTCCTTGAATTTAATGATAATTATTGGTGGGTAGTAGATGATAAACCAAGCGCGAATGGAACTTTTGTCAAACGAGGTGAAAATCAAAGAATCGATGTACGTACTGATGGCAAATTACGTTTAAAAGATAATGATGTTATTGAGATTCTGGATAAATTTTTGTCACAAGATAAACCTGTATTTTGGAAGCTAACATTTAAAAATCTTGAAAATTTAACAACTAATGCAGTTGAGCAATTTAGACATGTCTATTTAGCTTATAGCTTCAGCCAGCAAAAACTTTGGCGGGTAGATGATACATCAGAAGCAATAAACCTGCGTCCGCAAGCTCAAAAGCTTATTGATTACATGGCTAAAAAAAATCAGCTAAATAATAATCAACTTACTGTCTGTAATAGTGAAGAGCTAATAAAAGCTATTTACGATGATGCTTTTGAGCGCAATAATAGCGACCTAGCTCACTTAATTTATGAAATTCGCAAAAAGATTGAGTTAGACTCACATGAACCTGAATTCCTTAAAACTGAAGGCAGACGAGGTTACACTTTAAAAGTAAAATTATTAGACTAATAGTTCATATAATTTTTCTTTCTAAATCAACCTCAACATGTTTTATAATACTGAGAGCAATGCTTGCTTAAATTCTATTGCTGTTTTAAAGTAAATTTCTGGTTTTTCCACCAATGCTAAATCAATTACCTCTGCAAGTGGTTGTGGAATTGACGCATTTCGCGCTTTAATTGGTACTGGGTCATTTTGCAAAACCGTTAAGAAAGCGTCGGCGCCAGTGAAGTTGCGCGGTAAATTTTCTGTAAGCATATAGTACAAACAAGCTGCTGTAGCCCAAATATCTACATCTGGTTGGGTATATTTAAAGTTAAGTACTTGCTGACGAGGCATAAAAAATGGAGTCCCAGCTTTGGCGCCGCTCATAGTTTGACCGCTTAAACCTGCGATATCAAAAGCTTTAGATAAACCATAATCACCAACTTTAGCAACAAATTTTTTATCAACATCAACCCAGTCCAAAAAGATATTATTAGGTTTAAGGTCACGGTGAACTAAACCCCTACCTCTACCAAACCCACCACCATCCAGTTTGACATAAGGAATTTCAGCATTGTGGGTATATTCCAAACCGTCAAGAATTTGTAGTATGATTGCCAACGCTAAATCAATAGATAGTGGCTTATCCTGCTGCCGTACTAAATCAAATACATTACCACCCTTACAATACTCCATTGTAAAGAAGAAAATGTTTTCAGAGTATCCATAGTCTATTAGCTCTACTACATTAGGATGTCGTAAAGCTTTAGTGTTCTCTGTTTCCCTAAGAAACATTTGATAAGCTTGCTCACCAGCAGCAGCCACAGATGGTAACATTACCTTGAGTGCGACAAATTTACCAGATTGATTATGTTTTGCTAAATAAACTTCTCCAAATCCACCTTTTCCTAGCAGTTTAACAATTTGATAACCCCGAATTGCAATTAAATTATTGTCGCCACTGTCAGCTAATTTTAACAAGCCTTTAATTTTATTCAAAAAATTTAGCGGCTGTGTAAGTTGTTCTGAGTTGTCGTCTATATAAACAGTGCTAGGAAAAAAGTTGGAAATAAAGTTAGAAATATTTATTTCCTGTGGGTCACTTTCAATGCTAATTTTAAAAATAGTGTTACCCAGTTTGATTTCATCACCATCTTGCAAGTCATGTTCAGCAAATTGAAGCTTGGCGCCTTCTTCTGGAGTTTGTTCAGCTTGCCGTTGTCCAATTTTTTTGCTATTGACGTAAGTACCATTTCTACTACCAAAATCTCGTATCCGAATAGCAGGGGGATTTATATCTAGTAAACAATGGTAGCGGGAAATAGTGCGATGGTCTTCATCATCAGGCAATTTTGGATTACAATCTACATTTCTACCAAGAATACAGGTAGTGCGGGAGTCAAAAATAAATTGTCGTCCTTGGAGTTTGCCTTGGGTAACAGTAAGGGTAATTTTGGCTGGCATGAGAAAATAATAAATCTTAATCTTCAGGATATGCTGCTGGTAAAGTATGATTTGAAGTAGATGAAGTCTCTAACGTTTTACTTGTTTGGTGTGTTGATAAGCCATTACTTGAACCATTTGTACTATTTTTAAGAGTTCTTAACACTTGAGGCATTACCGCATCGATTAATCCAGAACCCCCATCGCTAGAATTGTTAACCCAAACCTCTGGAAGCTGAAGTTTGACTAACTCCTTCAATTTTTCAATATCTAGCCAACCTTCACGACCAATGATATCAATAGTTTTTGCTAGAACTACTAATTCTATTTCACGTAGTTCGCGAGTTCGTTCGATTTCAAGATTAATTCTATATTGTTGTGCCATAGCTTCGAGTTGAGCAATCTCTACAGATTTTTGAGCTATGACTAAACTTTCTTGAATTTTAGTTTCCGCTAACTCGCGCGCAAGTTCGAGGCGTACTTTTTCAGTTTTTCTTTGCTCATCCATCGTTTTGCGCTCTTCCTCTGCCATTTTGCGTTCTGTTAAAATATGAAGCAAATTATCAGGCAGGTCAATCTCACCAATTAAAGTTTTTTCTGCTTCAACACCATAATCGTTGAGTGCTGATTTAATAAAATCATGTGCTTGTCTTGCTTGATAATTACGTTGGTCAAGAAAGTCTAGCGCTTCGGAATTTTGTGCAGAATCACGGAAGTAATTCTCAACTGCTGGTTGTAATATCTTAACAATTAAAGCTTTTATAGAACTATTTGCCGAATTATTATCTTTCTTGCCAACACGATAAATCATTGTAGGCGCCTTTTCTTCTGGCACGCGAATAACTTGCGTTACTTCTACATGAAAATGGAAAGAACCATCTTTGGAGCAAAGTTTTATCGCATTCAAACTTGCATCGTAGTTAGTAGATGGCTTTTTTTTGTTTGACCAGTCTAATGTTATTGGTTGAGTTGGTACTATCTCCACATCCATCACTTTTGTGTTAATTACGTGTTTACCAGGACGGAGAGGTTGGTTCCAAACTCCTCTATATCCAGGTTCGACGACACCATCTTTATTCTCAGAATGTTTACCAACTTGAGAGATAACAACCCCAACTGAACCAACTGGAACATCAGTCAGTTCTACCTGCTCAACTGAAGCAAACCAAGGATTTATATTCCATGACCCAGGTGGTAAAATTTCTTCTTGTAAACCTCTGCGTCCTTTGCCATCAATAAACTTTTGCCCATTCTGGAAATTATTATGACCATCGACAGGCGCCCCAGCTATCTCATCAGATTGAATTGGTATACCATCGTAGGTAGTTACAATACCTATATTTCCAGCTTCGATAGTATATACCCGTAAATCACTCTTATTCATACCATACTGAGTAGCATTAGCAGCAGTAATAACAGTGAATAAATTTGTGTTAATCTGGTAAACTCCAGATGTTAAAATTGCTAATTGTCTACCCTTTTGACCGCCATTTTGAATAAACGCATAAGCATCCTGAAAATTATTGCACTCTACAACTTTACCCAGTTGTTGTTGTTCAGGTTTATTGGCGCCATCTAGAGCAACCACTAGTCCAATTTCTCCTTGGGGAATATTAATTACTGACTGAGTGTAAACGCTAAATAGCTCGGTGTTAATATCGTACTCACCAGGTTTTAAAATTGCTAGCTGTTTACCCCTTTCACCTCCATTTTGAATAAATGCATGGGCATCCTGAAAGTCATTACAATTTACAACTTTCCCCAACTGTCGTCCTAACGGTATAGTGGCGCCATCGTTAGCAACAACTAATCCAATTTTATCTGGGGGAATAGAAATTCCAGAATTCTTGGTAATTTCAAAAAGTTCAGTATTAATTCGGTAAGTGCCAGATTGTAGAATTGCTAATTGTTTACCCTTTTGACCGCCATTTTTAATAAATGCATCTGCATCTTGAAAGTTATTACATTCAACAGGCTTACCAAAAAGTTGTCCCAATTGTTCAGATGGTATATCCGCACCATCTTTGGCAACAACTAGTCCAATTTCATCTGGAGAAACATTAATTACTGGCGCCTTGGTAATTTCAAAAAGTTCAGTGTTAATTCGGTAAGTACCAGACTGTAGAATTGCTAACTGTTTACCTTTTTGACCGCCATTTTGAATAAATGCAACCGCATCCTGAAAGTCTTTACATTCAACAGGTTTACCGAAATGTTGTCCCACTTGTTCAGGTGATATATTGGCGCCATCTTTGGCAACAACTAATCCAATTTCCTCCGGTAGAATTTGAATTGCTTTCTCCTTGCGGACGGTATACATGTGAGGGAAATAACCCCAATGGGAACCAGGAGCAAGTACTTTTGCTTGAGAACCAGCTTCTCCATGCAAAGCAATTAAGTGTCCTTGTTGAAGTTTAGGAGTAAGAGGATTAAGGTTAAATTTCTTAATCACAATTCCAACTTCATCATTTTTAATTACTACAATTCCTTTTTTTACTACTATGACATATCCAATAGCTCCCAATACTAAGAAAATACCACCCACCCAACCTATAGATATTCCCGCTGTTGTTACAGGTTGCTTTAAGCTAGCTTGTAATAATACAGATTGATTTGGCGCCTGACTAGACAGTAGATTTGAGGTGTGTTCCACTGAAGTGGCAGAATATCGGTAATTCACTAGATTACTAGACTGCCTCATGATAAAAATGCTACTTAAACCTATTGAAGCCGTTACCAAACTGCTGATAAATGAATTGCTTTTCATAGTCATACGGTATCTTCCTAATAATAAAGAATTGTAGTTAACTACGTTACTTGGGTATCGTTCGGCACCATAACCATTAAAGGAACTATTTCTAAAAACTCGTAACAACAAATTTGTGTTGATACACAGAGTAATTAGCTTAAGAGCGCGCGACTATAAGATCATCTCTCTTTAAAGTGGTGGAATTTATGCATCGGAAGACAAAAACAATGATTTTGTTATTGTGATAGACAACTACTAATGCGAGGGAAGAAATCTTGCAAACTGGGTTGCCATTCATGGAAGGGCTGAACACCATATCCAAATGAAGGAAGGTGTCCTTTTTGAGCCTCTAAGTTAAAAGTAAACTTATCATATTTTAACCATTCATTATTCCTTCGCCAGCCCACTTCCTCACTAAAGGTATAAAAAGTTGCAATATTTAGATTTTGAGAGGAAATACTAATATCACGCCAGATTTGCTGCTGAACAGTTAAGCCAAATATACCGTTACTGTATAATTTCCATAGTTTGTCAATATAAAGAAGAACGGAACAAGGAAAGTTATGTAATTCCTCTTTTCTCATCCAACCAAACGCTTGACGATTAACCGCTTGAAGCATCAGTTGATAGGTTTTATAATCTGCTTCTCTCCACTGAGAAGCTCTTAACAAGCTTTCTAGTTCAGCGTAATTGATATTTGGTTGGATATTTGGTTGGCTTTGGACTGGTGTTACAACTTTAGGAGCGTTAAAACTATTGATTTTTATTTCATTAACATTTGTAACTGTGGCGCCAGTTAAAACACCCAGTAACTCTCTAAACTCCCGCACAGTTTGCGGTCTATCTTGAGGTTCCAATGCCATCCCCTTGACAATAGCATCATTCACATGGCTACTAATTTTAGAATTATACTGTTTCGGCGGTGGTAATTGTTCAACCTTCCTAAAATTAGCCTGAACAGGCACAATATCTGTTAAGAGAGTATATAGTGTCGCAGCTAAAGCATAAACATCAGTATAATCACCAAGTAAACCTCGTTTTTCATGCTGTTCAATAGGTGCATAACCAACAGTTCCACCACTTGCAATATTTCCTATTTGACCAGTTGTAAATTCTTGTGCCAAACCAAAATCAATTAGTACAGCTTCTTTTGTACCACGACGCAACAAAATATTATTGGGCTTAACGTCCAAATGGAATAATCCTTGTTCGTGGACATATTCTAGGGCTTTTCCAACCTGGTCAATATAAGTTAAAGCTTCTGTTTCCTTTAATTTTCCTCGGAATTTAAGATAAAACGCCAAATCCGAACCATCAACATATTCCATTACCATCCCTAAAAGTCCATTTTCGTCAATGAATTCGCGCGCTCTAACAATATGCGGGTGATTGCATGTGGCTAAACGCATTCCTTCATTGACAAAATTTAGCTGTCGTCTGTTAAAATCTGGTTGACTTTGCTGTTGGGGTTTTAAGGTTTTGATAACAACTAATTTGCCCATAGGGTATTCAATTGCACTATAGGTGACACCAAAGCCTCCACCTCCAAGCACTTTTTGAATAATGAACCTTCCGTTTTGTATTGGTTGATTTGGTTCCCAAGTTGGCATTGGTAAGAATTAAGTAATAGTTACTACACTATAAATCTAACGTAAAGTAGCTAAAACTATTAGAATGAGCAATACAAGCCAAACAAAATCCTGCCTCTTCCCCCCTCAAAGAGTACCTTTAGTTTTTTAATCATAATGTACCTCAGCTAAAGAACCCATGCGCTTTTTCTTTTCAAGTTCTATTATGAAACCGTAACGCATAGAGTATCAATTGAAAAATTATTGAAATTCGATGGAATTTTGATGTAATTTCAATATAAAAGTTTACAATTACGACTCAAAAATGAGAAAAGGTATTATAGCAATAGACCTTTTAAGGTGGGAGCCATGATTAAAAACGAGCTAGAGTATAATATTACCAAAAATTGGGTAGAAGGCATGGGTCGAGCAATCACCATGTTAGAGCAAGACGACCACAAGAAAAAAAATCAACCAGACGTTTGGCAGATTCACTATGATGGTGTCACGTCTCAATGCGAAGACCTACAAGAACAAATAGCAGAATATGAAGCCTTAATTGCTCATAATCCCAACGAACCTATTGCGCTCAAAGTGGAGTGCATGAATAAAATATCTCAGTTATTAATTAAAGCTAGAATAGCTTTTAAAATTACCCAAAAAGAACTTGCTGCACTATGCAATCGCACCGAAGAAGAAATTAAATACGAGTGAAGATAAAGACTATCAAAATGCATCATTCCTAGATTTTTTAGCTGTCAGTGATGCGTTAGGAGTAGAAATTGTTAATGATAAATTTATTGCAAAAATTGATGATTTTTACTTAGAGCATTTAGCTGCTATGCGGCAGACAGAAAATCTTAAGCAAGAAGTAAAAGTAAGGTAGGCGCCTCTCTCTAACTCTCCTCTCTGTGTACTCTGTGTCTCTGTGGTAAAAAAACTATATTGATGCTTTCGTACAAGTTCTTGGATGCTGTTTGAAATTGTCACGATTGTGATGCGTTAATTGCGTTAATATAACTAAATATAGTGTCTAGTTCGCCTATTGCCTCCAGTTCAGCAGTTTCTTCTGGTGTCAATAAGTCAAACTGCTATTTTTTCTTCAACGCTGGTTGCCTCAAGTCGCTGAAAAAATATTGCGTCCTGGTCTGTAGCTTTTTGCTAGGCAGTACTCACTATATTGTAATATAAGTGATACTACTGATGACTATTCATACACGAATCATTAAAAATTGATATCGAAATAACATACCAATCGTAAATCATTTGTGAAGATGTAATTCATATACCCGACTTTAACGCTGCTTAAAGTTGGGTATCTGGGCGCCGTGATTTTCACTCTCTGATATCGGTTGCTATACAAAAATTAATTCATGTGTGGTGCGCGTTAGTAATTAAGTATTATTTTATTGTCCGCATCAAACATCAAGAAAATTTAACGCATATGTAACAAGGCGCCTTTATCTAGAGTGTATCAGAAAGGATAGTTTATCATGACTATAAAAGCGAATCTACAAAAATTCTGGGTAAGTTACCTGGATGTATGTGAACGATTCATTGAACAAAAGCAATTTCAAGTCCCTTTTGTTTCTTACCGAATTGACAAGACTTCAAAGTGCATATATTTAACTCTTGCTTCAGTTATTTCATCGGAACTATTAAAAACTATTAAGCAGTGTCGTCAAGGCGATAATATAAACTTATATACTATTAAGCCACCAAAAAAGTATAAGCTTATATCTGTAGTTTCTCATAACCTCTCTTTCAAAGAATTTTATCAGCAGCACTATCAAGGCGATAGTTTTTTCTTATTAACAAATAATATTGGCGCCGTAATTGGACATCTACCACCGAAAATCATAGAACAATCGGAATTACGAACGTCAGAAAGATGTCTTATAGAACTAAAGCAAGAAATAGATTTTTTAGATTTTGAGCGAGTATCTGCCAAATTTGAATCACTGAATTCACAAACACATACTCTAAAAGTCTCATTGAGTAAAGAATATTTAGAACTCGCTTCTGTCAGCGGAATCATTACGAACTCTCTAGTTGGTGACTTGCATCCAATTCGTGTACAAAAAGATGCCATTAAACGTTTGATAGAAAAACGTAGTTGTCAACCTGCTCTGGATGTATTTCTTTTTGGTCAGAATAAAGAGCTAAAACTTCCTGAAACATTACCTTTGGCACCAATACCCTTATATAAGCACCTAAATATACACAAGCTAAACGAGCATCAGAAACTAGCGATAAGAATGATTCTAGCGTCACCTGACTTTTTTGTATTACAAGGACCACCAGCAACAGGAAAATCAACAGTTATTGTTGTGCTTTGTTCTATAATACCTCTTCAGGGTCAAAAAGTTCTTCTATCTTGCCAGTTTAACTCAGCAGTGGACAATATATTTTCAAAACTACCAAAGCACCAAAGTATACTTGCTGTTAGGTTAGGTGAAATTACAAAGATTAGTGAAGACGTTCTAGAATATTTTGAAAAAAACGCTGTCATAACGTGGTTAAAGTCTGTAGCAGAAGATTGTGACAAAAATTTGCAGGAGATGAAAAAGAAATTTGAGCAAGTTGATTTATTTATTAATTGCTGGGAAGATGTTATTGGATGGGTTAGTTGGCATCAACAAAGTATTCAATTACTAGCTATAGCTGAAAATAAAAAAGGTATAGCTGACAAATATCAAGAAGCAGCACTTGAATTTAAAGATAGATATTTAAAGACTATAAATATTGAAAAATGTATAAAATTATTTATTCAAGAATTTCAAACTCATCAATTTACTTATGAGTCTAATTCTGAATTACTGCAATTCTTAACTGAATTCAAAGTTTATAAAGTTGCTCCTAACTTAAACCAAACTGAATCGGACTTATTGGAAATAGCAACTGAGATTAAACAACTAATTTTAGATATTAAACCAGGTGGCTATATTCACAATTTTAAAAAAGATTTTGCTAAATTATATCGAGATATTAAACTGAATATTTTAGAGCGACAGAATTCTCTAAAACTTACACAAGAGATGGAAGACAAGATTAAAAAAATACGTTTCGAGCTAAATATGCTGCAAAATAGTGTGCAAAATCTCAAAAATATACTTAATCATGGAATTACAGATGAGTCATCAGAAGTAGTTTCTTTGAGTTCTACCTACACTAGTATATGTGAGAGATTAAGTAAATTTAGAAACCGAAATAAATCAAAAATAACTATAACTATTATAATTGATGCTTTTCAAATTTTGAGGCGCCAAATAAATTTTGTTCAGTTAATCCGTTCTTGGGAGGAAGCGGAAATAAATTTATTACCAAACAAAATAAATCAACATAAATATATATACGACAAATTGATAAATCTCGAAAAGCTATCGACACTAATCTTTGTTGGGCGCCTTTACAAACCTACATTGTACCATGCCAAAGAGCAATTGAAAAGCTCTCTCGAAAATATATTTAATAACGCTCAACGCCACTTTTACCATGCAAAAACCTCTGACCTTGCAATAAAAATACACGACGAGTATAATTCAGAATTACAAATTGCAGAAGCTAAAGTCATAGAGCTTACTAGTCAGTACGAACAAGAAGAAATAAACCTTCAAGGTGAACAACGTCGCTATAAAAAGTTATTAGAAGATGCTCAGTTGTGTTTTGGTGAGGCAAACTATTTAAAAACAGCACTTAATGAAGTATTTGAGCCTTTTGTTGACACTATAGACCTGATAGAAGTTGAAAACAGTCTTGAAATTGAAGAATTGCTCAAAGTTAACAAAAATGTTGTTTCTATGGCTGCTTCTATAGAAAAGTTTATTCCCATCGCGGAAAATAAAATTATTCAACCCTTTCAAAATGGACTTCTGACTGTATCTGAGTTCAACTTATCTTCGCAGAATGAATATGCGCTGAGTGAGCAATCAGCTTTAGATAAAGCCAACTCTTTTAACGAAGAATATGATAGCATAATGTCTCAGATAAAATGTAAAGATGAGAAACATCAATTAGGTCATCGTCTATGGGAAGAATTACGAACTCAAAACTCTGTGCCAGAGTTCTGTAATAAACCTATTCCTGATTTAGAATTATTAAAATTACAAAGAGAACCTTGGTTATCGTCAATTGGTGGTGAAACGGAAGTTAAAAGGCTAGAAATTAAAATTCAAATCAAAGAAGATTGGATTGCTCAAATTCGCAGCGGTGATATAGAAATTAGTGATGAGTCATATGAACTTTTTTTAAAACATGCTAATGTTGTAGGCGCCACTTGTATACAAGCAGGCAATCAGAAAACTTTTTTAAACCGCTTTTCGGAATTTGATTTTACCATTATTGACGAAGTATCTAAAGCAACAATAACCGAAATGGTTATTCCTTGCTTAGTAGGTAAAAAAATAGTTTTAGCTGGAGATTGGAAACAACTGCCACCTATATTTAAAGACGAAGCTTATTTTATTGAAGCAGCTAAAACTTTAGGAGTAGATGCTGTTGAACTTCAAAAACAATTAACTAAATCTTTGTTTAAAGAGCGATATGAGTATTTAGAAAAGATTCAAGCTTCTCGAACCATAATGCTAATCAATCAATACCGTATGCACTCACAAATTATGTCAGGAGTTAACCCGTTTTATGGAAATAAACTAATTCTTGGTTACTCAAAGCAAGACAGCGAACGCGCGCATAAAATATCAATTCCCAAATTGATAAATAGCAAACATCATTTAATGTGGGTTGATTTACCATTAGATAACAGCAATTGGCATCATCAGCAAATTGGAACAGGTCGGCAAAACCCGCTCGAAGCAGAATTAATATTTTCAATTATCATGAAAATGAAGAACAGCTTCAAGAAGGATGCATCACATAAAAAAGAAATTGGTATTATCTCTGTATATAAAGCTCAAACAGACCTAATTAAAAGCTTATATAACCAAAAAAAACTTGATTTACCTCCAAACGTTACACTTACCATTGGAACAGTAGACGAATTTCAAGGCATGGAAAAGGATATAATATTTGTAAGTCTTGTTTTGAACAAACCCGAAGTATTACCAAGCGAGTTTTTACAGACTCCAGAGCGCATTAATGTAGCAATAAGTAGAGCCAAAAGCTTACTAATTATCACTGGTTCCTCACATAACTATGTAGAATTAGAAAGCGAAGCTAGCCCAATATATAAACATATTTTAGACATTGCTAAAAATCATAAAGGATATGTACCAGCCAATAAATTCATGGATTAAAACAACAATTACAGACAAGCACCGCGAAGCAATGAGTGGCAAAGAAATTATAGGCGCCTACTCTAATGAGGTGTTTTATCTACCCAAAAAAACAGCAAGGAAATATGATACTATCGAACAATACATTCTCAGATGTTTCAGAGATTTAACCCCGGCGCCTGATGCTCAAGAAATTGCTTCAATACTCGGAGTTGACAAGGTTGAATTCATAAGAGAATTTACTCAACTGGTTCAAGTCAAACCAGTAGTATTACTTTTACACAAAGAGCAAACTAATTTCAACCCAGATTACTCAGTATTCGATTGTCAACAACAAAAAACCAACCCCTTGCTAAAAGAAGCTGTGGAACTATCAGGCATAGAAGAAGAGGGACGAAAATTTTTTTAGATAAATGCTTTTGCAACTCCTATGCATTTTTCGTAAGCTTCAACCAAATCCACGCCACACCTTGTGGCAGCTTCTGCCAACCGAGTATCAAGAGTTGCCAGCGGCAATTGCAACCGCAGCGCTAATTCCAAATAAGCTGCATCGTAAGCAGCTAAAACTTCCTGGCGCCCTAGTACCAAAGTTGCACCCAATGCATTAGCATGTGTTGACGTATCAACCTGAATTAAAAGCGACTGTAGTAAATCAATAGCTTCTGATGATTGTTTCTGCGTCATCCGGTTACGTCGTTCAGCTACCAGTAGCACATTCGCAATCTCTAGCGACCAAATCTCAGGCACGAATGCTTTAGAGTAAGGCATCATAGCTAATATCGAGTTAGCATAGTCGCTATTTTCATCTACCAAACACCAACTTATTGATACAGAACAATCTAAAACAAACTGCATTTAATATCTTCGCCCCTCTTCTATCATGGAACGAATGGACTCTTTATCTAATGCCACTTCTTGCCGTAGTTGTTGCATTCTAGTAATTGCATCACTTATTGATTTTTGAGTAGTTGGCTTTCCCCAAGCGTTATAACGAACTTCTTCAGATGACGCAACATCCGCATTAGCTAACGGCTGTACAACCACTACAACTTCAACAGAAGTGTTTTTTAAATCAGTAGGCATCTGAAAAAGCAATACTCCATCTGCACCAATATGAGATTGAAATTTCATTGTTTCCATATCTACTCCCAATAAAATATATCAGATATTTAGATTTTAGCGGTTTAGACTACTTTGTGCCCAAATAGCTAACCACCATATATAATTTAAGTGTTTTTTAGCTGATTAAGCTATCTTATCCTTATCGGGTAAAGGCTGTACAATCACTACCACCTAAATAGGAGTATCTTTTAAATCAGTAGGCCGATATGAAAAGCAATATACCGTCGGCGCCAATATGAGAGCGTAACTTCATTGTTTCAATATTTACTCCTGATACAATATCCCAATGGAAAACTTGGGTTAAAGTTGGGTTCCAATCGGACACCCAACCTACAATTAAATTATAATGTTCCAGTGATGTTAATGAGCGTTGTATAATACTCGTGCTGAAAAACATTCTCGAAGTCAGGGCACGTTTAGGGGAAGGGCCTTGTTGGAACCAATCGGAGCAACTGTTGTATTGGGTTGATATTTACAACCATCGTGTACACCAGTATAATCCGGCTACTGGCGCCAGCAAATATTTTAATGTGGGTGAAGTGGTAGGTTGTATTGCACCAGCAGGGACTAATCGTCTCATTATGGCTCAACGTAACCGACTAGCTTTTTTAGATACTCTTCACGGTCAAGTGACACCAATTATAGATATAGAACATAATCACCATGACATGCGCTTTAATGATGGTAAGTGTGATGCAGCAGGACGTTTTTGGTTTGGTTCGATGAATCCTGAAGAACCAAAAGGTCGTTTATACCGTTATGACCCCGATGGTTCCTTACACACACTACTAACCGGACTGACAATATCTAATGGCTTAGGATGGAGTCCTGACGAAAAGACATTTTATATTACTGATTCGCCCCTCAAAACTATTTACGCCTTTGATTTCGATGCGAAAAGTGGCGATATTAGTAACCGTCGAGTATTTATTGATTTAACAACTGAATCCTTTGTCCCAGATGGTTTAACAGTAGATAGAGAAGGTTGCATCTGGTCGGCAATGTGGGACGGTTGGTGTATTATCCGGTTTGACCCCTCTGGCAAAGAGATAATGCGAGTAAAGATGCCAGTCGCACGTCCGACTAGCTGCACTTTTGGTAATCAAGATATGACGACGCTTTACATTACAACAGCATCAGTTGGTTTAAGTGAGACAGAAATTCAAAATAGTTTTTATTCTGGCGATTTATTTACTCTAGCCACAAATACTTCAGGATTTCCCTCTCATAATTTTGGCGGGTAGCTTATCGGAATGTACCTTCGATTGGAAGGGTAAGGTGGCTTTTGCCGCACCTACTGCAACTTATTCCCCCCAAATCATCGGGGGGTACAGTCAAAGAAGGCGTACCACTGCAATTAACACTAAAAATTTCCCAAGTTAGCAGTAACGGATGTGTACCTTTAGAAAATGCAATTGTAGATATTTGGCACTGTGACGCACTAGGGGTTTATTCAGACGTACAAGACCGAAGCTTTAACACCGTTGGCAAAAAGTTCCTACGCGGTTATCAAACAACAGACGCAAACGGAACAGTTAATTTTACAACTATTTATCCTGGTTGGTATCCAGGTAGAACTACTCATATACACGTTAAAGTTCGCACACAGGCAACATCAGGAAAAGGTTACGAATTTACATCACAGCTATACTTTGATGACTCAATTTCCGACCAAGTTTATACAAAGGCGCCTTATGCAAGCAAAGGACAACACACAGCAAACAATGCTCAAGACGGAATATTTAATGATGGTGGCGCCCAAATGTTACTCAAGCTTACTCCTACTCAAAATGGCTATGCAGCAACTTTAGACATTGGAGTTCAAATAGCGTAATAATATTGTTGTATAAGAGAGTGAGAGCAACAATCTGGGCTAGAACATTTACACAAATTATTTATCTGTTTATAGTAGTCCGTGTCATTAATTTTGGGGTGTTACTACAGATTTTTATCCCCCCTAACCCCCCTTAATAAGGGGGGAATAAGAGAGCTATTCTTAGCCCCCCTTCCACGCGGGGGGTTGGGGGATTTAATCCAACACACCAGAATTAATGACACAAACCAATAGTTATTCTTGACTGGGAAATAAACCTGATATTAATTGCTCATCTCTTTCTTCTCGCATCTGATAAATAATTTGGTCAATATCTGGCTCAGAGACTTGACCATTACGTCTTTGCTGGACAGCTTGAGCATCAGCTAAAATTTTTGTACGTAAGTTTTGCCAATTATATTGATGTGTTAATTTTTGATTTAATAATTCCTGTTCTTCAATAGACAAAGCTTTATGTTCCTTCTTATAAAGATAGTGCTGATATTATTTAAAGTTGAAATTTATATTTATTTTAGCTGAAATAAAATTAAACGGCGCCAATATTAAATCAGTGGCGCCGTGTAAAGTTATAAAAGAATATGGTTTTAAGAGACTTATAAATAGAGATTAT
>ERZ1066118.1137-NODE-1137-length-18447-cov-15.846944_pt1 | contig 18447 bp, 15 predicted proteins | sample MGYA00382765_ERZ1066118 | MGnify/ENA primary metagenome ERZ1066118 (study PRJEB33369, sample SAMEA5778348) | biofilm metagenome | biome: Industrial cooling water; feature: Water cooling tower basin; material: Biofilm | place: United Arab Emirates | collected...
CCCACGGCGGCCGCGTCGCCGGGCCCCGCGGCGAGCACCGCGCCGGCCGCGTCGGCCACGAACACGCGCCCGCCGGCCGGGAGCGCGGGCGGGCGCGCGAGCGGGGCGAGGGCGGCCGCGTAGACGTTGCCGACCACCACCAGCCGGACCGGCCCGTCGGGCCCGTCCGTCACCGGGTAGGCGAACGGCACCGACCAGGTGCCGTTGGTGCGCGCGCGGACCACGCCGGCCACCACCGGCGCCCCGGTGCGCACCGCCTCGCGGAAGTACGGGCGGTCCCCGATGCTCACCACGGTGCGCGCGGGCTGCGGGCGCGCGGAGGTGCCGACGTTGAGGCCGGCCGGCGTCTGCGCCCACAGGTTGGTCACCGGCGACACCGGCAGCGCGGCCTTCACCTGCAGGAGCAGGGCGTCGTTGGCGGCCACGTCCGCCGGGCGGGCGCCGGGGCGGAGCTGCGGACCCACCGCGGCCAACAGGGTGCGCACGTTCTCCACGCGCTCGTCCAGCCGCCCGGCCACCGTCTGCGCGGCGGCCGCCACCTGCACGTCGAGCGCCTGCCGGGCCGCCACCGCCCGCCCGCGCGACCGCCAGGCGGTGAGTGCCAGGAAGGGCAACACCGACCCGACGATGAGGAGGAGCAACTGCCCCCGGATGCCGAACGCCCGCGCCGCCGGGGCGGCGCGGTCCGACGGGCCGCGCGCGACCGGCCGGCCGCCGGCCCCCGCGGGCGCCGGCTCGCGGGGGAGCGAAGTGCTTGGCATCACATCCGTAGTATCGTGCGCCCCGACGCCCGAATGCAGTGTGGCGGCGCGCCGAGTTCGGCACCCCGCCACACTGCTTCACCTGGGCCGGTGCCGGCGGGGCCGGGACTGGATCGCCCGGCCCCGCCGGCGCGGGGGGTCAGCCGAACAGGTCCTGCCCGGGCCGGCGGCGCCCCTCGCTCACGGCGCGGCCGTAGGCGCCGGCGTCGTTGCGGCTGATCTTCTTGCGCGCCACCAGCGCCTCCAGCACCAGCTCGCAGGCGGCGGCGGTGGCGCCCGGGTCGTCGGGGGTGGCGAGGCCGGTGCGGTGCACGATGGTGAGCAGCTCGGGCACGGCGCTGAACGCCTGCGCCACCAGCGCGGAGGGCTGCTCGTCGTCCACCTGCAACGCGCCGCCCTCGTCGAACCAGATGATGACCTTGTCGAGGTTGGGCGTGCCGGCGCGGGCCTTGAGCGTGGCGTCGGCGGCGCGGCGGATGAGCTCGCGGGCGATGGCCGCGCCGCCCACCAGCTCGCCCTCGTACTCGAGCTCCAGCTTGCCGGTGATGGCCGGCAGCGCGGCGAACACGTCGGCGATGCGCGGCACCACCTCGGTCTCGCCGCTGCGGATGGCGCGCCGCTCGGCGTTGCTCACCACGTTCTCCATCGCCGTGATCGGCATCCGCTGCGAGACGCCCGACCGCTTGTCCACGCGCTTGTCCGTGCGCGCCTCGAACGCCACGCGCTCGATCACCTCGCGCACGAGGTCGGGGACGCGCACGGGGCGCGCCTCGGCGCGGGCGGTCCACGCCTCCTGCTGGGTGATGCTCATCCCGAGCTCGACCTCCTCGGGGTAGTGCGTCACGATCTCGCTCCCGATCCGGTCCTTGAGCGGCGTGATGATCTTGCCGCGCGCCGTGTAGTCCTCGGGGTTGGCGGTGAAGCAGAGCAGCACGTCGAGCGGGAGCCGGACGGGGTAGCCCTTAATCTGGACGTCGCCCTCCTGCATGATGTTGAACAGGCCGACCTGCACCTTGCCGGCGAGGTCGGGGAGCTCGTTGAGGGCGAAGATGCCGCGGTTGGCGCGCGGCAGCATCCCGTACTGGATGGTGAGCTCGTCGCTGAGCAGGTGCCCGCCGCGCGCGGCGCGGATCGGGTCGACGTCGCCGATGATGTCGGCGATGGTCACGTCGGGCGTGGCCAGCTTCTCGACGTAGCGCGCGTCGCGCCCCACCCACGCGACGGGCGTGTCGTCGCCGGCCTCGGCGAGGCGCTGGCGGGCGAACTTGCTGATCGGGGCGAACGGGTCGTCGTTGACCTCGCTCCCCTCGACCACCGGGATCTCGGGGTCGAGCAGGGTGCCGAGCGCGCGGAGGATGCGGCTCTTGGCCTGCCCGCGGAGGCCCAGCAGGATGAAGTTGTGCCGCGACAGCAGCGCGTTGACGATCTGCGGCATGACCGTGTCCTCGTAGCCGAGGACGCCCTGGAAGAGGGGGCCGCCGGCGGCGAGGCGCGCGAGCAGGTTGCGCCGCACTTCGTCCTTGACCGAGCGCGCGCGCCGCTCGGCGTACCCGGCCGCCTTGAGCGCGCCGAGCGTGGTGGGGAGAGACGTCGAAGCCACGAGGTCGGGTGGGTGATGGGAGGCCGGAAGCGTAACGCGCGGACCCCGGCGGCGGGTGCCCGCCCACCGGGTGTCCGCGCGGCCGGCGCGCGGCGACCGGCGCGCGGCGACCGGCGCGCGGCGACTGGCGCGCGGCAACCGGACGTGCGCGTACGGCGTGCCCGGCGCGTGCGCGCCTTGACACGTCCCAGGGTGCCCGTACCTTTCGCCCCCGACTCCGATGCCCTTCAGCCGGGCGCGGAGCGCGTGGCGTGACACCACTGTACGCGCCCGGTCTGCCGTTACCCTGACTCCCCCCCAGGAGATCCGCATGAAGCGCATCGCCCTTGCCGCCGCCGTGGTGGCCCTCGCCGCCTGTTCCGCCAAGACCGAGACCCCGGCCGCCGACACCGCCGCCCCGGCCATGACGCCCGCCCCGGCCGCCGCGCCGGCCGCCGGCATGGACAGCGCCGCCATGAAGATGGACAGCAGCGCCATGAAGATGGACAGCGCCGCGATGAAGATGGACAGCGCCGCCACGAAGACCCCGTGATCTAGCGGTCGCTCGGAAGACGTGAAGGGGGCGCGACCCAACGGTCGCGCCCCCTTCGTGCGTTCGGCCGCCGGCCCGCTACGCCGCCGGCCACCCGGAGGCGAAGGGCAGTTCCGCCACGACGGCGGCGCGCCGCACCTCGCCGCCCGCGCCGTCGGTCCACCGGGCCTCGACGGCGGCGCCCGGGCTCGCCTCGCGCCGCACCATGGCGAGCGCGACGTCGCCCAGGCGCGGCGAGTGGACGGCGGTGCGCACGTCGCCCACCGGCGCGCCGGCCGCGTCGTGGAGCGCGGCCCCGTGCGGCGGGAGCGCGGCGGCCGCCCCGTCGCCGGACCCGTCCGCGAACACGAGGCCGCGGAGCTGGCGGTTGACGTGCCCGCGGGAGTGTACGCGCGCCACCACCTCCTGCCCCGTGTAGCACCCCTTGGTGTAGCTCACCGCGCCGAGCGCGTCGAGCGCGGCCTCGGGGGCGAGCGTGCCCTCGTCGATGTCCAGCCCCCACTCCGGGTAGCCGGCCTCGACGCGCGCCACGGTGTACGCCGCCTCGCCCCCGGCCACCACGCCGGGGGCGCCCGCGCACACCCGGGCCCACGCGGCGTCGTAGGCGCCCCCAGGCACAAGGACCACGAAGCCGTCGAGCCCGCGCGCCGGCGTGCCGGCGTCGGGGACGCGCGCCACGAGCAGCGTCTCGCCAACGGCCAGCGCGACGGTGGCGTGTGCGTACGGCGGCAGCGCCGCGAGCGCGCTCGGCGCCGCACCGAAGGCCCCGGCCAGCGCCTCGCGGGCGCGCGGGCCGTACACCCCGAACGCCCGCACCGCCGGGTCCACGCGCTGGTACCGGGCGACGCGCGGGTTCACGTACTTGCGCACGAGCGCCTCCCACCCCTCGGCCGCGCGCGCCGGCACGTCCACCACAAGCGCGGCGCCGTCCAGCCAGCCGGGCGCCGCGCCGGCTCCCGCGGCCGGAATGTCCCCAGCGGGATGGTCCAGGGCGAAGATGCGCACGTCGGCGACGATCCGCCCCTTGGCGGTGAGGGCGGCGGCGTAGCACCCGTGGCCCGGGGCGAGGGCGGCGACGTCGTTGGTCACCAGGCCGTTGAGGGTGGCGCGCGCGCCGGCGCCGCGGAACACCCAGCGCGCCCGCGCGGAGTGGTCGACGAGGAGCGCGCCGGCATGGAGCGCCGCGTCCTCGTCGGCCGGGTCGCCGGCGTCGCGCACGAGGGCGGGGGCGTCGGGTGAGGGAACGGTCATCGGGTCATCGGGCGATCGGGGCAGGGAATGGCGGAAGATCGAGCGCGGCGGCGAGGGCGCTGGGCGTGAGCCCGGCGACGGCGTCCAGGGTGACGTGGGGCGTGCCGAGCGGCGCGTCGTCGGGCGTCGGCTCGTCCCGTGTGGCGCCGGCCTGGGGGTTGGGTGGGGCGACGCGTACCGCGTGGAGCCCCGCCCGGCGCGCCGCCGCAACGCCGGCCACAGTCCCGGCCAGCCCGGCCACCTCCGCCGGCGCGAGGCCCGGCAGTCTGCCCGCGAGACGCGAGACGGCCGCAGTCCACGCCGCGTCGGGCGCACCGCGCCCACCGGGGACGTCGCCGGCGACGACGGTCCCAAACAGTGGCGTGAGCCCGGCGCCGTCGAGTAGCAGTCGCGCGTCGTCGCCGGGAAGCGTCGTCACGAGGGCCAGCCGGAGCCGGGCGCCGAGTGCGAGGACGGCGGCGGCGGCGCCCCAGGTGTAGGTGACTCCGCCGTGCCGGATGCGCGCCGCGAGCGACCGCTCCGCGCGGTGCGCCACGAGCGCGGCGGCCACCTCATCCGCCAGGCCGAGCGAGCGCACGGCGTCGTCCCACCCCGCGTCGGCGGCGCGGCGGGCGGCGCGGGCGACGGCGCGCTGGTCGTCGACCGGGGCGCCCTCCGCGGCGAGCGCTTCGGTGAGCGCGGCCTCGCGGGCGGGCGCGAGGTCGGCGAGGACGCCGTCCAGGGCGAGGACGGCGGCGCGGAGCGTTGGACGGTGCATCCGGGCGTCCCCTGAACGGCTACGCGTCAGTGCGGGCCCTTGCCGTTGGAGCGCGCGCCGGTGTGCACGGCCGCTCGCGCCTCCACCCCATCCACCGCGCGCGCGAGCAGCTCCAGCACGATCACCAGACGCTCGGCCGGCGATCGGCTGGCCAACAGGCGCTGGCGGTCGGCGAGGTCGAAGTCCACCATGGCACCCACCGCGAAGCCCAGCTCGGTTGGGTCGTCCGGGAGCGTGGGCGGAGCGGATTCGCGGTCGGCGAGCGTGGCCGCGGCGGCCGCCACGCGCCCCAACACCGCGCGCACGCGCTCGGCCGTACGCTCCAGCGTGCCGGCGTCCACCGCGTCGTCGAGGTCGGGATACGGCGCCACCTCGGCGACGGCGTACGGCCGGTCGGTGTCGACCAGCCGGCGGATCACGAACCGGGAACCGCCGTCCACCACCAGGTTGCTCCGCCCGTCGGGCAGCGTCTCGACGTCGCGCACCTGGGCGACGCAGCCGACGAGCCCCGCGCCCGGCTGCCCGCCGGCCCCGGCGAGCACGATTCCGAACCGCCCGTCGCCGAACGCCGGGTGGCCGCCGCGCACGTCGCGCAGGAGCTGGCGGTAGCGCGGCTCGAAGATGTGGAGCGGGAGCGCCGCGCCCGGGAACAGCACGAGCGGCAGCGGGAAGAGCGGGAGGCGGTCGGCCGGCGACGGGGTGGGGGCAGTCACCCCGGCAAGCTACGGGCGCCCGGCCACCCGCTCCACCACCGCCCGCAGCTCGGCGAACTCGAACGGCTTGTTGAGCACCGCGCACCCCGAACGCTGCAGGAAGCGCGACGCCTCCGGGGTGAACGAGTCGCCGGTCGACACGACGATCCGTGCGGCCAGGGCCGGCCGCTCGGCCGCCACGCGGTCGTAGAGGTCCTCGCCCGAGAGGCCGGGCATGCGGAGGTCGGTGAGGATGAGGTCGTACACGGGCGCCTCCACCGCGAGGAGCAGCGCCAGCGCCGACGCCCCGTCGCCCGCCTCGTCGACCGTCCACCCCTGGCGCTGGAAGAAGCGGCGCAGCGCGCGGCGGATCACCTCCTCGTCGTCGACGAGCAGGGCGCGGGGCGCGGGGGCGTCCGGGCGGGGGCCGGGGGCGGGGGGGGGCAGTCCAGACATGACGAACGGCGGGATCAGGCCGCGACCTGAGCCGGCGCCGCGACAGCCGGCGTCGCGGCCTGCTCAGCCGGGTCGGCGGGGTCGGCGTCGGTGGACAGGGAGCGCCGGGCGAGCGCGTCGAGCGCGCCGGGCTCGAACGGCTTCTCCAGCACCTGGCAGCGCGTGCGGCGCACGAAGGTGGCCGACTCGGGGGACGCGAGGTCGCCGGTGGCAAACACCAGCCGGTCGAGGAGGGCGGGGCGGGTGCGCGCCACCCAGTCGTGCAGGGCGATACCTGAGACGTCGGGCATGCGCACGTCGGAGAGGACGAGGTCGTAGGGCGCGCCGGCCGCCTCCGCGTCGAGGAGGCGGGCGAATGCGCCGCGCCCGTCGACCGCCTCGTCCACCGCCCACCCGCGCCGGGCGAAGAAGCGAAGCAGCGCCAGCCGGATCGGCGCCTCGTCGTCCACCACCAGCACCCGCGGGACGCGCTCGCGCGGAGGGGCGGGCACGACCGATGCGGCGCTCTCGTCGTCCGGAGGGCCGGCGTGCTCCGTGTCCGCCGGCCGCCCGACGAGCGGCAGCGTGAAGGTCAGACAGGCGCCCGTGCCCTCGCCCGCGCCGCGGTTGCCGGCGGTGAGGGTTCCGCCGTGCCGCTCGACGATGCCGAGCGAGACCGAGAGGCCGAGCCCCGTGCCGGTGCCCACCGGCTTGGTGGTGAAGAACGGCTCGAACATCCGCGCGAGCACGGCCGGCGCGAGCCCGGGCCCCTCGTCTTCCACCGTGACCCGCACGTGGCCGCCGGCGCGCACGGCGCTCAGCCGCACGGGGCGGCGGGGCGCCGCGTGCATGGCGTTGAGCACGAGGTTGGTGACCACCTGCTCCACCCCCACCCGGTCGACGCACACCCAGCCGAGGTCTGCGGGGAGGGCGACGTCGAGCCGGGCGCCGGCGGCGGCCACCTGCGGGGCGAGCGCGCGGGCGGCGCCGGCGAGCACGTCGCGCGCCGGGAGCGTGGCCGTGGCGCCGCCCGCCCCGCGCACGAACGCCAGCAGGTCGCGCACGATGGCGCGGGCGCGCAGCGCCTGCTCGCGCACGTGGGTGAGCGCCTCGCGGTCGTCGGGCGGGCGGCCGTCGTCGTCGAGCAAGCCGTCGGTGAAGAGCAGGACGGCCGAGAGCGGGTTGTTGAGTTCGTGGGCGACGCCGCTCACGAACCCGCCCACCGCCGCGAGCTTCTCCGCCTGCCGGAGCGCCGCCTCCGCGCTCCGCAGCGCCCGCAGGTCGGTGGCGAACGCCTCGTAGTAGGCGATGGCGCCGGCGCCGTCGCGGACCTCGCGGGAGTGGAGGCGCACGGGGACCGGGTCGCCGTCGGCGCGGCGCCAGCGGGTCTCCACGGCGCTCACGACGGCCTCGCCGTCGGCGTGCCGCCGGAGCACCTCCGCGCGCGCCGCCGGGTCGACGTAGACGTGACCGAGGTCGGCGGCGAGCAGCGCGTCGGCGCTGGGGTAGCCGAGCATCTCGACGAGCGCCGGGTTGACGGCGGTGAACCGGCCGTCCGGGGAGACGCGGCAGATGCCGTACGGCGAGTGCTCGACGAAGGCGCGGGCGCTGGCCTCGCTCGCCTGGAGGGCCCGGGCGGCCGCCTCCCGCTGCTCGGCGGCGCGCGCCTGGGCGGCCACCTGGGCGCGCAGGTGGCGCGTGCGCTCGTTGCGCGCGGTGGCCAGCACGCCGAGGCCGAGTACGGCGAGCACTGCCCCGACCAGCGCCGCCTCGCCACGGAGCGCGCCCCACGCAAAGGCGTCGATCTCGGAGGCGGCGACCTGGCGCTCGACCAGCCAGCGCGTCCCCGGGACCGGCGCGGCGGCGGCGAGGACGAGGTGGCCGGCCTCGGTGCGGAGCTCCTGCGCCGGCGCGCGGCCGGCAGACGCCCGCCGGGGGATGGGTGCGCGGCGGAACGCGTAGGCGGGCGACCCCGCGCTGTCGGGCCGTGCGGCCGGCGCGAGGACGCGCATCCCGCCGGGCTCCGGGGCGAGCAGTCGCCCCACTTCGGTGCCCGGCTGCACCCGCCGCACGACCAGCGGGAGGAGGGACGTCCCGGGGTCGGCCCGTAGAACCACGGCGGACGGCACGCTCCCCGGCACCGCCGCCGCCGGCCCAACGACCGACACCGCGACCCCACTCGGCGTGGCGGCCGGGAACGGGCCGACCAGCCGGACGCGCCCGTCGCCCACCTGTGCCGCGGCCGCGCGCTCGTCCGCGCTGAGGACGGAATCGCCGCCGTCGGCCCGCGCGAGCCAGGCGGCCGCGTACCCCTCGCCGGCGGGGAGGGCGCGGGCCGCCGCACCCGGCGGTAGGGCGGCCCTGCGCGTCCCCACCCGCTCGGCGTCGCGCTCGCGCTCGTGCACCCAGAGCGCGGCGGCGTCGCGGGCGAGCGCGGCCGAACCGGCCAGCCGGTTGCCCACGCGCATCCGCACCCCGTCGCGGAGGACGTCCAACCGCGCCCGGCCGAGCGCCGCCGCGCCCGCCGCCCCGGCGAGCACGCCGGCGAGGACGAGGCGACGCCGGCTCACGGGGTGGCCGGTCGCGTGCGGCGGGCGGGGCGTGGGGGTGGCGGGCGCATGCGGGACACGAAAGGCGCAAGATGGGGGCGAGGCGCCGCGGCCGGCACCCGCCGGGGCGCCCCCGCCGGGGCGCGCGCCGTTAGGCCGACCCCCAGTAGCCGGCGAGCGCCGTGCCGTCGCGCGACTCGCGGACCTTGGCGAACGCGCGCTCCCGGATCTGCCGGATGCGCTCGCGGGTGACGCCCATGATCTCGCCGATGCGCTCGAGCGTCATGTCCTCGGCGCCGGGCTCCAGCCCGTAGTACAGCGCGAGGATCTTGCGCTCGCGCGGCGTGAGGGCCAGGTGAAGGGCGCGGGCGAGGTGCTCGTGCATCAGGCGCTCGTCCGTAGCCTCCTCGATGTCCTCGGCGGCGAGGCCGGCCACCCGGTCGCCCCGGGTGCCCGTGCCCGGGCCGTCGCCGCGGTCGGCGGGGGCGTCGAGCGGGACCTCGACGGCGGTGGCGCGGCGGGCGTCGCGCACGGCGTCGAGCGACTGCTCCAGGAGCGCGGCCACCTCGGCGTCGGCCGGCTCGCGGCCGAGGACCTGAGCGAGCAGCGCCTCGGCGCGGGCGAGGCGGGCGGCGGCCGTGTTCTGGTTGAGCGGCACGCGCACGGCGCGCGTCTGCTCGGCGAGGGCCTTGAGCACCGACTGCCGGACCCACCAGACCGCGTAGGAGATGAACTTGACGCCCTGGTCCGGGTCGAACTTGCGGACGGCCTTGAGCAGCCCTTCGTTGCCGATGGCTACCAATTCGCCGAGCTCGAGGCCGTGGCCCTGGTACTTCTTCACGTACGAGATGACGAAGCGCAGGTTGGCCGTGACCAGCCGCTCGGCCGCCTCGGCGTCGCCGCGGCGGGCGCGGCGGGCGAGGGCGCGCTCCTCCTCGACGTCGGTGATGAGCGGGAGGCGCTGGATGTCCAGCAAGTATTGGTCGAAGGCGCCGCCGGGGCCCGCGCGGCCGCCGAGGCGCGGGGCGGGGCGGGCGGGGCGCGCCTTGGCGCGCGCCTCGGGGCGCGCGGGGGCTGCGGGGACGGCCGGCACACGGACGGACTCGGGCATACGCACCATCACCGGGACGCGCGGTGGGTGGGCGCGCCGCCGTGGCCAGGCGGGGCGCGTCCGCAGGAGCCCGGCGACGCCCCGGGGAGGTGGGGCCGGCCGCGGGGGGCTCGGACGGCCACGGTAATGCCGGCCGGAACGAGCGTCAATACGGCCGGGGCCGCAGCCTCCGACGCGTCCGGTGAGGTGCCGGGCCCACGCGGCGCGGGGCCAGCGCGCCGTTACAGCCGTTCCGGCGGGTAGCCCGTGCCGGGCGTGCGCCCCGCGCCCGGCGGGCGGGTGCGGGTGGTGGCCAGCATGACGCCGACGCCCACGGCCACGATCACGCCGACGCCGATCCAGGCCGGCGGCACGTTGAGCAGGTAGGCCCCGAAGGCGAGGCCCGCGACGACGAGCAGGGCTCCGAACAGGTACGCGCCGAATGGTGACATGGGCGCGGGCGCGGCAAATGTGGGGCCACCTGCGGGCTCGCCCCCGCGGGCCGACTCCGCCGCCTCAGTCCTCCCCGAAGCCGACGAGCGAGGCGATCCCGGGCCGGCTGCCGAAGCGCCGCGCGTCCGCACAGTCGGGGGTCCAGATGTCGATGTGCGGGCCCTTGACCCCGCCCCCGGTGTCCTCCACGCGGAACCGGCCGAGGTAGCGCCCGGCGGCGAACAGGTGCACCGAGCGGGCGAGCGGGAAGATGCGCGGGTCGGCGGCGATGACGCCGGCGCGCGTGAGGGTGCCCTGGCGCGTGCGGCCGTTGAGGCAGTAGGCGGTGAGGCGGACGTGCACCGCCTCGCCCGGGCGCGCGCGGGCCGCCAGCCCGCGCAGCGCCACGAAGTCCGGGGAGAGCACGCGCGGCAGCTCCAGCCGCGGCATGATGAGCGGCGACGCCGTCCGCCGGAGCGCGGCAAACGGGCGCGGCAGCTCGCGCCGCCAGTCGCGGCGCCCGGGCGTGGTGTCGGGCTCTGCCTCGCCCGCGAGCAGGCTCTCGGCTTCGGCCAGGATGCGCACCGGGCGGGCGAGGGCCGATCGCGGACGGGGCGGTGCCGGCGGGGCAGGCTTGGGGACTGGACTCGGGGCCGACGGGGGCGCGGCCGGCGGGGCCGCAGCCGGCGGGGACGCTGCAGCAACCAGCGGCGAAGTCGCCGGGGGCGTGGGTCGGAGCGCCGGTGCCGCGTCGGGAGCGGCCGGGAGCCCGTCGGCGAGGCGGCCGGTGGGAGGACCGAGCGGGGTGCGCGGGCGGGACGGGGCGAACTTGCTGAGGGCGAGGAGCGTGGCCACGCTCACCCAGCCGAGGAGCAGGAGGCCGCGGGGCGGGGCGCCGCGGGGGCGCCGGTCCGGCGCGCCCCGGCTCACGTCCCGAGGATCCGCGCGTACTGCGCGGAGGGCACCGCGGCCGCCGGGCCGGCGGCGGCCTCGGCCAGCGCGTCCAGCACCACGGCGTCCGGGACCGGCATCGCCCAGCGTCCGTCGGCTGCCGCCATGGCGCCCACGCGCGTGGGGAGCGCGTACTCCACCTGACCGGCGCGCGCCTTCTTGTCGCCGCGGGTGGCGGCGAGGACGACCTCGGGGGTGAGGCCGGCGGGGAGCGCGACCGGGAGCCCGCCGGCGGCGCACGCGGCCCGCACGCGCGCCGCCGTGCCAGATTCCGCCACGCTCAGCCGCTCCGCGATGCGGCTCTCCACCACCATACCGAGCGCGACCGCCTCGCCGTGGCGGAGGGCGTAGCCGCTGGCGTGCTCGACCGCATGGCCGACGGTGTGGCCGAAGTTGAGCGTCTTCCGGCGCCCGCGCTCGGTGAGGTCCTCGGCCACGGCGTCGGCCTTGATGGCGACGCTGTCGCCCACGAGGCGCTCGAGCGCGGCCGGGTCGGCGGCGCCGCGGGCGATGGACGGCAGGTGCGCGGCCACGTCGTCGAAGTGTGCGGCCGAGGCGATCACGCCGTGCTTGAGCGCCTCCGCGGCGCCGGCCGCGAGGTCGCGGGTGGGGAGGGTGGCGAGCAGGTCGGGGTCGAGCAGGACGGCGGCGGGGGGGTGGAAAGCGCCGACCAGGTTCTTCCCGGCCGGCGTGTCCACGCCCGTCTTGCCGCCCACCGACGCGTCCACCATGGCGAGCAGGGTGGTGGGCACCTGCACCACGGGGACGCCGCGCAGGAAGGTGGCGGCGACGAACCCGGCGAGGTCGCCGACCACGCCGCCGCCTAACGCGACGACCGTGGTGTCGCGCCCGCAGCCGGCCGCCAGCAGCGCGTCGGTGGCCTGTGCCCAGGCGTCGCGGGTCTTGTGCGCCTCGCCGGCGGCGAGGGTGACGACCACCGGCGGCGGGCCGCCTAACGCGGCGAGGGCCGCCTCGGCCGCGGCCGCGTGGAGGGGGCCCACGGCGTCGTCGGTGACGAGGGCGTAGCGGTGGGCGGGCGCGGCGTCCGCCGCCACCCGGCCCAGCGCGGCGAGGGCGCCGCGCCCGAGCCAGACCGGGTAGGGGAGCCGGCCGGCGGCGGCGTCACGCATGGGGGTGGGTTCGCATGGACCGCGGGGGCGGGTCTGAGACCCGCCCCTACCAGGTCACCTCGCCGGCGCCGGCGCGCCGGTTGGCCACGCGCGCGAGCACGAACAGCAGGTCGGAGAGCCGGTTGAGGTACATCACCACCAGCTCCGGGATCTCGACGGTGTGCGCGAGCGCCACCACCCGCCGCTCGGCGCGGCGGCAGACCGTCCGGGCCACGTGCAGCGCCGCCGACTTGGGCGTGCCGCCCGGGAGGATGAACGCGCGCAGCGGCTCCAGCTCGGCCTCGCCGGCGTCGATCGCGGCCTCCAGCTCGGCGACCCGGTCCTCGTCGACGCGCGCCTTGGCGAGCTGCTCGTGCATCTTCTCGCGGTCGGGGGTGGCGAGGAGGGCGCCGATGGCGAAGAGGTCGCGCTGCACCGGCACGAGCACCTCGTCGATGCGCGGCATGAGTTCGATGGCGCGGGCGAGGCCGAGGGCGGCGTTGAGTTCGTCGACGTCGCCGTAGGCCTCGACGCGCGCGTCGTCCTTGGCCACGCGCCCGCCGCCGAAGAGGCCCGTCTCGCCGCGGTCGCCGGTGCGGGTGTAGATGTTCAGGGTCATGGATTCAGGAGAGGAGGGGCGGGAAGTTACGTTGCGGGCATGTCAGAGACGCACCCCCTGGTGGACCTCACCATCATCGGCGGCGGGCCCACGGGGCTGTTCGCCGCGTTCTACGCCGGCATGCGCGGCGCCTCCGCGCAGATCGTCGACGCGCTGCCCCAACTGGGCGGCCAGCTCACGGCGCTCTACCCGGAGAAGTACATTTTCGACGTGGCGGGTTTCCCGCAGGTGCTGGCCAAGGACCTCGTGAAGAACCTGGCCGACCAGGCGGCGCGCTGGAGCCACCCGTCGCACCTTAACCGCCGCGTCACCGGCCTCCGCGAATCGGCCGGCGACGGCAACGGCACGGCCCCACACTTCGTCCTCGAGACCACCGACGGCGAGTTCCCGACGCGCGCCATCCTGATCGCGGCGGGGATCGGCGCGTTCAGCCCGCGGCGGCTGCCGCAGCCGGTGGCCGAGGGGTGGTACGGGCGCGGGATCTACGACGTGGTGACGCACCCCGAGCACTACCGCGGCCAGCGCGTGGTCATCATCGGCGGCGGCGACTCGGCGTTCGACTGGGGGACGCAGCTCGTGGGCGTGGCGGAGCACGTGACCATCGTGCACCGGAGCGACCGATTCCGCGCCCACGCCGCGACGGTGACCGAGTACCGCGGGCACGTCGACGCCGGGCGGGCGTCGCTCCTGACGTTCCACGAGCTGGCCGATATCCGCGTGCACGCGGACGGCGAGCGCTTCAGCCACCTCACGCTGCGCGACGTGAAGGCCAAGACGACGGTCGAGGTCGAGGCGGACGTGGTGCTCCCGATGCTCGGCTTCGTGAGCGACCTCGGGCCGCTGGCCGAGTGGGGGCTGACGCTCGAGAAGGACGAGATCGTGGTGAACTCGCAGATGGAGACCGGGCGCGCGGGCATTTACGCGGCCGGCGACATCACGACGTACCCCGGGAAGCTCAAGCTCATCGCGGCCGGCTTCAGCGAGGCGGCGGTGGCGGTGAACCAGGCGGTGCATTGGGTCTACCCCGAGAAGAAGGTCACCCCGGGCCACTCCAGCAACCTGGCCGTGTTCGGCCAGAAGGACGACTGATGCGGGCAGGCGGCGCGGCGGCTGCGTTAGGCGGGGTGCTGCTCGCGGGGGCGGCGGCCGGGGCGCAGGTGGCGCCGGCCGGCGCGGCCCCGCGCACGGCGGGGGTGCCGGGCTGCACGTACGACACGTGTGCGCTGCGGCGGGAGCGGGTGTTCCTGAGCGAGCGGGTGCTCGCCGGCGTCGACGGGCGGGTGGTGGGGCGCCCGCAGTTCTTCGGCGTGCTGCCGGTGGAGGCGCTGGTGCGGGCGGTGCCGGAGGCGGTGCCCGACGCCCGGACGTACCGGCGGGAGGCGCTGCTCGGGCAGACGCTGACGGCGGTGAGCACGGTGCTCGGCGTGGTGGCGTTCTCGGACGCCATCCGGACGCGCGGCACCTGCACGACCACGCCGGCCGCCACAACATGCCGGGTGGGGAACTACGACCGGCAGCTCGCGCTCGGCGTGGGGGCGCTGGTGGTGGGGGGGGTCGGCGGGTGGCGGTTGCAGATCGCGGATCGGGCGCTCAACCGGTCGCTGTTCTACTACAACCGGGGGCTGGTGAGGTAGGGCGGTACGGCGAACAGGGTGCTGCGAACAGGATGGATCGAACGGGGTGGGGCGGATGGGACAGGGGTACGGCGGTGATTTGAGGCGATCCTGACAACAACGGTCGAACGGCGGCCGTGGAGCGGACGGGGGTACGGCGGTAACCGCCGTACCCCCGTCCGCCGTCAGGCCGCCGTTCAGCCGCCGTACCCCGGTTCGCCCCAAACCACCGCCCCACCCAGGCTCCGTCCGCCCCTCCCCGTTCGCATCATCCTGTTCGCCTCACCCTGTTCGCCCCACCCCCCTTCACTCGTACCGCACCCGCGGATCCACCTTCGCGTACGCCACGTCGGTGAGCAGGTTGACGAGCACGAACACCGCGCTCAGGAACAGCACCGCCCCCTGGATCGCGGGCAGGTCGCGCCGGGAGATGGCGTTCACGACGTAGCGCCCGATCCCCGGCCACGAGAAGATGGTCTCGGTGAGGATGCTGCCGGTGAGGTAGTAGCCGAAGTCGAGGCCGAGCACGGTGACCACGGGGATGAGCGCGTTGCGCAGCCCGTGGCGGAAGACCACGGCGCGCTCGGCCAGGCCCTTGGCGCGGGCGGTGCGCACGAAGTCGCCGCCCAGCACCTCCAGCATGGCCGACCGCGTGACGCGGGCGAGGAAGGCCACCGAGCGGGTGCCCAACGCCAGCGCCGGGAGGACGAGGTACCTGAGCCCGCGCCACCCCTGGCCGTACCCCGAAGCCGGCAGCCAGCGGAGCTGCACGGCGAAGAACAGGATGAGCAGCAGCCCCACCCAGTAGACGGGGAAGGAGATGCCGAGGTAGGCGCCGCCTAACGCGAGCCGGTCGGCCCAGCCGCCGGGGGCGCGGGCGGCGAGCACGCCGAGCGCGATGCCGAACGCCGAGGCGAAGGCCATGGCCGTGCCGGCGAGGAGCAGCGTCTTGGGGAAGCGCTCGGCCACGTCGCGGGCGACCGGGCGGTTGGTGACGAAGGAGCGGCCGAGGTCGCCGCGGAGGACGCCGCCGGCGTAGGCGGCGAACTGCGTGGGGAGCGGCTCGTCGAGGCGGAGCTCGCGGCGGAGGCGGGCGACGGTGGCCGCGTCGGCGCGCTCGCCGACCATCTCCTGCACCGGGTCGCCGGGGGCGACGAAGAGGAGGAGGAACGTCACCACCAGCACGCCGGCGAGCGTGGGGACGGCGAGCAGCAGCCGGCGGGCGAGGTACGGGAGCACGGGGGGCGGACCGGGGGCGACCTACTGCGCCGGGCCCGCGCCCTGGCGCTGGATGGTCACGCCCTGCCAGCGCTGGCCGGTGAAGATCGTGGGGACCTGGAAGCCGCGGATCCACGGCTGCACGGCGTAGAGCTGGTTGTAGTGGAACAGGTAGATCAGCGGCGCGTCGGCGAACGCCGTCGAGTCGGCGGCGCGCGACAGGCGGGCGCGCTCGGCGTCGTCGGCGGTGCGGCGGGCGGCGACGACGAGCGAGTCGACGGCCTTGTTGCTGTAGAAGCTCAAATTGCCGCCGACCCCCCGGCTGGCGGAGTGCAGCAGCGGGTAGAGGAAGGCGTCGGCGTCGGGGTAGTCGGCGAACCAGTCCTTCACGAACAGGTCGGCCTGGCCGTTGCGCGCCGCCTCGCGCACGCTCGGCGCGTCGCGCTGGACGATGGTGGCCTTCACGCCCACCGCCTGCAGGTACCCCTGCACGCTCTGGGCGACGCGCGCGAAGGTCGGGTCCTGGCCGACCCAGATCTGGAGCGACAGGTCGGCGGCGTGGCCGGCGGCGGCGAGGAGCTGCCGGGCCTTGGCCGGGTCGTAGGCGTAGGGCGCGCGGGCGGCGCCGGCGGAGTCGAGCAGGGCCGGGAGCGTGCCGGCGGCCAGGCGCCCGCGGCCGGCGATCAGGCGGTCGAGGATGGTTTTGGTGTCGACCGCGTGGTTGAGCGCCTGGCGCACGCGCACGTCGGCGAGCGGGCCGCGCGTGGTGTTGATGGCCACGTAGTAGAGCCGGAGCGCGGGCGCGCTCAGGAGCCGCGCCGGGCGTTCGTCGGTCTGCTCCCAGTTGCGCGTCTCGCCCTCGGGGACGGCGAGCACGTCCACCGTACCGTTCTCGAACTCGGCCACCTTGGTGGACGGCTCGGGGATGACGCGCGCGACGAGCGTGTCGGCGCCGGGCTTCTCGCCCCAGTAGGCGGCGTTGCGGGCGAACTTGAGGTAGTCGTCGTGCCGCCACTCGACGAACTTCCACGGCCCCGTGCCCACGGGCTTCTGCCCGAAGTCGGCGCCGGCGTTGGGCGGGACCACGCTCGCCACCGGCATCGCCAGCAGCTTGGGGAAGGCGGCGAGCGGCTCGGCGAGCGTCACCACGAGCGTGCTGTCGTCGGGCGCGCGGGCGCCGGCGAGGCTCCGGGCGCGGCCCGCCTGGAACGCCGCGGCCCCGTCGATCGGCTCCAGCGGCCAGCCGCGGCCGCCGCGGCTCTTGGGGTCGAGGGCGCGCTGCCAGCTCGCGACCACGTGCGCGGCCACCAGCGGCTGGCCGTCGTGGAAGCGCACGCCCTGGCGCAGGTGGAACGTGTACGTGCGCCCGTCGGGCGAGACCTCCCAGCGCTCGGCGAGCGCTGGCACCACGCGCGCGTCGGGGGTGAAGCGCGTCAGGCCGTCGAACAGGTAGCTCACCGCGCGCCCGGTGGGCACGTCGGTCGAGAGCGCGGGGTCGAGCGAGCGCGGGTCCTCGGTGTCGCGCGAGTCGACGAAGCTCTGGCGGCCGGCGCCGCCGCCGCCGCCCGCGCCGCCGCACGCCGCGGCCAGCGCGGCGAGGGCGAGGACGGCGGCCTGGGCGGCGGGGCGGGCGGCGAACGCGGGCAGGGTCACGAGAGGCGGGCGGGCGGCGAGACGGCGCGGCCCCACGGGGCGCGCGGCGGGACGGCGCGGGGCGTCGTGCCCGCCGTCACACCGGCCCAAGATACACGGCCGCGGGCGGGCTTCGGGGGCGTAACGGGGTGCCGGGGCGTGTCGTCTTTGGGGCGTTGGCGCCGCGCGCCGTGCCGTTGCCCCGCGACGCGCGCGCGTCGAACTTACCCGCCGCCCGCGGCGGCCCCGCCCCACCCGTTGATGAGCCACATCCTTTACGCCGACGACCACGCGCACATGCGGACGATGGTGCGCGACCTGCTCGCGGCCGACAGGCACGCCGTGGAGCTCGCGGTCGACGGCGTGGCGGCGCTCGCGCGCGTGGCCGAGCGGCTCGCCGAGGGCAGGCTCCCCGATCTGTTGCTGCTGGACGTGACCATGCCCGGGGTGTCGGGGCTGGAGGTGTGCCGGCGCGTGAAGGCCGACCCGCGCACGGCCGGCGTGCCGGTGCTCTTGCTCACCGGCGAGACGCTGGTGGACGACCGCGTGGCCGGCTTCGACGCGGGCGCCGACGACTACCTGCCCAAGCCGTTCCACCCGCGCGAGCTGCGCGCGCGCGTGCAGGCGCTGCTGCGGCTGGTGCGGCGCGAGGCCGACCGCAACCCGACGAGCGGGCTGCCGGGGAGCGCGGCGATCGAGGCGGCGCTCCGCGCGCGGGCCGCCGAGGGGCGCGCGTTCGCGGCCTGCTACCTGGACCTCGACCACTTCAAGGCCTTCAACGACGCGTTCGGCTTTGCCGCGGCCGACGGCGTGATCCGCGACGCCGGCGCCGCGCTGCACGCGGCCGTGGCGGAGGCGGGCGGGGCGGGGGTGGACTTCGTCGGGCACGTGGGCGGGGACGACTTCCTCGTCGTCACGGCCCCCGAGCGGGCGGAGCGCGTGGCGGCGGCGAGCGCGCGCCACTTCCGCGCGCTGGTGGCCGGGCGCGTGGGCGCGGAGGCGGCCGTGCGCGGCCGGTACCGCGCGGCGGACCGCGAGGGGCGGGAGCGCGAGTACCCGCTGCCGGCGGTGACGGCGGCCGTGGTGGTGGTGGACCCCGCGCGCTGGGGCGCCCCGGCGCCGGACCCCCTCGGCGCGTTAGGCGAGCGGGCGGCCGACGTGAAGCGCCGGGCCAAGGCGGCCGGCGGCGGGGCGACGCTGGTCGAG
>ERZ1066118.1138-NODE-1138-length-18443-cov-66.459811_pt1 | contig 18443 bp, 17 predicted proteins | sample MGYA00382765_ERZ1066118 | MGnify/ENA primary metagenome ERZ1066118 (study PRJEB33369, sample SAMEA5778348) | biofilm metagenome | biome: Industrial cooling water; feature: Water cooling tower basin; material: Biofilm | place: United Arab Emirates | collected...
GCGCGAGCTTTTCGATGGTTCTCAAACTGCACTCCAAGAAACGAGAGAAATATTAACTTCCCTTGGACTAGAAGAAACTATTCCAACAAACCGTGATGTTCTGCAAATGTTTTACACGGATGATAACGGTATTCGGAGGAGACTACGTAAAGTTGAAGGTGGATTTGCATTACAACAAACGAACGTTTATTTAACGAATGAAGGCGCCAGAAATATTTTACATTGCTCCCCAGAAAAATTTACACCAAGTGCTTTAATGCGTCCTTTGGTTCAGGATGCTGTTTTACCGACGATTGCCTATGTAGCTGGACCAAGTGAACTAAAATATTTTACACAGCTACATCGAGTTTATACTTGGGCGAATATTCCCATGCCACAAATAGTTGCTAGACCTTCTTTTACTGTAATAGGCGCCGATACTGCAAATATACTCGCATCAGCAGGTGGAACATTAAGATTAATAAATAGTGAGAAACCAGCTTCTTTAATAGGACGCGCGGGTTTACCTAGTACAATAAATCTTGCTTGCGATGAGTTAAGGGTATTACAGCAGCGTTGTTTTAAATTACTCGAACGAGCGAAAGCTAACCAACCTGTAGGTAATGCAGCGAAGAAACTTCAAGAGGATTTAGAAGAATGGTTTACTAGCACTAAAGTACTAATTACTACGTCATGGGGAGCAAAGCGTCCCTGTAAAGCATTTGCTTACGTAAAAGAAGAATTATCTTTACTTGCAGAGAAAGTATATTTAGATTTACAACGTTCAGGAAGTCCAGGTTATCCACCATCAACGCGCGGTATTTCTAAGTTAGCTCAGAAATTAATTAGTCTTGAGCGCACTATAGTTAGAGAAGGACGAAAGCAGAATATAGCTGGAGTTGTGGCTTTTAATTCGGTGAGTCCTAATAATGCGCTTCAAGAACGTCATATAAGTGTTGCGGAACTTATTGCTACGCATGGTAAATGTTTAATTTCTCATTTGTTGCAAATTTCTCAAGTTGATAATCAGTCGTATTTAGTAACTTTAATCCCCCCAACCCCCCTTAATAAGGGGGGCTAAGAAAAAGCTCAATTTTCACATTTATCAAAAGCTAAAAAAAACCTCTTGTTCCCCCCTTATTAAGGGGGGTTAGGGGGGATTATCTAGTTAAAAATTCAGATAAAACAAACTTTATGCTTACTCATCAATATTCAATTTCACGCTCTATCACTTCTGATTTAACATCACTGCGAGTTGCAATTTTATCTCTTGGAGGTCTTGGAGGTAGTGGTAAGGTTGCTACGGAACTTGCGAGAGAGTTAACAACTGCAGGCGCCAAAGTCATATTTCTTACCAGTCCACAAGCACAATGGGTAAGTAATGATGAAACATTGGAGTATATACCAGTATCGGCGCCAAGAACTCCAACACCCGCAGACTCAAAATGGATACTACCACTTGCACAAGAAATTATTCAGCATGTTGAAACTAATAATATTGCTGTATTGAACGTACATTATGCTGTTGGGTTAGTAGAAGCAGCACTACTCGCGCGTCAAGAGTTAGCAAGTCGTGGTTACTCGTTATCTGTTTGTTTGACTTTACACGGAAGTGATGTAAATAAATATGGACGCGACCCAAACTATAATGCTCAATTACGAGATTGTATTTTGGCGTGTGATTGTGTAACTGCTGTATCAAATTCGTTAGCTTCACAAGCAGTACGGGTATTTTCTCTACCAAGGCGCCCAGTAGTAATTCATAATGCGATTGATTTAGAATTGTTTCATCCGTTCCGTAAATGGATAGCGGCGCCTTCTGATACTTTAAATTTATGTCATGTTTCTAACTTCCGCGATGTTAAACGTCCTTTGGATGCTATTTCTGTGTTGGCACATGTGAGAGGTGCAGGTGTACCAGCTAGATTAATAATGATTGGCAATGGAGAGAATTACAATAAAGCGCGCGAATATGCAGAAGAATTAGGAGTAGCAAACGAAGTGATTTTTTTAGGCGCCGTTTCTTCAACGGAAGTTGTGCGTTGGTTAGCTGTTACTGATTTGCAATTAGTTACAAGTGAATCTGAGTCATTCTGTTTAGCAGCACTCGAAGCAATGGCTTGTGAAGTTCCTGTTGTGGGTACATACTGCGGTGGTCTAGAAGAGATTATGGCTATTTTAGATTTTGATATGCCTGCTAAATTATTATCGGCGCCTGGTGATACAACAGCAATGGCAGCAAAAATAGTTCAGTTATTTAATACTCCATCGAATTATCAACAGCTTCGCGACTCTTTAAGAGATAAGATTCAACTTCACTTTTCACGCAAAGCTCAATTACAAGCTTACAGTAATTTATTAATGGGGGTTAAAGCATGAAATTAGCAAAACGTCAACCTCCAGCACTATTAGTTATTTTGGCATTGTGGTTAATGGTATTAGCTTCGAGTAGTCAAGCGACTATAGTGGCGCCTATTTTGCCACGTATTGGTGAAGCATTGAATATACCTGAAGCTTGGCAAGGCAGTTTGGTTACTGGTTATTCTGTTGCACTATCATTATTTGCCATTATTATTGGCCCTGTATCTGACCATTTGGGAAGACGACCTGTGTTGTTAGCTGGCACAAGTTTAATGGCAGTGATGTTATTAATGCACAGTTTTGCTAATGATTTTGTATCTTTGTTGACGGTGCGTATTGGCGCCGGAGTTTCTGGAGGTATTTTAACAGGTGTAGCAGTTGCGTATGTTGGAGATTATTTCCCTTATGAAAAACGGGGATGGGCAAACGGGTGGGTAATGAGTGGTTTTGCTTTTGGTCAAGTAGTTGCAGTACCCGTTGGGACTATATTAGCTGAGAGATATGGATTTAGGGCGCCGTTTTTTCTCTTTGCCCTTATTGCAGCAGTTTCGTTCTTTCTGATTTTTATCATTATTCCTCAACCTCCTATTAAACGTCTTGAAGAAAGGTTGTCTGTTAAAAGTGCATTGAATAATTATTGGGTGTTGTTACAGGAGGCAAAAGTTAGAAGTGCAGCAGGCGCCTATGCGACAATGTTATTTGCCGTTTCTACTTTCGTGGTATTTTTTCCTACATGGTTAGAAAAAGAATTTCAAATGACACCATCAGCAACCGCTACATTATTTATGGTGGGAGGAATAGCAAATATATTAGTTGGACCACAAGCTGGTCGGTGGTCTGACAAGATAGGTCGTAAGCCTATAATTATAGCTTCTTGTGCAACATCTGCTGTTGTGTTTACTGCGGCGCCTTTTATTATTACAGGCACATTATCAGCCTATGCTGTATTTTTCTTAGTCATGATATTACTGGCATTACGCCTAAGTCCTCTGCAAGCACTTTTAACTACACTTGTTCCAGAACATCAACGCGGTTCTTTAATGAGTTTAGTTGTAGCAGTTGGGCAACTTGGTGGGGGAATAGGTGGTATAGCTGCGGGTGTTGCATACGCACAGTTCGGTTATATGGGTAATGCTTTTTTATCCGCGCTATTTATTGGTTTAACAGGATTGATAGTTTGGTGTGGTTTAGAAGAGCCATCTCGATTATTGCTTTCAGAAAGAAAGCGTTTATCCTAGTTGCCCTTGAATTACTGCTTCATCTGATTGAAACATTTGGATATTCTGTACTTAACGTGCTTGTAAAGATAATTATCATTGTATTAGTAACGATTATTGCTGTCTAAATAGCTCGTGTCATTATTTGTGTTACCGTACTTTTATTAACGCAAATGGTATTTGACGAATCAAGGATTAAAAAGGCTTCAAGCAGCAACATCGGAGTCAGAAATTCAAGATAACTATGGAATTCGCTACACTCTTAATACTTTGAGCGAACGTACTTGCTTAGACCCCCATACTCTGGTGAAAATATATACTTGTAAAGCTAGGGTAGATAAACGAACCCTAAGTACCTGCTTTGAGGCTTTTAATATATCTTTGGCGCCAACTGATTATTATCAACCGTCTGATTCTGAGGCAGCATGGTGTCCATTAGAGGATACTGGAAAGCAGCACTCAATGCGAAAGCTAGATTGGGGGATTTTTGAATTAAAAAAACCCGACTTTACATTAATTGAAGTCAGGCTTTTTAGTATTTAAGTTAATATTTAAAACAGAATTTATACGTAATTTAAAGTATAAGTTGTTAGTTATGTAGTAATAATTATGCATGTACCTAACGCTTCCCATGTTAGAGGACCAACTATTCCATCTACGGGGAATGAGGGGTCTTCGCTTCTGCCTTGGAAGTCTTTGACTGCATCTTCTGTTTTCTTACCGAAGAAGCCATCAACTTTTAATGTACTAAAGCCATAATGTTGTAAGCGTTGTTGTAAGAGCTTTACAGCTTCAGAAGGTGATTTTTGTTTATCATCACGGCGTAAAACTGGCATTCTGTGGCAAGGGGTTGACAACTGTTGCTGAAATACCTAGGTATTCCGATAATTAGCCAGGAAATTAAGAGATTATATGAGCAGAAATGGAGAGATATATATCGCACTTGCACCATCAGCAGTCGTCATGGTTCATATGTAAACTTTGATACACCTATACTTTTAGGGAAAAAGTATTAATACCTGTAAGGACTTTGATGTGGGCAATCTCCCGGTATAAACTTTCTGATATGAGTGGGTGTTTTCCAACAATGATTTTTAACTATAAAATCTCTAACATTATAGGTTGATGGTTCCGTACACAGGTAACGGGGAACTCTTAACAGGGAACTCTTAACAGGGACTGCGTATGGTGTGGGCGCCATCACCCACACCAACGCGCTCCACTTTCATGTCCCCCTTGGGGAAATTTAAAAAATTAGTGGGGGACGTAAGAAAGAGTGATATTGCGAGGATACGAGAACGCTCAACAGTTCGTTCCTCACTGTTGCCCGTTCCCCGTTCCCTGTTCACGAATTCGTTAATAGCGTCCGCGTTATTTTAAGGTATAAAATGAAACTATCTAGTATTTATAATTCTTAATTTATGATGATGGAATTCGGGACGCAAATTATGTAATAATTAGAATCATAGAATAGATAGATAAAGGTGCGTAAAATGCCATCACGCAAGCAAACTTATGTTAAACCTCTACTTCTTTATACCGCAAACGGTTTGTTTTTGGCAGATTATGCAGCCATTTCTCAATCTGCATCAATATTTAGTTTAAAAGGATTACTTGAAAATCAAAAGTTGGGAGAGTTGAAAACATCGCTTCAAGATAAATTTTCAATTAATAGGCGCCAAGCTTCTAGCATTGTTACGTTTATAGAAGGTGAAATAAAAAGTGCCTCGGAGTCGCGCGCACGACACATAAAAATATTAGAATCAAAAATAAAAACATTAAAATCATCGGTTGATACGCTTGAAAAGAAAGTAAAAAAGCATATCGAATATTTAAAAGCAGTTGCCAAATATAATACGACTAATAAACTTGGTAAAAAAGCCAAATTAGCTGCAAAGTATAAACCTCAATTTGATGATGCTTCTTCAGTAGCATTCGGACAAAAAATTGGTACTCATTATCAAAGCGCGAAAAATAAGCTACATCATCAAAAACGCAAGCTATACAAAATGACTTGTAAAGTAACGCATTTGAAATCCTCGCCATTACATGTAAATTTAGGTAATAAAGAAACTATTTATTTTGTTGGTAGTAAAGATGAATCAAACGGCAATCAAGTTTGTCAATTAATTCTTGGTATTGAAAAATATTCTCTTGATATATTGAAAATTCGCGTACCTTATGCATTAGAACAAAAATATGGTGAATATGTAGAAATACCAATTAATTTAAATGGCTATGGTGATACTGAAATACGAAGAGCATGGGCACAAGGTAAATCGATTACTTATCGTATTATTCAACGTAAATATGGTGTTTGGGAGGCACATATTACGGTTGATGTATATCGACCAATTACATCCGAAACGGTGATGTTAGGTTGTATCGGTGTAGACCTTAATGTAAATTCAGTGGCTTGGTGTAAGGTAAATGCGGATGGTAATCCCAAACGATTTGGAGACATTAGATTTAATTTACATAGTTTATCACATCATCAAACCGAGGCAGTGTTAGCAGAAGTTATCACACAATTAACTACATTGGCACTTGCTTTTAAATGTCCGATTGTTATTGAAGAATTAGATTTTGATGTTAAGAAGGCACAACTGAATAGTGGCGCTTCTCATAAACGGTATAATCGAATGATTTCGAGTTTTGCTTATAACCGTTTTTATGAATTACTATCCAGTAGATGTTTTAAATTAGGAATCAAATTAATTACCGTAAAACCTGAATATTCATCGTTGATTGGACTGACAAAGTTCATGAGTTTGTATGGGATGAATTCGGGTACGGCAGCAAGTTTAGTTCTTGCACGACGTGCAATGAACTATTCTGAGGGTGTTCCAGCCAGAACCGCCTACGAGGGAAAGGAACCCAAGAAGCACGTCTGGTCACACTGGAACGCACTTAGCAAGAGGGTGAAAGGTTCAGCCCGACACTCTTTCTTTCAGCCTAGGCCAACAGCCTCTTCTAGCTTACGCAACGGGACTACCGAAAATGGTGTCCTTGAATGTGGTAATTCGGTTGCCAATAGGTGTAATCACGCCCGGTGGACTAAATGTGCCGAATGAACAGACGTTTGCAAGCCCTCATAAGGGCGGTTAGAATGCCATCCTGGGATGGGTGGAGGAAATCGTACAACGAACCGCGATTGTGCGTAGGTTTAGGAGTTCTAGATTTTCCTAGATTTTTTGAAGCGGTAAGTTGTTCTTTATCAAGTGTTTGCATATCTATAACTCCTTAAAGGTTTGTGGTTGAATTTACTTATGGTTTTAGATACCAAAGTGTTTTATATAATTCCAGATTTTTATCAAAATTTTCTGGAGATACCTTGACTGCAAGGGCTTTTGATGAAGTGGCGCCTCCTGATATAGGTAAAAGCCCAGTCTCTACCTAAGAGACCAGGCGCCTTAAATAGTAACGCTACCCGTCATCACCTGTTGCCCTGTTGGTTGTGTAATTCCAACTTCTGGTTCAATTGTGACTATAACTGAAGTAGTGGCACCCCAATCCTTTAAAGGAATTGTTTGCGTGACTTTACCATTAGCGTCCGGTATAAATCGAGTGCAATCTATCTTTGCTCCATCAACATATGCCCACATTCGATATACCTTACCTTGAGGTAAAGGAGGTAAATTTTGTAATGCTAAAAGTGCTGTTTGTTTAGTGGGTACTATTACTAAACTACCACTAGCTGGCATTTGTGGCGCCGTTCCCTTAACTGCAAGAAAGCGGTTAGAAGGTTGATTTAATAAGTTTACAACTTGTTGGTATGGTGATGAATTAGGTTTTGACGCTTGTAATTGTTGTTGTAATGAAGCTATTTCCTGTTCTCGTTGAGACATATTCGTTTCAACTGCTGCTAGTTGCTGAGTTAAACGATAATTTTGCAATCCCAAAGAGGCAACTAATATCGCAGCAATACTTCCAGCTATAACGTACCAAGTTTTTTGTCTTCGATTAAATTGGTTTCGACGCTCTAATTGGGGAAAGGGTAGTACATTAGATGTAGAAGCGGGTTGAGAAATTTGTGCTTCGCTTTCTACTGCGTTGAGAATGCGCGCGCGTAGTGAAGAAGGAGCATTATTTGAGGTTGTCTCGGTTTCGTTCAAAGACAAAGGAAGTAGCGCTAAAGTTGTTTGTAAGCTGCGAACTTCTGCAACTAAATCAGGGTGAAGTATTAAATATTGCCGTACCTGTTCAGCTTCTTCTGGACTTAAATCACCCAATACGTAACCAGCAAGCATTGCTTCTATTTTTTCTCTTTCCATATTTTCCATATTTTCCATAATTACTCTACCAGGTCATTTAAAAGTTTTCTCAATTTTAAAAGTCCTTGACGTGACCGTGTTTTCACTGTACCAAGCGGTATATTTAATTGTTGAGTAATTTGTGATTGGCTAAGTCCATCATAATAAGCCATTTCTAAAATTTGACGTTGTGAATCGGGTAACTCTTTTAATGCTTCAGCTACACGCTGTTGAATTTCGTTGAATGTGGCTTTTTCCATCGTATTATTTACATAATGTTCAGGAGTATTATGTTTGAATCGTTCAGTAAGTTGTTGCTGTGAACGTTTTTGGTTTAAGCGGTTAATCGCGCGCGACCTGCTAATAGTCATTAAAAACACTACCATTGAACCGCGACTTGGGTCATAACTGGCGCCCTTCCAAAAGGCTAAAAAAACTTCTTGTGTTAAGTCTTCTGCTTCAGTTTGATTACCCAACATTCGTAACGCCAAACGATAAACAGCATCTCCATAACGGTCATAAATTACACCTAAAGCTTGCTGGTTTCCCGATTGTAACGCAGTATAAACCTCTGTATCAGTCTGGTTAGATAAATTCATTTGCTCAGAATTAGTTAATAGTTGCCAACCCTGCAATGCTTGTGTTTCGCACTTATATAGTTTCATATCACAAAAACCAACCAATTCCAGTAAACAAGTAATATCCACCAGCTAGGATGAGTGCAACGCTTCCAAATCGCATAATTACATCAGATTTCGTTAATAATGTACGACTTTGTTTAACGAGTCCAGCAAACAAACTAGCGAAGAAAAGTACTGCCGTATAACCTAAACCATAAGCAACCATCGTTACTGTGCTTACAACTTGAGAACCTGTTGCCGCAGCAGCAGCGATAACCGCAAAAAGTACAGGACTAGAACAAGGTGAACTAACCAAAGCAAAGGTTAACCCAACTCCATAGGGACCTTTTACAGGTAAAGAGAAGTTAGTTTGGGGTATAGGTAAATGAAATAATCCAGAGAAACTTAACCCCATCAGTAGAATTATGGCGCCAACAACAACATTTATATGTCCGCGATAGTCTACTAATACAGCAGATGCAAATGATGCAAATAAACCAAGTAAGCTAAATATTGTCACCACACCCAAAACAAACTGACCAGCTTTAAAAGCAGCATCCCGTCGAGAGTTAATATTTAATGTGCCAATATAGCTGAGATTAACAGGAAGCAATGATAAAATACAAGGAGAAATGCTTGCAATTAAGCCACCCAAAAAAGCTAGAGGAATTATAACTGTTGGGTTACTAGTGTTTTGTTGCTCTAACCATTTTTGATAAGGCGCCTCGATTTGAGCAACAACATTTGCTAGACTATCATATATATTGCTAAAATGTGGCGATACAAGTACAAGTAAGATAGTACCAACAAAAAGCGCAGCGTATATTTGAAACTTTGATAAACGTTTTTTAGATGTGGTAACTAAGGCGCCTGCTTGTTTGTGATGTGGTTGATTGTTGGAAATCATGGTTGCTTTACCTTATGTGTAGTTATATTGTTAATACAAGGGTGAAGTTAGTTGGTATGGAACGGGCAAGGATGCCCATTCCACGAGAATGAATTTTTTTTCGACACCAGTATTTAGACTTTACTCAAAGAAGCTAATCTAGACTCAACATTTCTTACATAGTTACTATTCGATAAAGTCTCAGCGGGTAATCTACCTGTATCGATAGCAGCTTGTATCAAGTTTGTTGCTCTAACTCGTCCTGAAGCATAAGCGTTTAATAATCCTGCATGTCCTGGAATACCTTGATTACTAAAACGTCCTTGGTACGCTAAATTGACTAAAGCATTAGGTAAAATTTGAAGAGTTGTTGTAGAATTAGATGTAGGTGCTTTCTCAATTTTAGAGGAACTAGTTTCGTTTAAACGCACTTGTGCAGTTGTCGCGAAAGTGGGTTGGGAAGCAGCAATAGCACTTGTAGACATTAAAAATGCACTTAAACCAGCAAATATTAGACCTTTCATGATTATGTCTCCTTAATTTCTCTTTTGGGTTCTATTGTTAATACAAGTCTCAAGTTGAATTGGATTTATTTGAGAAAATTTTTTTGTTTCAAGGCGCCTTCATTAAATTTGAGGTTCTATTATTAATACAAGGCGTTTTTTGAATTAGATTCATTCCAAAAAGAAATTTTTTTGGCTCTTCGGGAATCTTCGATAATACAAATACACTAATATCCCGAAGAACCATATTGAAAAATTAATCGTTATTAGTTGGAAACTTGATTAATAGCCGAATTAACCGCACGAGTATATTCAGCACGGTTAGTATTCTTGGTAAACTGTTCTAACACCTGACCGTTTTCAGGATTAATAAATGCAACCGTCGCATTTCTAGTTCTATTCGCAGTAAAGAAACCATCAAGTCCTAATTCTCTTGCGCGCGCAACAGAAGCTTTAATAGTAGATTGGTTCGTGATATCAAACACAACAAAATTTGCTCTACCATTATATTGTTGTTGCATTTCTTGGATAATTGGAGCAATTGTTCTACAAGCACTACACCAATCTGCATGAATTTTCACAATTACAGGTTTACCTTGTAATTCAGTAGCTAAACGATTACTTGGTTGTGCTTGCGCTATTAATTGGTTTGCACTAGCAGTATAATTACCCTGATTCATGTCCGTGAAGGTTGCAATGGCGCCAGTAGCGAGAGCAATGCTTCCGAGAATTAAACCAAAACGAGTCTTCATAACCGTTATCTCCTTTGTTTTTAGCCTTTCAATCAGATATACAAAGCCAAAAGCAAATTGGATTTATCAAAAATTAAACTGATATCAAGACAAATCAGGTTCAATCAAGGGATTGAAATACTCTCGAATCAGAGTAATTCGCCCATCAACAACCTCAAGTACACCGATGTACTGATTCCGATAAGGGTTTTGATTGCTTGCGATACGGAAATCACCCTGTCCTTCGAGAATCACAGCATTGTCAAACTTTGACTGACGAAAAACTATATTCACAAAGCGAATTTGAGAATACTGGCTAAAAATTCGATTGAAAAAAGTATTTACAGCTTGCTTACCTTCCACTCGAATGCCTCCTGGCCGCAGCCGCATGCGAAAAAATCGGGAACTATGGTTGCGCTTAAGGGCTAAAAACCTTGATATACAATAATTTCTCTCCTTTCCCCCTTTCGCATTGCATAAACCCAAATTCCCAACTGTAATTAAAAATATGAGCGGTTGAGAGGCTGAAAGCTAAACACCAAGCACTCTTCACTGATTCAAACCCCAAAATTTTACAAACTCAAGAACACTATTTAAGAGGTATCACCTGTATGGACACCAAATTTATGCTGGAAATGGCTCAATTCGCAAACTTTGAACCCGGTAAAAAAATTACAATATTAGGAGCAGGAATCGCTGGATTAGTTGCTGCAAGAGAATTAGAGCGCATGGGACACGAAGTGGATATAATGGAAGCAAGTCCACGCATTGGTGGAAGAGTTTGGACACATCGCTTTAGTAACGAGCCTGACGCACCCTATGCAGAGTTGGGAGCAATGCGTATTCCTAGTTCCCACCAGCATACATTACATTATGTTAAAGAAATGGGCTTAAGCGACAAACTATGTAAATTCATGACAGTATTTGAAGAAGAAAACGCTTTTATGAATATGGAAGGGAATCTCTTCCGCATGAAAGATGCCGCTAACTTTTTTAGCACTCGCTACCCAGAAATATTTATATCAAGCTACAGCCAACAAACAAAGCTTTTCGCAGCATGGTTAAAAACCATCGTCAACACCATCTCACCCGGAAGCTTACGTGAAAGTTTAGACTCTGACTTACGCTCGCACTTAATGGACGAATTGGAACGTTTAGACTTAGCACCATATTTTAACACCAACGGCGAAACTATTGACTTACAAAAATTCGTTCAAGAAAATCCTGGTTTCCGCGCTCGTTGCAGCAAAGCGTTAGATATGTTCCTTGGCGACATCGTAACAGAAACCAGTCACAATTTACTACAAATTAAAGGTGGAACACAACTTTTAATTGACCGCTTGGTAGAATCAATTAAGGCGCCCATCAAATGTAACCAACCAGTAGTAGCAATTCGTGTTCGCTCTAACTATACAGAAATTGACTATTTAGAAAACGGACAAAAACAAACTCGTCGTTGCGACTACGTACTTTGCACAATTCCCTTCTCTGTAATGAGAAAAATGGAATTAGAAGGATTTGATAGCCGAAAAATCGACTCTATCAATAACACAGTATACTGTCCGGCAACAAAAGTAGCTTTTCATACTAAAGAAAATTTCTGGTCATCTCAAGGAATCAAAGGTGGAGCATCATTCAGCGGCGCCGGAGTTCGTCAAACCTACTACCCAAGTGTAAAATTTAACCCAGAGCGCGGTAGTGTAATGTTAGCAAGCTACACAATAGGTGATGATGCAGACCGTTTAGGTAATATGAGCGAACAACAACGTCACAGCTATGTAAAAGAAGTAGTCAGTAACGTACATCCTGAACTCCAACAATCAGGAATGATACTAGAGAGTGCATCAATAGCTTGGGGTAACTACGAGTGGAGCGCAGGTGGTTGTACAGTACATTGGGACGAAGAAAATTATACAGCTAGCTACTTAGAAGCAGCAAGACCACAAAACACCTTATTCTTTGCAGGTGAACATTGCTCAAAATATCCCGCTTGGTTACAAGGTTCTATCGAGTCAGCATTAGAAGCTATTTATGATATCGTATCTCACAGAAGCGCTTCTATTCCTACTACTACAACTTACTCCAACAGCGTACAAACTATTCAAAACCGCGCGTTACAAGTTGCAGCTTAAATCCTATTTTAAATTAATAACTATGTATTAAATTTTAGATGTTTTCTTCTTGAGTTAACGAAAAGGTATCCAAAGTGTTCTGGATGCCTTTTTTATTTGTTTATAAAATTGCAGGTATTTAATTTATCCTCTCTCTGTGTTCTCTGCGTCTCTGTGGTAAAAAATATATCACTGTACAGGCAGGATGCCTGTTTCACAATAAAATGATAAATGCTGAAATAATTTAACATATATTTGAATGTGGAAATGTTAATATATGCTCGGTTTTAAAGTTATTTATACTAACTGTTTTGATGTGATAAATACGGCTAAAAATTTGCATCATTGATTACAAGTTGACTTTTTAGAAAAATAAGCTTTCACACAACTTTACAAAAATATTTATGAGCAAAATATAAACAAGGAAAAAGCTCAACTATATTTAGGTGCTTCGGAGAGAACGCATGGTAGCCCTCACAGAGAACGTTCAACGTCGGCTAACAATACAGACAGTTGAAATTGCCCCAAATATTACAGCGATTCGTTCGCTAGATTGGGACCGCGACCGCTTTGATATTGAGTTCGGTCTGCAAAATGGTACGACTTATAACTCGTATCTAATTAAGGGCGATAAAATTGTCTTGGTTGATACTTCGCATGTTAAATTCCGCGATTTATATTTAGATACGCTGAAGAGTCTTGTTAACCCAAAGGCAATTGACTATATTATCGTCAGCCACACTGAACCTGACCATAGTGGTTTAGTGGAAGACGTTCTCCAGTTGGCGCCGCGCGCTACAGTGCTAGCATCGAAAGTGGCGCTACAATTTTTGGATAATTTAGTTCATGACCCGTTTAGTAAAAGAATCGTTAAATCTGGAGACCGTGTAGATTTAGGTTCGGGACACGAAATTGAGTTCATATCAGCACCTAATTTACATTGGCCCGATACTATCTTCAGCTTTGACCACAAAACCAAAACGCTATTTACCTGTGATGCGTTTGGAATGCACTACTGTAGCGATGATACATTCGATGTAGATTTGGAAGCGATTGAACCTGACTTCCGTTTTTACTATGATTGTTTGATGGGTCCAAACGCGCGCTCATTGTTGAATGCAATGAAAAAAATGAGCGAACTTGGGGAAATCAAGATTATTGCTAATGGACACGGGCCGCTACTTTATCATCACCTCGACTTTTTGAAAGAAAGATATCACAACTGGAGTCAAGTCCAAGCTAAAGCTGACACCACAGTTGGTTTGTTTTTCGTAGGTGGCTATGGCTATAGTGATAAACTTGGTCATGCTATTTCCCACGGTTTGCTTAAAACGGGTGTTGGTGTAGAAGCTCTTGATTTGAATACTGCTGATGTTCAAGAAATTCAAGCACTTGCTGGACGCGCGTCGGGTATAGTAATTGGTATGCCTCCTAGCACGAGTGTTACTGCCCAAGCTGGTATTAGTTCGCTCTTAGCTGTTGCAAAAGAAAAGCAATTTGTTGGTTTCTTTGAATCCTTCGGTGGTGACGATGAACCAATTGATTCGTTACGCAGACAGTTTACTGAACAAGGTATTAAAGAAGCTTTCCCAGCAATTAAAATTAAAGAAACACCAAGTCCTGCTACTTACCAACTTTGTGAAGAAGCTGGTATTGATATTGGGCAAATGCTAGTTCGTGACCGTAACATCAAGCAAGTTAAATCGCTTGATGTCAACATGGAAAAAGCACTTGGTCGTATTAGTAATGGTTTATATATTATTACTAGTCAAAAATACGGTGTTAAAAGTGCAATGCTCGCTTCGTGGGTTGCACAGGCAAGTTTACAACCACTAGGGTTTACCGTTGCTGTTGCCAAAGACCGCGCGATTGAGTCCTTTATGCAAGTGGGTGACAAAATTGTCCTCAACGTATTAGAAGAAGGCAACTACAAAGAATTAAAGAGACATTTCTTGAAGCGCTTACATCCCGGCGCCGATAGATTTGCTGACATTAAAACCCAAACAGCAAAAAACGGGTGTCCTATTCTTGCTGACGCATTAGCATACATAGAATGTGAAATAGCTGACAGCATGGAATGCAGCGACCACTGGATTATGTACTGCTCTGTCAAAGAAGGTCGCGTCGCCAAACAAGAAGGCATCACCGCAGTCCGCCACCGTAAGGTTGGAAATTACTACTAAAAGTTAGGAGTTAGGAGTTAGGAGTTAGGAGTTATAATTCCTCACTCCTCATTCCTCACTCCTCACTCCTCATTCCTCACTCTCTTATCTCATCCCTTAACCTATGAGCGACAATCCTCGTGATGTGCAAGTGTTGCCAATAGCAACAGATACTACAGTATTACGCGCGCGCAGTTGGACACGGCAACGTTTTGAAATTGAATATGCGCTCTCTAGGGGCACAACGGTAAATTCGTATGTAATTCAAGCCGATAAAGTTGCCATTATTGACCCACCTCCTGAAACTTTTACTGAAGTATACAAAGAAGCTATTAAGCGGTGTTTGGAATTAAAGAGCTTTGATTATGTAATCATTGGTCACTTTAGCCCCAACCGTATGGCTACATTGCGGGCATTACTTGAAATTTGCCCTGATTTAACTTTTGTTACATCTGTACCAGGTGCCGCATATCTAAAGACAGCATTTACTAACCCGAATTTAAAAGTATTAGCGATGCGGGGTAAAGAAGACCTTGATTTAGGTAGAGGTCACGTATTAAAATTTATACCAATTCCCAGCCCAAGATGGCCTGAAGGACTTTGCACTTACGACCAACAAACTCAAATTCTTTACACTGACAAACTATTTAGCGCGCACGTTTGCGGTGATGAAATTTTTGATGAAGATTGGGATAAATTTAAGGAAGACCAACGCTATTATTATGATAGTGTGATGGCGCCAAATGCAAGTCATATTAAACCAGCACTAGAGAAAATTTCTGATTACCAAGTTAGGATGCTAGCTTGTGGTCATGGGCCTTTGGTGCGGTACGGTTTAATGGAACTGATAAAATCTTACGATGAGTGGAGCCGTTCGCTTGGACAACGCGAGATTAAAGTCGCGTTATTATATGCTTCTGCTTATGGAAACACAGCGACTTTAGCACAAGCAATTGCATTGGGTTTAACTAAGGGTGGTGTAGCAGTCGAGTTGATAAACTGCGAATTTGCCGAACCTGAAGTCATAAAAGATGCGGTGCAAAAATCGGAAGGATTTATTATTGGTTCTCCCACTATTGGTGGTCATGCTCCTACACCTATTCATACAGCCCTTGGTACAGTGTTATCTGTGGGTGATACCAATAAACTTGCGGGTGTCTTTGGTTCATATGGCTGGAGTGGTGAAGCTTTTGATTTAATTGAAGGTAAACTAAAAGAAGCAGGATTCAAATTTGGGTTTGAAACAATACGCGCAAGATTCAAGCCATCCGATAGAGTACTCAAAGATTGCGAAGAAGCAGCTATTGACTTTACCCAAGCTTTAAAACGTGCGCGTAAAATGCGCTTACCTCAACCTGCTGCTAGTCCAGTGGAACAGGCTGTTGGTCGTATTGTTGGTTCGGTATGCGTTCTCACAGCGAAAGTTGGTGAAGTTTCAACTGCGATGATGGGCGCCTGGGTATCGCAAGCTACATTTAACCCACCAGGTTTGACTGTGGCTATTGCGAAAGAACGTGCGATAGAATCACTATTACATTCAGGAAACAAATTCGTTTTAAATATCTTGGCAGAAAATAACTACCAAGAATATATGAAACACTTCCGTAAAAACTTTGCACCTGGTGAAGAACGCTTTGCTGGTTTTGAAACATCCACTGCTGATAATGGCTGTACAGTATTAGGAGATGCAATAGCATATTTAGAGTGCAGCGTCAATAAACGCATGGAATGTGGCGACCACTGGGTAATATACGCAACCGTTGATAACGGCGCCGTTATGCAGCAAAATGCAGTTACCGCAGTTCATCACCGCAAATCAGGAAGTCATTATTAATTTGATTGATTTGTGGCACAGCCTTCCCAGGCTGTGCAGTAATATATTTTTTTTAACCACAGAGACCACAAGAGATTTTGAATCCCGGCGCCTGTAGGTTATCTGGCACAGGCGAAGAAGGCCTATACTAAGGAATTACGATTTATCTTTATTAACAATAGTTGCTATTTATATTTCAATAACTAATATTTGACCACATCTTTACACACTCCATTATCTAGAATGATGGTATATCAGTATTATTTTGTTTGAATTATTGATAGGCGCCATCTAAAAAGATTGGCGCCTTCCTTTAAATTTAGGATTTGTTTGTTTTAATATTATGTAGGGAACGCTCCGCCACCAAAAAACTCTCAACAAAACGGACAATTTAGCATCCTCATGCACCTAAGCATAACACTACGCTAGAATTTAAATGATTTATATAAGATGAGCGTGTGCGCTGTATGAAAGGAATAGAAGCACTTCAATCGGTGCAGTTTGTTACTGTTAAAGGAAAACGATTAGCAGTAGTAGATGCTGATAGCTGGGAAGCTCTTATAGAGTGGCTAGAAACTCTAGAAGATATGCAAATTGCTAGAAAAGAACTGGTAAAATTAAAAAATGTAGGAAATAACCCTGAGCAAGCAGGTTATCTAAAATGGGATGACGTGGAGCATGAATTAGAGTGAGCAGTTACAGTGTATATATCAATCCAGAAGCATTTGATAGTCTTAAGGAACTCCCTGGCAATATGCGCCAACGTATTCGGCGTTCCATAAAGGAATTAGACGAAAATCCTTACCCATCAGGGAGCAAAATGCTTGATTTACCAGAATTTGAGGCATCTGTATGGCGCCTGCGGGTAGACAGTTGGCGAATAATATACACTATTGATGAATCAGAGAAACTTGTTAGTGTCTTGGCTATTCGTAAACGTCCACCATACGACTATGGAGATTTGCAGCAGTTGTTAGAAAGTTGAAAATGACAAGAACACTTACTGAAACTAATTGAGTTATTGGCGCCTCGTTAGTAGTAAAAGTATATTACACGGATGTTGTTAACGGTCTTTAAGATATTTGTAGATTTAGATTTAACTTAAAAAAATGTAACTTAGTATACCATTTGTGGGATAGACACAACGCCTGAAACCTTGATTCTCTCGTTCTATCCCACAAATCACTGTCTGTGTATACGTTTGGCGCCTGTACTTCACGAGTTTATTACTAAGAATTATCAATTATTTGGCGAAAATTTACTATCCCACAAAAAACTGCCGTACAATAACTACAGGGCAAAACTTTCAGAGCCTAGCCTTTAAACTTCTTTTGAAGTTGAACTAATGGAAACTTCGTAAAATACTCGTATTTGAATCTCAAAACCTTCTCTTTAAACTTCTTTTGAAGTTGAACTAATGGAAACAAGAGTATTCTTCGCCACTAGTTTTGTAGGCGTTGACTTTAAACTTCTTTTGAAGTTGAACTAATGGAAACTGTTTATTGACATCAGTTGGAACTACAAGAACTTCTCCACCTTTAAACTTCTTTTGAAGTTGAACTAATGGAAACTGGATCAAAGCGGTACTCAAGCGTTACCTCTGAACGCTTTAAACTTCTTTTGAAGTTGAACTAATGGAAACCTTTCACATCAAAAATATTATGTGAATCTCTATTTGCATCTTTAAACTTCTTTTGAAGTTGAACTAATGGAAACCACTTGGAATCAATTCTGATGACGATGACTAACAGAGCTTTAAACTTCTTTTGAAGTTGAACTAATGGAAACTTGAGCTTGTTTCTCCTTT